>ERZ824600.3671-NODE-3671-length-14357-cov-3.175570_pt1 | contig 14357 bp, 13 predicted proteins | sample MGYA00519933_ERZ824600 | MGnify/ENA primary metagenome ERZ824600 (study PRJEB31778, sample SAMEA3449178) | human gut metagenome | biome: human gut; feature: human-associated habitat; material: faeces | place: United Kingdom | collected 2010/2012 ... | reverse complement strand
GATTAAGGAAATCGTAGAACGTGAGGGATATGAAGTGGTATCTATGGATATCCTTCCGGATGATCAGGTAATGCTTGCAGGCAAAATGCAGGAAATCGCAGATTCCATGAACCAAAAGTACGGTGTCGGAACTGTTACACTGACTATCCACGATTCCTACGCAAATATGTTGGAAATCATTGAGAAAAATACTTATGTTGTGGATATCGCAAAGAAAGCTATTTCTTCTGTTGGTCTTGAACCAATCTCACGTCCGGTACGCGGCGGTACCGACGGTGCGCGTTTAAGCTTTATGGGACTTCCGTGCCCGAATCTTGGCACAGGCGGTTACGGTTTCCACGGTCCATTCGAACACATCAGTGTGGAGGGAATGAAAACTGCTGTAGCTGTGATCAAAGAGATCGTGCGCATTACCGCAGAGCTTTGATGACCAAATGCCAAAAAGGGCGTGTGAAAAAGTAAGAATCATTTTTTCACACGCCCTTTCAAATACATCTTTAATTGCGTTTTACTTATGATGCATTTCTATAAATTTGCGATCAACGCTGCAATTTCATCCGGTGTCATGATCTTATTTGGATTGCTCATATCTGCCATGGATGAAGACGCTTCCTGTGCCGGTACTTCTTCGATGACTGACTCATCTGCAGATACCGGGATTTCTTCCGTAACGGTTGTCTCTTCCGGAATTTTTACTTCTTCAATCACTGACTCATCCGCAGATACCGGAATTTCTTCTGTCAAAGTTACTGCATCCGTATCCGGCTCTACTGTTGCTTCCTCCGTAATCGGAACTTCTTCCGCTTCCACTTCTTCTACCGGTTCTGCCTGCACCTCCTCCACGGCTGATGCAGCATCGTTCAAATCATCAAAAACCGGCATCTCGCCGATTGACGGTTCTTCCTCCATTAAGGATGTATCAACCGCCGCAGGTTCTTCCTCTTCCATTAACGGCATCTCTCCAATTGACGGTTCCTCATCTATCAGGGATGTATCGGCTGCTTCCGGCTCTTCCTCTTCCATTAACGGCATCTCGCCGATTGACGGTTCCTCATCCAGATCTCCGCCGTCAGTTAAATCCGGGAGTTCTGTTTCTGATAATTCTTCTCCCAATGTTGGCAGTTCCATATTAGACAGATCTTCATCCATTGCCGGCATTCCCAGATCCGGCAACTCTTCATCTTCTGTCGGCACTCCAAGATCCGGCAGCTCTTCATCTTCTGTCGGCATTCCTGAATCCGGCAACTCTTCATCTTCTGTCGGCATTCCATGATCCGGTAATTCTTCACTTTCTGCCGGCATTCCTGGATCCGGTAATTCTTCATCCATTGCCGGGGAAACAGCTGCCATAACCGGCACTTCCGCAGCAAGATTCTCCTTTACGGAATCAACAGCCTGACTTGCCGCCTCTTTCACATAAGTATGTATCTGCTCTATGGCAGATGCAAGTTCTTTCTCCAATGTGTCATGAATCATATTTGACAAAACATCCTGCATGTCACTCTGCAGTGATTCTTTGACATCATTTAAATTATCAAGAACTAATTTCTGACTTTGCATCAATTCCTGTAATTTTTCATCCATCTGGTTTTTCTGCATGTCCATGATCTGCTGACTGTTTTCAGAAAGCTTTTCTTCTACTTCCAACGTTTTTTCAATCACCTGCTCATTCGAATGCATAAGAGCATCTGTATTTTCTTTGTTTCGTGCAAGCATCAGCTTTGCAATTGCCTTCTGTGCCGTAATGATCTCATCCGCTGGAACTGCATCTTTTTCTCCGATATTATCTATCTTTTCCGCTAACTTTTTCTGCATCAGATAATTGGCTTTTCCTGTACGCAGCAGTTCTTCTACCTGTTCATCCGAATGGGCTTTTTCCTCATTTTTCATCCTATGGATATATGTGACAAGCAAACCTGTCCATACTAAAATAAGCGCTGCAATAATACCCACAACCATCAGTTTTGATGTATTCTTCGAAACTAAATACAGATCAATCCACAAAAATGGTATCAATATCGATGATATAAAAATCATAATACGATTGACCTCTATCTTCTTTTGTTTCTTTAATGAATCGTCTTTTGCCATAACAGAACCTCCCGCTTTTTGCACTATCATGCATGGATTTATAGTCTATATTTTAACACATTAAAACAAGCCTGAAAACATCCATTATAAAATATTTACATCCCATCACTTATCCGTTCGCAACACTGTTACAGACTGTTGAAACCGGCCATGATTTCCTAAGTGCCATATAAGAAATCAGAAAATTTGCAAACCAGCCAGCCGGTACAGCAAGCCAGACAAATGCAATGCCAAAACGCGGTGCGAGTATCAAAGCAACTGACAGACGAATTGCAAGATTTACCATATTTGCAATGAGAAATGGACGCATGATTCCAAGTCCCCGAAGAACTCCGTCTGTTGCCATCTTGATACCCATAAAAATGAAAAAGAAGCCGAGCCATCTCATATAATCTCCAGACACCTGATATGCCAGCGCTGTTCCATCTTTACCCAGAAATAATGAGGAAATCTGGGTATGCAGTGTTTCAATGACTATAAAAGCAAGGACTGCAAAACATAAATCTAACACCAGTGCAGCGTGGTATCCTTTTTTTAGACGCCCGATTTTCTTTGCGCCAAGATTCTGGGAAACATACGGCGAGACTGCATTGCCTATGGACACAAATATCAGTGAAAAAACATTCTCTACCCTCATCGTTGCCGCATAACCTGCAAGAGCCTGTGTACCAAACGGATTTACAACCGCCTGTACAATCATCATACCAATTGACACTGTTGACTGCTGGAGAACCGACGGTACAGCAATGCGGAGCATGGAACGTAATTCCCTCCCGTCAAACCAGCGAGCCGGACTCTTATACTGGCGTATCCGGTATAAAAAGATTAAAAACGAAAATACTGCCGAAATGCCTTGTGCAATAAGCGTGGCTAGGGCTGCACCGAACACACCCAGACCAAGGCCTGCTACCATCCAAAGATCCATCATAATATTCAGAACAGAAGAAAAAATCAAAAGGCATAATGGAATCTTTGATTCACCGATTGAAGTAAACATCGTTGAAAGAATGTTGTACATAAACAGAAACGGAAATCCCACAAAATAAACACGAAGATATAGTACTGCTTCCTCCAGTATATCAGCGGGTGTCTGTAATAAGCCCATCATGGAACGTGAAAAACAAAAGCCAGTAACTCCCAGAAGTATGCTAAGAACCAGAAAACTAATCAATGATGTTGATACTATTGTTTTCATTTTACTATAATCCCTGGCTCCAAAATAGCGGCTCACAAGCACGCCCGCACCTATGCCGGCACCGAGTGCCACACAAATGAATACATTTGTAAGAGCGGCACATGCGCCAACAGCCGCAAGTGCAGATGATCCTACATACTGACCAACTATTATTGAATCAGCCATATTATACACTTGTTGAAAAAAGCTGCCCAAGATCATAGGCATTGCAAAGACTGTCAGCGCTTTAAGCGGTGCATCTGTGATCAAATACTCATCTTTTGACATTATCTTATTCTTTCCTCCATCTGAATCAATTTCGCATCTTCCAAACGCAAGTTGTAAGTTACATTATGTAATAATTATAGGTAGCTATAACAGTTAAGTCAAGCTTCTGTTTACTTTTGGTAATATGAATGATATGATATTTAAAAAAATGCTATCCAGCGAATGTTATTTTACAGGAGGAACGTTTATGTACCTGAACGGTTTAGATGAACTGGATCAGAAGATCATCCAGTTGCTTATAGAAAATGCACGTATTTCCTACTCTGATATCGGTAAAGAAACCGGTATTTCCAGAGTGGCAGTAAAAGCCCGGATTCAGGCTCTGGAGAAAAAAGGTATAATTGAAGAATATACAACTATAATAAACCCTCAAAAGATCAGTGGTGCTGTTTCATGCTATTTTGAAATCGAGACAAAACCAGACCATCTGTCGCAGGTGACAGATATATTATATAATAATGATACCGTCACGCAGATTTACCGTGTCACAGGAAGAGACAAACTGCATGTACATGCCGTTGCTTCATCAAGTGATGAAATGGAACACTTCCTGCACACAGTTATTGATACACTTCCCGGCGTTATCAGCTGCAGCTGCAATACAATCTTATCACGTATTAAAGATATTAAAGGATTACGGCTATAGAAGCCTGCATAAAGGGCAATGAACCATTTCTGATCCATTGCCTTTTACTTTACATACGCTATACTCCATAATTCTGATTATGACAGTATTCACAACCACGCATCTCTGCTACTGGAACAGGAAGTTGATGTGGATACAATCTCACGCAGGCTCGGTCACGCTGACAGCAAAATCACAAAAGAAATCTACCTACACATCACGAAGAAAAAGCAAGAGCAGGAAAATAGTAAGATAAAAGAGATTCAGCTTCTTGCAAAGTAACCTACGGATTTCCTACGGATTGTGATTTTGAGCAAGAAAAATCCCCGGAAACACCGCATTTTCAGGCACTTCCGGGGATTAAGTTCAAAGCTGTCTAGGGGAGTACCTGTATATATAAATAGGTACAAACTACTGCGAAACATCGCACTTTAAGGCATTTTCAGCACCGAAACCGTACAACAAAGTACAATGTTCTGCCCCCTTTTTGCCCCCTCACATGATACAATATTTACGCCCCAGAGTCAAATGCTCCGGGGCATATTTTTACTCAATCCAAGCCTGGAACTTGTCAATGAATCTGTATTTGTCTCCGGCGAATCCGTCCATGCCACTTGCTTTCAGTGTATCGACCTGATCTGCGTAGAAGTTTTTGTTATTCTGCACTGACACTCTGTAGTGAACCATCTTGTACTTATATCCGTCCGGTGTGATGTAGTACAGTTCAACTGCAAGAATCTCTGAACCGTCTCCGAGGATTCCATTCTTCTTGTCATTCAGATCATAGCTGTTGCCGAATGTAAGATATGGCAACCAACCATTAGCCTGCGTATAGACACGTGCCCGGATACTGCCCTTGCTGACCTTGATAGCAAGCCACTTGATCGGGACATCATCACCTTTTCCAGCCCAATCCGCTTTGTTCGTTACTGGATCCCACCACTTAGTTGTGTAAGCCTGATATGTAATATCGACCTGTCCTAAGTCTTTCTTTTCTACCGGCTTAGATGGTGCTGACGGTGTAACAGGCTGAACAGTTCCACCAAACTCCATGTAGCAATAATTGACATCAACTCTCCCACTAATTCCATCTACCTGGCCGCCAGAAGAATACTGCCAAATTGCATACTGACCCTTGTATGTATCTTCCGGAAGATTCTTGTATCTTGCCATCCACTCAACATACTTTCCACGAACGTTACCAAGATAGTTGTTGAACCAACTCAGTGAAGCGTAGATTCCCGGAGTATATCCAGCTGCTTTAAGTCCTTCACAGACAATCTCACACGCTTTCGGTGCGTATCCCTGTGTTCCCGGCTCTTCCACATCAAGAAAAATAGGTAACTGGAAGGTATGACCCTTAATCAATCTCAAGATGTGAGCAAGTTCGCTCCGTGCCTGTCTGTCACAAGTAGCGTAGCTGTACAGATAGACTCCTGCCGGAATTCCAAGTCTTTCACATTCTGCAAGGTTTCTTACCCACTGTTTATCGTCCTGTGATGCGATATCATCTCCATATCCACATCTAAGGATAGCTCCGGCACAACCTGATGCCTTGACTCTTTCCCAGTTAATGACTCCGTTGTGGTAAGATACATCAATGATAAGTTTACTCACACCATCCACCTTCTTTCAGTTCTGCTTTCTTCTGCTCGATCTCCGCAGCGTGTTCCTCTGCGAATTTCTCCATAGTTTCCAGTGATGTTCCCTCATTGTCTGAGATTTCCTTTGCGGAGAGTCCGTAAGCGAAACTCTTAATAATTTCTTTTACCGTCTGTTCTGTCATGATATTCTCCTTTCTTGCACTGGTGCAATTCTATTTTTTCTTATATGTATTCCGATTCCACATTTCTGTCACGCGTTCCCAGCCACCTGTACTGACCAGGTAAACTATAAAAGCGGCAACGAATGATGCAAAAATGTAATACCACTCAATTACTATCTGATAATAGGTACACAAGACGATTACTGCTACTGGTGTCAGGATCAGTGATGTGATCAGTGCCACAACATTCGTCTGCACTTTTTTCAGTGCCGGCATCTCCTTGATTGCCTGTACGATCACGCTGACCAAGAAAGCCAGCACTCCAATTCCTGTCAATATGTAACTCATATACTGCATTAATATTTCAATGTTCATAGTTAGTCTCCTTTATTTCAATCCAAATTTCATTGCCACTGCACCAAGAACAAGACCGAGGACAGTTGTAAGGACGTATTTTACAGCTGTTCTCCACATATCTCCATCTCGACTTTCTAATGTTTCCAAGCGTTTCCCCTGCTGCTTCTGCTCGCCTACCATAAGCTCAATGCTCTGTGCCAGCTTCTCGACCGACACAGTAAGCGAATTGATCTGCTGTGTAATCTTCTCCAACACTTCAATCCTCTTGTTCTGACGATGGTTCTCGTCTTCGATCCGCTTCTTGAACTCTTCGTGTTCCGCCCTTGTAATTACGTCATCCATCTTTCTCACCTCCTTTCACAGGCTATAAATGCGTGCTTGTCATCCTACTGCAAACACCGGGCGAACCCCATAAGTGCTTGTAGCCATATCACTGCTAGCATCGCCGTATTGCGATATCAAGGTGTATGTCTGTGATCCTGCCACATTTCTTAACCAATAATTCTGTCCGATACTTTTTAATTCCGGGCATAATCGGAATAGTGATAACTGCTGTGTATCGGATGTCTGCTTATTACTGTTGTCGGTGCAAATATAAGTTCCATGCACCATTACTTCATTCATGAGATCTACAGATGTATTTCCCCAAGATCCATCGGAAAACATCCTATGTGATATCAGTATATTTTTAAATGTGTCCGGCAGTGAGTCTGCTATTTGGTTTAACCGCACAGTTTTCATTACCGAATTTCTATAACCACCGGACGTACTGTTGCTTGTATGCATCTGTCCGCTCCCTAATATAGTGTCCGGAACTATTAATATATGGGGTTTTTGTACTTTTTCTGATTCCGGATAACCTACATTTCGCCAATAATTAATGTCCGCTATCCGATATCGCACTCCATTTATCTCCCAGTAATCACCAATATACAAACCGTCAAACGTTCCATCCCGGATTGCTGTCAGCTGTTCCTCCGTGATCGATTCACCCAGATGTTTACCCCGGAAGATGTTCCGGTGCATTTCCGGTGAAAATCCAGCCATAAATACGCTGACTGCCTGTTCTACCATCTCAGCGGTAGCCGCAAACTTTCCGGAAACGGCATCATCCCTGACTGACTGGGCGATCTGCTTCGTCTCGTCCACCTTGTCAAGAATCTGCTGCCATACTGTCGGCTCAGGATCGGATGGAGTGCCACCGCTTAAGGTTGCCAGAATCGTAAAGCTCTTGATATCCGTCGTGATGACAGTATCACCGAGCACGCCGGATACGGATACACCGACCCGACCATGTACGGCAAGAGCTTCTGCTGGCACGGTACAAGCGTCATTTTCCAGTAGCTGTGAACAGGTATTACCATCCGCCCCACGGAAGAAAGCCGTCTTTGTCAGCCCCTTCCACTCTTCCGAGAAACTGAACTCCGCCCGTAAATACTCCCTCGTCCCCTCTGCTGTCTTAGGCGGCTCAAGATAGAGCCGCTGATTTACTACTTTGATTTTCATGCTTTTTCCTCATCCTCTTTTACAAGCTCCGCCATTCCAGAATCCTCCAGGATCTCTTTTACCTTGTCCTTTAAGAGCCGTGGAACCTGTCCATATGTCTTCTTTCCTAAGATAATCTGCTGTGCCCATAACATTGCCATCATTTCTTTACCTCCTGCATTTTGCATTAATATGAATATATTGGTTAATAGAGTTACCATTTTACTGATACACCTGTTCGGACATTTCCAAGATGCATCCTTTCAACATTTCCATCTGTTCTTTCAGATCAACATTTTCTTTAATCAGTGCGTCCATTTTTTCTGCCACCGTCTCTCCCGGCTTTGACAGGATGATGCCTGTGATACCGGCTGTGTACTTGGTGATTCCCTCAAGAGTGGTATACCCCTCGTACTCTCCGACCGTCTGGCTACGTTCTGATATAACCATCTTCCGGGTCTTCAGCTCGTCCCCGAACATTCCCCGCAGATCCTCTTCCGTTGCTGATACTGTCTTGATCAGCAGTGTCCCATCCCCCTGGATGGATGCTGACTGGATCTGCAGATCTGTGCCATCGTTGTATATAAGTTTCATTTACACTTTTTCCTCCTTAATCTACCAACCACGCAATCTGTGAGCAGATATAGCCGTTATACTGCATCTGCACATTGGCTCCACGAAAAAGTCCTACTTTTCCAGTTCCTGCACTAACTGGTGTCACGGAAATGAAAAAATCCGGATAGGTCTGCCCTCTGACTATTGCTGGTGCAAAAACATAATTTGCCGGACGGTCACTCGCCGCAAGATTAACGATTGTTCCGTCTGCTGCGGAACTGGTGTCCACAAGATTCAGGATTCTTAACTTTCCCATCCGCTGTAATCGTACTCCTGATTTCAGCGTTTCTGTGGACGGGATCATATCTTGCTGAATTGTATCCATTGACGGCAACACATCCAACAACTTTTTCACTCCCGTCACATTGATTCCCTCCAACGTAATCTCAAATACCGGGCAATCATCCACAAGATCACCCTCCTGCAGATTCCCTTTTGTATATGCAGGAACTGTAGGTGTCCCGCTCGTTGGCGTTCCCATAATATACAGCCATTCATTTGTCTCGATACCGGTCTCTTTATTCCGGGTATACCGGTTTACGACCAGGTCTTTTCTCTTCATTCCCTGCGTTCCGTTCGTGATCGTGACCTCGTCATAAGTACCAATCTTCACAGCTGATACATTCCCGTGATGTGCCATGATTCCACTTCGGATCTTAAGCAGATTATTCGATGTTAATTCCGGTTCAAGATTTTCCCCGGAAGTCAGAATGCAGCTCCCCTGCCCGATCGTTCCCTCAAGGATCTGACGGAACTGCTGGCTGGTAACGTGAGGACTGCCAGTCTTTCCTGATACTATCTCCATGTTCAATCTCCTTCCAATTTATATTCTTTTGATATAACTCCATTTGTGACACTGTAAACGATATTTCCGACAGATTTTTTCATCGTCATGCCGGTCAGATAATCTCGTCCACCGATGACATCACCGATTGCCACATCAATTCCCAGTTTTTCGATATCCATATCGAATGTCTTTTTATTGCAGATCCCTTTCAACTTTTCCACTGCTTTTGATTTAAGCTCCGCTGTCTCCGTTGACGTATTTTCGTACACCTCTGCAATCTCATTCAATCCTGTATAGTAAGGCTCTTCCCGAAAAGATCCGTCCGGCCAGACATACAGATGGTATACAGTACGATCAGCAAGCTCCCCTTTTCCAGCTACGATCAGATGATTGATTCCGTTCCGACTGTCTTTCATCGTATAGTTCAGGCTGCAGTCTTTTGATAATTCCACCTGATCCGAATGATCTACAACCGGCACGGCACTGATCAGAACGTATCCGGGAATCCCTTCCTCTCGTTTGTGCCGGATCTCTAATCTGTACCCCTTACTTGCGAGCATTTCTACAATTCCATCGAGCAAGGTACAATATCTGTCGAACTGGTAGTTGCTCACAGACACCCCGGTATTCTCCTGGCTTACTACAAAGAGTCCGTCAAATTCCGGCTCGATCAGCGTCTTCAACACTTCATTCAGTTCCCCGGATATTTTTTTATAATCACTTCCGGCTGGCGGCTGGATAATTTTATGCTCCAGCATTCCACGCCATGTATAGCCTTTCAATTCCACGTAATCCAGAGTTGTATCGGTCAATACACTTCCTATGATTCCACCGTATTCCGTATCCGGGACGTACACCAACGCATCAAATGTCAGCGACTGTGTCCAGTAGCAGCGTGCAATCTGCACTGTAAACATCTTTTTGTCGTTGACATCAAATTCAACATTTGCGTCCTTCAGACTTCCGATTTCTCTTTGTGCATCTGCCAAAATCACCATGCTGCTTCCCTCCGTTCCGGGAAGATATCCAAATCTATCCCATACGTTCCCGCCCAGTTCACCCGGATGAGACCGCTTGGGATCTTTTCAAAAATGGAATATTCATAACCTCGTTCATTAAACAGATTGGATACAGTTCCATTTGTCAGATATTTATATACTGTCTGCTCTGCGGAATCAATAATCATGTATTCATTGCGTTCCAGTGTGGTTCTGACTTCGTACGGGTATCCGTTGATTAATATCTTCGGATTTGTGCAAGGTCCGTATATCGTCATCTTAAAATCTGATGCAGAGGGATGGTCAATTTCAAATTCAGCCGTCCCCGCCCGAACATCTGCGAAATCAAAAGGAAAATCAAAGGGGAAGTCCAGTCCGCTTGCCGCTGTCATCTGACTTTGCGGAAAAAGCTGCTGACTTACCACTGTCATCCATGACAAGGATGGGGCTGTAAAAGTAAGCTCCACCTCTGCCATATCGAACCCTTTCCAGTTCGACTTCTTTGACTTCTCCACACGGCAGGAGAGAAATGTATCATTGACGTACAATTTTCCATGTACTCCGAGATCTGCATCTACAGCAAGCACGCTGTACAGTTTTTCCATATTTTTCGCAAGACCTTCCCCGCTGCCATATACATCCACCTGTACCGTCTTCTGATATCCGCTTGCAGTCTCATCCCATTCGGAATCATACCAGTCTGCTTCTGCCGTATAATACGGATCAACAAGAAAATTCAGGATCACTCCTTTTGAATTTATGTAATACGCTTCTCTTATCATATTTTCGGCACCGCTCCTTTCGGCAGTTCCCGGTCTAACCGGGTCGTACCCAGGTATACCGGTCTGCTCTGCATCTTCTTAACACCGGCAGCCGTTGCATTCCCTACTTTCGTTGCCAGTTGCGTCAGATCCTCGTCTGAAATCCTCATAGTACTCTGTACGCTCTGCTGATTTATGATCTTTTCTGTACTCTGCAAGGCAAATGAGCTGGTGATCCTATTTGTATTCACCGCCATCGCCTCCCGCACCCGATTGGACAGATCTGCCATGTCCAGCGAATTCAGTGCCGAACGTGCCATTCGTTCTGAAGCCTTTTTTACAGCCGGAATCTGATCGTCAATTCCAAGTGCGAATCCCTTGCCAGAAAAACGCCCCGCTCCTCGCATTACTTTTGATGGTGAATGAATCCCCAGTACGCTCTTGACTTTTTCATAAGCCGTACTTGCCATCTCTGCCGCTTTTGATGCAGCTTTTCCAACCCAGTCACCAATTCCACGAACAAATCCTGATCCGAAATTAGACCCGGTATCGTATGAATTAATACTTCCTGCTCCGCTTTTTGCACTGGTAGCAAGGGATGTTCCTTTTGCCCTTGCATCCCCTGCCTTACTTCCGACAGCAGAAGAATATGCTGTTCCGAACGATTTTCCAGTACTTCCCGGATTCACCGATCCAGCTCCACGCTTCGCACTGTCTGCCAGTCCTTTTCCTCTTGTCAACAGCTTCCCGACAAAACTGCCGATCGCTGTATCGAAAAATCTTCCAAATGCACTACCGGTCGAGGTCGGGTCAACAGCCCCTGCTCCTCTTTTTGCAGCTTCTGCATTCGCTTTTCCCTGTTGTTCCGAAACTGACAGCTGTGATCCGATTCCTTCATTAAAAGAAGTCATCAACCCTGATCCGATTTCTTTCGTATCTCCTACTGATCCCCGCATAGCATCAAGCAGCCGGGAGATCACGCCAGTACCGGAAGAAGTAAGTTCCTCCTGACCTTCGTTCAATCCTTCAACCGCTCCCGGCCAGACATACGAAAAGATTTCTTTCACCGCACGGGACGGACTGTGGACATCAAGAGTCGTGATCAGGCTTTGCAGGAATGCATCCGCACCTTGCTCTGCCGGATCAACCAGCGTTTCAAACCCTTCCAGTCCTTCCAAAGCTCCATACCACGCCTGTGACCACGTCTCTTTAGTTTTTTCGTCCAGTCCTGAAAATCCTTTCAGAAAGCTTTCCATTCCTGCCTGCGCCTCAGTGCTCAGCGTACCGGATATCTTTGCCTGTGCCATAGCCGCTACAAGTTTTGCAGAGCCATCCTTACCGGCATTTTTTAATATTTCCTTGATCTGATCTGCACCAGTTCCGACCTGATTCAGGGCAATCCCCATTGCCTCCGTCAAGCCATCTTTGGTCTGCTGGGTTAATTGCATTGCTCCATCTTTTTCAGCGGAAAAAATACTGGTAAGCTTATCTGTCATTGCACTGGCCTGCTCGATGGCTGCTTCTGATCCAATCTCCAAAGTAGTGTCAATTCCGCTCTGAATTTCTGCCAGTGCAGAGTTGATCGTATCAGTATTTCCACTCATTGCTGCCTCTGTCAGGCTACTGTAATCGGAGATGACTTTCTGATTATCCTGCATCGCCGCATTGGCAGCGTCAAAGTTTGCCTGCAATTCTTCCAGTCCACTACCTGCTTTTTCAAGCTTTTCTTTCAGTTCTCCGTACTTTTCAGTATTCCGCACAATAGCTTCGCCCTGGGCATCATACCCCATTACTACAGCATTTGCCGATTCTGCTTCAAGTTCCTTCTCAAGTTCTGCGATCTTGCTTTTTTTGCTACTAAGCTTTTCGTAAGCATCTGCCAGTTCAGCCGCCTTGTCTGCCTGCTCTTTCATTGCATCCGCATAGTCCGACTTCATGGAGTCAAGAACGGCTTCTGCTTTTTTTGCCGCAATCAGATCGTAGACAGATTTCTTCAAGTCGCTGTAGTTCTGAATCAGTCCATCGTTCAGGCTGATTTCTACACCTAACGCACTGGACAGCTCACCTGTGATATACGCTGCCCTTGCCTCCTGTCCTGCCTGCACTTTTCCATTCGCATCAACAATCTTTTGCAGTTCTCCCCACAATGCTTCTGCATTGTCGATCTCAGATGTGGCTGCCTGAATATTTTTCTGCCTTGCCGCTGCCTTTTCGTTAATACTGTCAATTTCATCCTGTGCTGCCTGGATATTTTCCTTTTGTGCCTCCGTCAGCCGATCTGTTGATGCTGCTTCATCATCCGTCAGCAGGATTGCTGTTCCGATACAGGCTGCCAGTGCCGCCCCTGCGGTAACAAGCAGACCGATTGGATTTGATGCCATAGCAGCGTTCAGGGCTGTCTGTGCTTTCGTCCACAGTCCGGTCAGGGCAGTCGTGACTCCGATCTGACCGCTATAGACTCCCATCAGCGTTTCCCGGATCGTCAGACCGCCGTTAGATGCTACAAGCTGTAAAGCATTTGCTTTTTCCATCGCAGTCAGCCTTGCCAGGGCTGCCGCATTCAGATTCGTCTGATTCTTGCTGACCTTGGTGGCTGTGCTATACAGCTTCAATGCTGTCGTAGCTCCAGCCACCAATGGAGCAATCACACCTAGATTCCCACTCAGCAGGTCGATGGCTTTTGTGACCGGTGGGAGTGCCGCTTTCGCAAGCGTTCCTGCCGCTTTGGTCAGATTCTTGAATACGGATACTGCTTTTTTTCCGGCTGATTTCAATCCACCTGAATTGAGTGACTCTGACAAGGCCTCTACTGCATCCTGTGCCGGCTTCTTTAATTCTGCCGGCAGAAGGCTTGCAAGTCCTCCCGCTATTGATTCTGCCACTTCTGCTGCGGCTGTCAGAAGTCTTCCTTTATTTCCTGACACGCCGGAAATGAAAGATTCGATGAAATCAACCGCTGTATCCACCATTTCCGGTGCGTGGGATGCTGCATCCACGGCAAAATCTGCAAAGATGTTCCCGGCTTCTTTTACAGCCGATTTCAGACCGCCATTTTTAAAAGCGTTCGTCATATCACCTACAGCCTGAGTGGCTTGCACCGCCGTATCTTTCAGTGGCGTATCAAGAGATTCATAAATTTCAATGCCTAAACCCTCAAGGCTGGATTTCAAAATTGTAACCGCACCTTCAAGGTTGTCCTGCATTGTCTCTGACATATTCGCAGCCGTTCCGTCAGCGTTCTTTATGGCAGATGCAAGCTTGTCAAAATCACCCTGCGATGCATTTACGATAGCCAGCAATCCCGACATTGCCTCCTGTCCACCTAAAGCGGCAGCCATTTGAGCTTTCTGATCTTGTGTGAGTCCGGAGAAGCCTTTTCTCAGATCAACCATGATCTCATTCAGAGACTTC
>ERZ824600.3664-NODE-3664-length-14375-cov-7.665503_pt1 | contig 14375 bp, 9 predicted proteins | sample MGYA00519933_ERZ824600 | MGnify/ENA primary metagenome ERZ824600 (study PRJEB31778, sample SAMEA3449178) | human gut metagenome | biome: human gut; feature: human-associated habitat; material: faeces | place: United Kingdom | collected 2010/2012 ... | reverse complement strand
GCACCTACCCCAACCTGATCGGCAACGAGTCGGCCCGCGGCACGGAGTACCAGGCCTTCGGCGGCACGAAACCCATGCACGTGACGCTGCTCCCCTTCACGCGCCTGCAGGGCGGCCCGATGGACTACACGCCCGGCATCTTCTCGATGGAGGTCTCGAAACTCAACCCCGCGAACAACTCGCACGTCAACGCCACGATTGCCAACCAGCTGGCACTCTACGTGACGCTCTACTCGCCGCTGCAGATGGCGGCCGACGTGCCCGAGCACTACGAACAGTACATGGATGCCTTCCGGTTCATCAAGGAGGTGGCCGTCGACTGGGACGAGAGCCGCTACCTGCTGGCCGAGCCGGGTGATCTGATCGTCATCGCCCGCCGCGCCAAGGGCACCGCGGAGTGGTTCGTGGGCGGCGTGACGGACGAGAACCGCCGCACAGCCGAGTTCAGTTTCGACTTCCTCGATCCGGAGAAGAGCTACGTGGCGACGCTCTACGCCGACGCCCCGGATGCCGACTACCGGACCAACCCCGAGGCCTACACGATCCGCACGGGCAAGGTGACCGCCAAATCGAAGCTGAAGGTGGAGATGGCCCCGGGCGGCGGCTTCGCCCTCTCGATCCGCGAGGCCACGGCCGAAGACCGGCGGCTCGGACGGCTGAAGTAAAGCCCGCAGGCCGGGCGGACACACCGGTCCGGAGCGCGGCCGGCCGGATACATCCGGCCTCCGATCCGCGGAAAACGGCAGGGCGGGGACCTCTCGGAGGTTCCCGCCCTGTTCCCGTCTTCGGCCGCGGGCACCGCGGCTCCCCGGCGATCCCCAAACAACCGTTCCCGGCATGATCTCCCAAAAAGAAGGCGGAGCCCTGTACAGGCTCCGCCTTTTCGGTTGCCGGACTTCGGCGGGATGCGGACTACATCGCCTGCCAGATCAGCGCCGAGGCGCCGAGGATCGCGGCGTTCTTGCCCTGGATGCCGCTCGGCAGCAGCTTGACCTTGTTCTTGAAGGTGAAGAGCATGTTCTCCTCCATGTACCACTGCGTCGGCTCGAAGATCAGCTTCCCGGCCTTCGACAGGCCGCCGAAGAGGAAGATCGCCTCGGGTGAGGTGATCGTCACGATGTCGGCCAGCGCACGGCCCAGCATCTCGCCCGTGAAGCGGAACGCCTCCTTGGCGATGGGGTCGTCCTGCTCGGCCGCCGCCGAGACCATCGAAGCGTCGAGATCGCTGAAGGCGATGTCGCGCAGCTTGCTCGGCGCATTCATCGTGGCCATCAGCTCGAAGACCGTGCGCTTGATGCCCGTTGCCGAGACGTAGGTCTCCAGGCAGCCGCGGCGGCCGCAGCCGCACTCGCGTCCGTTGCGCTCGACGATCACGTGGCCGAACTCGCCCGCAAAGCCGTCGTGGCCGTAGATCATCTCACCGTTCGAGACGAAACCCGAACCGAGCCCCGTGCCGAGCGTAATCATCACGAAATCCTTCATGCCCTTGGCATTGCCGTAGATCATCTCGCCGATCGTTGCGGCGTTGGCATCGTTCGTGACGACCACCTTCACGCCGTCGAAACAGCGGGCGATATCGGTCGCAATCGGGAAAATGCGGCGCGACTCGTCGGGATTCGGCTCACCGGGGCGGAACTTCCAGAGGTTGGCGGGCGTTTCGATGGTTCCCTTGTGGAAGTTGGCGTTCGGGGCGCCGATGCCGATGCCGGCCAGCTCGTACTCGAACGAGAGGCTCGAGGCCAGGGCCCGCATCGAATCGCACAGATCCTGGATGTAGGCCGGATAGTCGTCCACAAAGGGGTATTTCTTGGTCGAAATGACCGATTCGGCATAGAGGTCTCCGTTTTCGTCCACCAGGCCGAAAGCCGTGTTGATACCTCCGATATCCACGCCGATTGCAAGTTTTTTCATGGCTGATTTCAGTTTATAGTCCATATATTCAAGGTTGAAAGCGAAATGGTAGTCAAAGTTAATCGGAAAATTCGGCTACTCCAAACTTTTTTCGTAATTTTGGGACTGAATCACCGTCAAAAATCCTTTCCGACCATGCAAACCAACGAACAACTGCTCGATGTCATAGAGAATTACCTGGCGCAAACCGAATTTCCGGCCGAACCCGAGCACCTCTACGCCCCGATCGGCTACTCGCTCGCCGGCGGCGGCAAACGCCTGCGGCCGATGCTCGTGCTGCTCGCCTGCGGCATCTTCTCGGACGACGTGCAGCAGGCGCTGCCCGCGGCCGCGGCCGTCGAGGTGTTCCACAACTTCACGCTCCTGCACGACGACATCATGGACAACGCCCCGGTGCGGCGTGGCAAACCCTCGGTCTACGCCAGGTGGGGACAGAACGTCGCCATCCTTTCGGGCGATGCGATGCTCATCTGCGCCTACCGCCTGCTGAGCAGTGTCGCCGCCCCGACTCTCCCGCGCATCATGCAGACGTTCAACGATATGGCGCTCGAAGTTTGCGAAGGGCAGCAGTACGACATGGACTTCGAGACCAAACAGAAGGTCTCCGTCGTGGAGTACATGCACATGATCGAGCTGAAGACCTCGGTGCTGCTGGCCGGCGCCACCGTCATCGGCGCCCTGATCGGCGGGGCCGGCGAGGAGGACTGCCGCAAGCTGCGGCGCTTCGCCATCGAGCTTGGCCTGGCCTTCCAGCTGCAGGACGACCTGCTGGACAGCTACGGCGACGAGCGCCTCGGGAAGGCCATCGGCGGCGACATCCTCGAGGGCAAGAAGACCTACCTGATGATTACAGCCATGAGCCGTGCCGACGAATCCACGCGCGAGGTGCTCCGCACGGCCTACCGCGACCCGCAGCTCACCGACGCCGAGCGGATCGCCGCCGTGAAGGCCGTCTACGACCGGCTGGACATCCCGCGCCTGACCGAGCAGCAGATCGAGCTGCGCTTCGAGCGGGCCCTCTCGATCCTCGACACGCTCTCGGCGCCCGAAGAGCGCACGCAGCAGATGCGCGCCTTCGCCGAGAGTCTGATGGGCCGCAAAAAATAAGCACTCCATGAAACGATCCGATATCGAGATCATGGCCCCCGTGGGCTCCTACGAGGCCCTCGCCGCGGCCATCCAGGCCGGTGCCGACGCCGTCTACTTCGGCGTCGGAAAACTCAACATGCGCGCGGCTTCGGCGGCGAACTTCACGCTCGACGACCTCGGGCGCATCGTCGCCACGGCGCACGAAGCGGGCGTCAAGGCCTACCTGACGGTCAACACCGTCGTCTACGAGGACGAGATGGCGGCCGTGCACGAGGTGATCGACCGCGCCCGCCGCGAGGGCGTCGACGCCATCATCGCCACCGACCTGGCGGCGATCCTCTACGCGCGGCGCATCGGGCAGGAGGTGCACATCTCCACGCAGAGCAACATCTCGAACTCCGAAGCGGTGCGCTTCTACGCGCAGTGGGCCGACACGGTGGTGCTGGCACGCGAGCTCTCGCTCGAGCAGGTGGCCGAAATCCACCGCCGGATCGTCGAGGACGACATCCGCGGACCGCGCGGCGAGCTCGTGCAGATCGAGATGTTCGCCCACGGCGCCCTCTGCATGTCCATCTCGGGCAAGTGCTACCTCTCGCTCCACGAGACGGGCTGCTCGGCCAACCGCGGGGCCTGCCGCCAGCTGTGCCGCCGCAAATACACCCTGACAGACAAGGAGACCGGCGCGCAGCTCGACATCGACGGGCAATATGTCCTCTCGCCCAAGGACCTCTGCACGATCGACTTCCTGGACCGGATGCTCGCCGCAGGGGTGCGCGTGCTCAAGATCGAGGGCCGCGCCCGCGGCGCGGAGTATGTCAAGCGCGTGGTGGAGTGCTACGACGAGGCCCTGCGGGCCATCGAGGCGGGGAGCTACACGCCCGAGCTGGCCGCCCGGCTCAAGGAGCGGCTCGCCACGGTCTTCAACCGCGGATTCTGGGAGGGATACTACGCCGGACGTCCTGTCGTCGAGCACAGCACGGCCTACGGCTCCTCGGCCACGCGCCGCAAGGTCTACGTGGGCAAGGTGGTGAACTTCTACAAGAAGCTCTCGGTGGCCGAGGTGCACGTCGAGGCGTCGCCCGTGGCCGTGGGCGACGAGATCTTCTTCCTCGGCGCCACGACGGGCGTGGCCGAACAGCGGCTCGAGGAGCTGCACGGACCCGACGGCTCGCCCGTGGCGGAGGTGCGGCAGGGCGAGCTCTGCGCCATCCGCACGCCGGGTGTCATCCGCCGCGGCGACCAGCTCTACAAGTTCGTCGACGCCGAGTGACGCATCCGCCGCGCGGAGCAGGCGGTCCGGCCGGCGGAAACGCCGGGGCCGGAGCGATTCCGCCCGATCCGGGTGGGGTAAGCAACAAGAGAGGCTCGCAACAGGAGGGACAAGCAGCAGGAGAGGCAGACAGCAGGAGGGGCAGGTAACAGGAGAGGCAGGCAGCGGGAGAGGCAGACAGCAGGAGAGGCACACAGCAGGAGAGGCACACAAGAGAGCCCTCCCCGCTCCAGCAAAAGCCGAGATGAGCCGCCCGGCAACAGACGCAAATCCGAGCCTCCCGATCGGTCAGAAGGGGCATCCTGCAAGAAAGAACCGGCACGTTCCGCCCCGTCCGACCGAAGGGCGGGATTTCCGGCCTCCCCACCAGAAAAAGCCCGAGAGCATCCGTCGCTGCTTCCGCAAGACAGACGGCGCGGAAGCGGTGTCGCACCACCACGACCGGTCTGAAGTGTGTGCGTCAAAAACACCGACATCGAAAGAAAAATCGAAGAAAAACATAAAAAAATAACTTTTTCCCCTGTTTTTTTATATTTGCATTCCGGTTCGGGTTCCCCTTCGCGGAATCCCGACGTTCACATTTCATCCACTTTAACCTCAAATCTTTTTTATGAAAAGCTCTGTTTACAGAATTTTTCCATTTGTTCTGGGGTTTGTACTGAGTCTGAGCAGCATCTCCTGCAAGGATGACTCGTCGGAGAACGACAAACCCGGAAAACTCACCACCCCCGTTCTTACCCTCTCCGAAGCGGACGGAACCCTCTCGGCCGAATGGACGGCCGTCGAAAACGCATCGGGATACGAAGTGCTCGCCGAGCAGGGCAATACCGACGGAACATTCGAGGAGCTGGCCCGCAACGTGGTCACCGAGACCTCGGCAACCTGGACCGACATCCTTCCGAACACGTCCTACCGCGTGACGGTGACGGCCAAGGGCGACGGCCGCAAATGGCTCGACTCCGATCCCGCCACGCAGAGCTGGCAGACGGCCATGCAGCTCGCCGCGCCGCAGCCCGCCGTCTCGGAAGTAGGCCTCGGCAAAGCCTCCCTCGCATGGAATGCCGTCGAATCGGCCACGGCGTATGCCTACACGATCCGGTCGGGCGACGAGACCCTCTTCTCCGGTGAAACCACGCAGACCGAGGTTGTCGTCGACCACCTCATGGCCAACACGACCTACACCTTCTCGATCCAGGCCATGGCCAACGACGGAGTAGTCAAGTCGGAAGCCGGCACCGTCGAGTTCACGACCGACAACATGACCTTCGACATCGAAATTTCGGAGATCACCTACAACCGCGCCCGCTTTGAGGTCACCCCCTCGACCGACAAGTACTCCTACTTCTCGGGCATCCTCACCGATTCGTCCGTTGCCTCGCTTTCGGACGAGGAGATCGTGAAATGGCTCGAGGAGCAGAAGGCCGCGAACGACGCCATCCTGGGCCGGGACGTGGTCTACGGCAAGGAGGTTACGCGCTACGTGCTGGGACTCGCCGCCGAAAGCGAATACTTCATCGTGGCCTTCGGATACGACTACGACGAGACGACCCAGACCGGCTACGCCACCACGCCAGTGACCAAGGCGGCATTCACGACCACCGAGGAGCCCGAAGCCAGCAGCAAGTACCTCGCCTGGCTCGGTACCTGGGAGGTGACGAGCTCCGGCTCGAAGATCACCAACCAGCCGCTCAAGTTCACCATCGAGATCTCCAAGCGGTCGATCAACGCCTCGTACAACATCACCGGCTGGGGCATCACCGAGCACGGAGCCAAGCAGTCGCTCGAGGCACGGCTCAACGACATGACCGGCATGATCCACATCACCACCTGCCAGCAGGGTGAGAACTACGAACTCGACGGCGTCGAATACCCCACCTACACGGTGGCCTTCATCGACGGAGACCAGTTCATCACCGGAGGCGCCGGTTCGACGATCTTCGAGGGACAGGTGGCCGGCAACTACGGTGTCTTCAACTCCTATCCGATCTTCGTCAGCGACCGGAACTACTATCCGGAAGGCTTTGACTACATGGTGATGACCACCGACGGCATGTGGCACGACCTGCCCGCACGCGAGGGCTTCACCGACCGCGACTACCCGACCGCACCCTTCCGCCTCACGCGCGTCTCCGAGTCGACGGGCGCCGCTCCGCAGAGCCAGCCCTACGTGGTCAAGGCTGCCGCCGCCCCGACGGCCGCTCCCGTGGCCCGTGTCAACGGACGATAGGGACCCCGGGTCGGAAGCCCACTTCCCGAACAGGGCAAAGCATCCCGATGCACCCCGGCCTGCGACGGCCGGGGTGCACTGCGTTCGGGGAGGGGCGATCCGACCGGCTCCGGCAAACGGGAGCGGACCTCCGGGACAAGCCGGAACAGACCACCCGGACTGACAGGAGCGAGTCTCCCGAAAAGGCGGGAACGGGCCACCCGGGCAGGCGGGCAGGTCTCTCGGACAGACAGAAGCGGGAACCCGGTCGCACGTGCAGACGGAGCAGGCACCCGCAGAAGCCTGGGAAGCAACTATCGAAAATATTTTATCGAAAAACAATAAAATTTATTTGTTTTTCAAAATTTCTTTTGTAAGTTTGCGGCGTCAAAACAAAAACGACAGACCATGGAAATCGAGAAAGTCGTCCGCATCGCCGCCCTGACGCTGGTCGTGGCCGCCTTTGCCCTGCGGGTCGCCACGCGGCTGCTCTTCCCCGATGCCGCCCCGTCACACGACGGCATCCTGGCGATCGTCCTGCTGCTCTGCGCAGGCGTCATCTGGCGCGGCACGCCGCGGACTGAGAAGCGCGGCTCCGGCCGATGAACCCGAACCGACACCCGAAACCGACCGAAAAACCGAGACACAACCTAAAATAAAAAGTTCAAATCGGAGTTTCCCGCCGCGGAGCTCTTACCCTCCGCACGAAAGACTCATAGTTGTGCGACGAAGCCCCGGAAAACCGGGGTTTCGTTATTTTTGCTAATTTTGCAGCGCGGACCGCCACCGCCTGTTTGCTGTTTTTGCAGTACGGACCGCTACCGTCTGTTTGCTGTTTTTGCAGCGCGGACCGCAAGTCCGCTACCGCGCAGATGGAGATTCAGAGAGCCATATCCGCCACGCAGACCGCCCCGACCGACGGCATCCCGATGCCGCGCCGCCTCGGGGCCATCCTCGCCGTGGCCTTCGGCGTCAGCCTCTCGGTGCTCGACGGCTCGATCGCCAACGTCGCCCTGCCCACGATCGGCCGCGAACTGGGCATCTCGCCCGCCGACTCGATCTGGATCGTCAACGCCTACCAGCTGGCCATCATGATCTCGATCCTCTCGCTCTCGGCCCTGGGCGATCTGGTCGGCTACCGCAAGGTCTACATCGCCGGGCTGATGCTCTTCACGGTGGCGTCGGTGGGCTGCGCCCTCTCCGAATCGCTCCAGTCGCTCGTCCTCTCGCGCGTGATGCAGGGATTCGGCGCCGCGGCCGTCACGTCGGTCAACACGACCCTGATCCGCGTCATCTACCCCCGCTCGCAGCTCGGGCGCGGCATGGGCATCAACGCCACGGTCGTGGCCATCTCGTCCGTTGCCGGGCCGACGATCGCCGCGGGGATTCTCTCCGTCGCCTCGTGGCCGTGGCTCTTCGCCGTCAACATCCCCGTGGGGCTCGTGGCCCTCACGTTGAGCCACCGCTTCCTGCCCCGCAACCCCGTGCGGGTCACGAGCCGCCACTTCAGCTGGCGCGACGCCGTGATGAACGCCCTGACCTTCGGCCTGATGATGGCCTCGGTCGAGGGGTTCTCGCACGGACTCGACCCGCGCATCCTCTCGGTCGGCGTCGCCGCGCTGCTCGTCATCGGATTTTTCTTCATCCGCAGCCAGCTCCGCGAGGAGTACCCCATCCTGCCGTTCGACCTGCTGCGCATCCCGATCTTCTCGGTCTCGGTGGCCACGTCGATCTGCTCGTTCCTCGGGCAGATGCTCGCCCTCGTGGCGCTGCCCTTCTACCTGCAGAGCGAGTGCGGCTACGACGAGGTGCAGACCGGACTGCTCCTGACGGCGTGGCCCGCCGTCATCATGGTCGTGGCTCCGACGGCCGGCTACCTGGTCGAACGCATCCACGCCGGGCTGCTCGGCGGCGTCGGGCTCACGATGATGACCACGGGACTGCTGCTGCTCGCCTTCCTGCCGCCGCACCCCTCGCAGGGCGCCATCGTCTGGCGGCTGATGCTCTGCGGCGCCGGATTCGGCCTCTTCCAGTCGCCCAACAACAGCATTCTGATCGCCTCGGCTCCGCCCGAGCGCAGCGGCTCGGCCAGCGGCATGCTCGCCACGGCCCGTCTGCTGGGACAGACGACCGGTGCGGCGCTCATGGCCCTGCTCTTCCACTTCGTGCCGGGGCGCAGCACCCATGCGGCGCTGCTGCTGGCCGGCGGGTTCGCCTGCGCCGGAGCCGTCGTGAGCTTCACGCGCGTGCGCCTGCCGCTGCCCGAGGCGCTGCGGCGAAAGAAGGGGGCGTAAGCCTCGCGGGGAGGCGGCCGGCGGGGCTCCGTGCGTGAAAAGTCGGCGGGGGCCCCTTCGCTTTTCTGCGATTTTTTCCTATCTTTGAGGCAAACAAAATTCCGAAACCATGTTTTCAGCCAAAACCTACACGGCGCGCCGCCACGAACTGCGCACGAAGATCGGCTCGGGCATCATCCTGCTGCCGGGCAACCCCCTCACGCCGAACAACTATCCCAACAACGCCTACTATTTCCGTCAGGACTCCACGTTCCGCTACTACTTCGGGCTGAACGTCCCGTCGCTCGTCGGCCTGATCGACGCCGACTCGGGCGAGGAGGCCCTCTACGGCGACGACTTCACGGTCGAGGACATCATCTGGACGGGTCCGCAGCCGACGCTGCACGAGCTGGGCGCCGGCGTGGGCGTCACGGCGACCTTCCCGATGGCCGAGCTCGAGGGGCGGCTGCGCAAGGCCATTGCGCTGGGACGCCGCATCCACTACCTGCCGCCCTACCGCGGCGAGACGAAGCTGCAGCTCTCGGCGCTGCTGGGCATCAAGCCCGCGCTGCTGCACGACTACAAGTCCGTGGAGCTGATGTTCGCCGTGGCGGAGATGCGCGAGAAGAAGAGCGCCGAGGAGATCGAGGCGATGGAGCGCGCCTTCGGCATCGGATACGAGATGCACACGCTCGCCATGCGGATGTGCCGCGCGGGCGTCGTTGAGCGCGAGATCGCCGGGGCGATCGAGGGCGTCGCCAAGTCGAAGGGGCAGGGCGTGTCGTTCCCGTCGATCGTCTCGCAGCACGGCGAGACGCTGCACAACCTCAACGCCGACGGCGTGCTGACCGACGGCCGGCTGCTGCTGTGCGACGCCGGTGCCGAGAGCGTCGAGGGCTACTGCTCGGACCACACGCGCACCTATCCCGTCAGCGGACGGTTCACGCCGCAGCAGCGCGAGATTTACGACATCGTGCTCGCGGCACACGACCACGTGGCCCGTATCGTCGGCCCGCACATGATGTACACCGAGGTGCACAACGCCGCCTACATGACGCTGGCCGAAGGGCTCATCGGCGTGGGCCTGCTCAAGGGTTCGGCCGCCGATGCCGTGGCATCGGGCGCCATGACGATGCTCATGCCCCACGGACTGGGCCACGGGCTGGGCATGGACGTGCACGACTGCGAGGCGATGGGCGAGCGGTCGTTCGACTTCTCGCAGATCCGGGAGCGCGCCGCGGCCTCGGGCACCTGCATCTACCGCGCCGCCTGGCGGCTCGAACCGGGAACGGTGATGACCGACGAACCGGGCCTCTACTTCATCCCGGCGCTCATCGACAAGTGCCGCGCCGAGGGCAAGTACCAGGGCATCGTGGACTACGACGCGCTGGAGGCCTACCGCGACTTCGGCGGCATCCGCATCGAGGACGACATCCTCGTCACGGAGGAGGGGAGCCGCATCCTCGGCGACCGGAAGATTCCGATCACGGCCGAAGAGCTCGAAGCCGTCGTGGGCAAATAGTCCTCCGGCAGCGACATGCGACCGATCCGGGGCCTGCAGGCTCCGGATTTTTTGTTGTCGCCAGGCAAGCCTTCGCCGCCGCCCGTTTGGGCCCCGGAAGGGCCCCTCACCCCGCCCGAAACGCCGTTTCGCCCCGAAAAAGAGGCGTCGGTTCTTGTTTTTTTGGATTTTTTCGTATATTTATAGTCGGCTAATCGAAAAGCTACCGAAAAACAACCTTAAAACCATACGGGAATATGAAAAACTATTCAGCCAAAGAGATCAAGAACATCGTACTCATCGGCGCGCCCGGCACGGGAAAAACTACCCTTGCCGAAGCGATGGCCTATGAGGGTAAGGTCATCGACCGCAGGGGTAGTATCGAGACGAACAACACGCTCTCGGACAACACGGATATCGAGCACGAATACAAGCGCTCGATCTATTCGACGATCCTCTTCACCGAATTCATGGACCGCAAGCTGAACATCATCGACTGCCCGGGTTCGGACGACTTCTGCGGAAGCCTCTTCTCGGCGTTCAAGGTCGGCGACGTCGGCGTCTTCCTCTTCAGCGCCGTCAACGGCTGGGAGGTCGGCAGCGAAATACAGGCCCGCTATGCCCGCCTGCTCAAGAAACCCGTCATCGGCGTCATCAACCAGCTCGACGCCGACAAGGCCAACTTCGAGGCCGCCTTCGAGTCGATCAAGGCCGCCTCGCGCGTGAAGCCCGTGCTGGTGCAGTATCCCGTCAACCAGGGTCCGGAGTTCAACGCCTTCATCGACGTGCTGCTGATGAAGATGTACCGCTTCAAGGACCACGACGGACACCGCGAGGAGCTCGAAATCCCGGCCGAGGAGCTGGAGCGCGCCCAGGCGCTCAACAAGGAGCTCGTCGAGATGGCCGCCGAGCACGACGAGGCCCTCATGGAGCTCTACTTCGACAAGGGGACCCTCACGCAGGACGACATCCGCGCGGGTCTGAAGATCGGCGTGGCCAACCGCGAGGTGATGCCCGTCTTCTGCACCAGCGGCAAGTACGACATCGGCACGAAGCGTCTGATGGAGTTCATCATCAACGTGGCCCCCGGGCCGCTCAAGGCCCCGAAGTTCCTCACCACCGAGAGCGAGGAGGTGGCTGCCGACGAGGCGGGACCCGTCGTGGCGTTCGTCTTCAAGAGCCAGATCGAGCAGCACATCGGCGAGATCACCTACTTCCGCGTCATCCGCGGCAAGATCACCGAAGGCACCGAGCTGGTGAACACCCGCACGGGCAACAAGGAGAAGCTCTCGCAGCTCTTCGCCGTGGCGGGCAAGAACCGCATCAAGGTGACGGAGCTCTCGGCCGGCGACATCGGCTGCACCGTCAAACTCAAGGGCACGCGCACGAACGATACGCTCGCGGCCGCCTCGGCGCCCGTGACGATCGAGCCCATCGTATTCCCGGAACCGCGCTACCGCGCAGCCCTCAAGTGCAAGGAGCAGAGCGATGAGGAGAAGCTCGGCAAGATCCTCAACGACGCCAAGTTCGAGGACCCGACGATCCTGGTCGACTACTCCAAGGAGCTCAAGCAGACGATCATCCAGGGCCAGGGCGAACACCACCTGAACATCCTGCGTTCGCGCATCCTCTCGGAGAACAAGCTCGCCTACGACTACATCGCCCCGAAGATTCCCTACCGCGAGACCATCACGAAGGTCGCACAGGCCGACTACCGCCACAAGAAGCAGTCGGGCGGCGCCGGACAGTTCGGCGAGGTGCACATGATCGTCGAGCCCTATTACGAGGGCATGCCCGAACCGAAGAACTACAAGGTGCCGGGCAAGGGCGACATGGTGGTCAACGTCAAGAGCAAGGAGGAGTACGACCTGCCGTGGGGCGGCAAATTGCAGTTCTACTCGGCAATCGTCGGCGGCGCCATCGACGCGCGCTTCATGCCCGCCATCCTGAAGGGTATCATGGAGAAGATGGACGAGGGCCCGCTGACGGGTTCCTACGCCCGCGACATCCGCGTCGTGGTCTACGACGGCAAGATGCACCCGGTGGACTCGAACGAAATCTCGTTCAAGCTCGCGGCCCGCAACGCCTTCAAGGAGGCCTTCCGCAACGCCGGGCCCAAGATCATGGAGCCGATCTACAGCGTCGAAATTCTCGTACCGAGTGAGTACATGGGCGCCGTGATGTCCGACCTGCAGAACCGCCGCGCGATGATCGCCGGCATGGAGTCCGACAAGGGATTCGACCGGCTCAACGCCATGGTGCCGCTGGCCGAGCTCTACCGCTACTCGACGACCCTCTCGTCGCTCACCTCCGGATCGGCGACCTACTCGATGAAGTTCTCCTCCTACGAGCAGGTGCCCGCCGACGTGCAGGAGAAGCTGCTCAAGGCCTACACCGATACCGACGACGAGTAGGCATCGGACCGCATTCCAACGGCGGACGGGGCATTCGTGTCCCGTCCGCTTTTTTTGCGGCCGGTCCGCCCCCGCCGGCGGGCTGCCGCCTCCGGCACTCCCCGTGCCTCGATCCGGGCACAGGCGCCCGTGTTGTGTAGCTGTGGCCGCGATATTATCCGGTCTGTGTTAAATTAATGTTAACATTGGGTAACAAAACCGTTTCATCGGAAAAAATGCCGTAACTTTGTTCAACATTTGCACCAACACCTTCCATGAGCGAAATCTACACCGTCATCATCGGCATCCTGGGTGTCCTCGCCATTTCGGGCCTCTTCGTCGGCGTGACGAACGACGCCGTCAACTTCCTGAACTCCGCGATCGGCTCCAAGGTCGCCTCCATGAAGGTCATCCTCTCGGTCGCCTCCGTCGGCATCCTCATCGGCGTCGTGACCTCAAGCGGCATGATGGAGGTCGCGCGCAGCGGCATGTTCAACCCGGGGCTCTTCACCTTCCACGAGGTCATGATGCTCTACCTGGGCGTGATGTTCGCCAACGTCATCCTGCTCGACCTCTACAACTCGTGGGGACTCCCCACCTCGACGACCGTCTCGCTGATCTTCTGCCTGCTCGGCTCGGCCATCGCCGTGTCGATCTACAAGATCTCGAACGACCCGGCGCTCGGCATCGGCGCCCTGGGCGAGTACATCAACACCTCGCGCGCCATGGGTATCGTCTCGGCAATCCTCCTCTCGGTGGTCATCGCCTTCACCTGCGGCACGATCGTGATGTACATCTCGCGCCTGATCTTCTCGTTCCGCTACACGGCGACGTTCCGCCGCTACGGAGCCCTTTGGTGCGGCGCCTCGCTCACCTCGATCGTCTACTTCGCCCTCTTCAAGGGGCTCAAGACGGTCCTCGACGGACACGCCTTCATCGAGTTCGTCGACCGCCACCTGCTGCTGTCCCTGCTCGCCTGCTGGATCGTCTGCTCGCTCGCGCTCTTCTTCATCCAGCGGCTGAAGATCAACATCCTGCGCATCACGATCCTCTCGGGCACCTTCGCCCTGGCCCTCGCCTTTGCAGGCAACGACCTGGTGAACTTCATCGGCGTGCCGGTGGCCAGCTTCGACGCCTTCTCGATCGCCCGCCACTCGGGCGACTCGAACATGCTCATGGAGGCCCTGAACGAGAACGTCCCGGCCAACTTCGTGATCCTGCTCACCGCGGGCGTCATCATGATCGCCACGCTCTGGACCTCGAAGAAGGCCATGCACGTCTCCGAGACCGAAATCTCGCTCTCGGCACAGGGCGACGAGGGGCAGGAGCAGTACGGCTCGTCGCTCTTCTCGCGCACGATCGTCCGCGCGGCGCTCAACATCAACACGGGGGTCGAGCGGGTCATCCCGCCGCGCGTGCGCACGGCCGTCGCCCACCGCTTTGAATACGAGGATGTCGAGCACAGCGGCGCCCCCTACGACATGATCCGCGCCACGGTCAACCTCACCACCTCGGCGCTGCTCATCGCCATCGCCACGTCGCTCAAGCTGCCGCTGTCGACCACCTACGTCTGCTTCATGGTGGCCATGGGTTCGTCGCTCGCCGACCGCGCCTGGGGCCGCGAGAGCGCCGTCTACCGCATCTCGGGCGTCATGACCGTCGTGGCCGGATGGTTCGTCACGGCGCTGGGCGGATTCCTGATCGCCTTCGTCGTCGGGCTGGCACTCATCTA
>ERZ824600.3660-NODE-3660-length-14399-cov-6.322574_pt1 | contig 14399 bp, 10 predicted proteins | sample MGYA00519933_ERZ824600 | MGnify/ENA primary metagenome ERZ824600 (study PRJEB31778, sample SAMEA3449178) | human gut metagenome | biome: human gut; feature: human-associated habitat; material: faeces | place: United Kingdom | collected 2010/2012 ... | reverse complement strand
CCTCAATGGTGAACTCCATATCCTGCATATCGCGGAAGTAGTTCTCCAGACGGGTAGCGATCTCAACGAACTGGTCGTAGACCTCAGGCATCTGCTCGTGCAGGTGGCTGATGGGAGACGGAGTGCGGACACCAGCAACGACGTCCTCGCCCTGTGCATTGATGAGGTACTCGCCCATCAGCTTCTTAGCGCCGGTGGCGGGGTCACGGGTGAATGCAACGCCGGTGCCGGAGCGGTCGCCGGAGTTACCGAAAGCCATCTGCTGGACGTTGACAGCGGTACCCCACTCGTAGGGGATCTCGTTCATCTTACGATAGACGTTTGCACGGGGGTTGTCCCAGCTGCGGAAGACGGCCTTGACAGCCTCGATGAGCTGGTCCTTGGGGTCCTGGGGGAACGGCTTGCCCTCGTTGTCCTCATAGATCTTCTTGAAGGTGCCGACCAGTTCCTTCAGGTCGTCAGCAGTCAGGTCAACGTCATTCTTGACGCCCTTGGCTTCCTTCAGCTTATCGATCTCGACCTCGAACAGGCTCTTCGGGACCATCATGACGACGTCGGCGAACATCTGCACGAAGCGGCGGTAGCAGTCATATGCGAAGCGGGGGTTGTTGGTCTTCTTGGCCAGACCCTCGACAGCCTCGTCGTTCAGGCCGAGGTTCAGGATGGTGTCCATCATGCCGGGCATGGACTGACGTGCGCCGGAACGGACGGAAACCAGCAGGGGGTTCTCGATGGAGCCGAAGGTCTTACCGGTCTGCTCCTCGAGGATGCCCATGTATTTGAAGATGTCTGCCTTGATCTCATCGTTGATCTCACGGTTGTCAGCATAGTACTGGGTGCAGGCCTCGGTGGTGATGGTGAAGCCCTGCGGAACCGGCATGCCGGCGTGGGTCATCTCGGCCAGGCCGGCACCCTTACCACCCAGAGTGTTCTTCATGGTGGTCTGGTCGCCGCCGAAGGCGTCATGGCCCTCTTTGAACAGATACAAGAATTTCTTGCTCATAGTTACCTCCCAAATTGGTGACGTGTTTGCATCACATAAATCATGTTTGCATAGTCCATTATAACAGACCGAAAGACAGATTTCCAGTAGATTGTTAAAAAAATGCTCAATAGTTTCGCTGAAAAGTTGCCAAACTTTTTTGGTTCAGGTATTGCAATTTGCACAAAAATCGTGTATTTTATAATGGGTGGGAAGTTCGAAATATTTTTTGAACTGTCACTTTTTTCTTTTTGAGTGCCGCGGTAAATTTTTACGGCGAACGGCGTTTTTCGGCTTGCTAAAATGCGCCGCATGTTATACAATATATAGGGCAGCACCGCATAATTCCCGCCTTACGGCGTAAGCACCGCTTCGGCGTATCGGCACTTGGAATTATGCGGTATTGCCATAGGTATAAGGTCCGTCGGCAGCCCCCGTGCGCCGCGGGCACGAAATGAGTGTATAAAGGAAGAACCGCTATATGTCTACCGCAAGAGAGAATTTCGAGCTGGCACAGCAGCGCTATGCCGCCACGTTTGAGCGCCATCTGGATAACGGCGTGAATTTTATCAGTGATAACGTCTGCATTGAGCCGGAGGTCGTCATTGCCCCCGGTGCGACCATCCTGCCGGGCTGCATCCTGCGCGGCCAGACGGTCGTCGGCCCGGACTGCGTCATCGGCCCCAACACCCTGCTGGAGGATACCGTCGTTGACGCCGGGTCCACGATCAATGCCAGCCAGTGCTATGGGAGCCACATCGGCCCCAACAACAAGATCGGTCCCTTCACCCATGTGCGCGTCGGCACCAAAACCGCCGAGGGCTGCCATCTGGGCGCTTATGTCGAAACGAAGAACGCCGACTTTGCCGAGGGCAACACGGTCAGCCACCTGACCTACATCGGCGATGCCACGGTGGGCAAGTACTGCAACTTCGGCTGCGGCACCGTCACCTGCAACTACGACGGCGAGGGCAAGTTCCACACGACCATCGGCGACTATGCGTTCATCGGCTGCAACACGAACCTGGTCGCACCCGTCACCATCGGCGACCATGCGTTCACGGCTGCCGGCTCCACCATCGGCCATGATGTGCCCGCCGGTGCGCTGGGCATCGAGCGCGCCAAGCAGGCCGAGATCGACGGCTGGGGTGAGCGCAAGCTGGAGAAGTATATTGCCAAGAAGCAGAAGCTGGAAGCGGAGAAGAAAGGGAAGTAAAGCGTTGCAGGGGGCGGCGTCCTCGACGCCCCGCGGCCTTCCCATAAGCAGCCGCTTATCTTACGCTGCCGGGCTGGGTATGCCCGGCCCCTACGGTACTTCACGATTTTTCAAAGGATATATCTATGTTCGAAATGACCTCCGGGGCGGACTGGCTGATTGCCGGACTGGGCAACCCCGAACCGAAATATGACGGCACCCGCCACAACGCCGGTTTTGAGGCGCTGGACTATCTGGCCGCACAGTGGCAGTGCGACATTGCCAAAGCCAAATGGCAGGGCCTGTACGGCACGGCACAGGTGAACGGCCACAAGGTCGTACTGCTCAAGCCGCTGACCTACATGAACCTGAGCGGCCAGAGCATTGCCCCCGCCGCCAACTTTTACAAGATCCCGGCAGACCACATCATTGTGCTGTGCGATGACATCACCCAGGAGCCGGGACATCTGCGCATCCGGCCCCACGGCTCTGCCGGTGGGCACAACGGGCTGAAAAGCATCATTGCCAGCCTGGGCACCGACCATTTCAGCCGTATCCGCATCGGCATCGGCGCCAAACCGAACCCGCAGTACGACCTGGCCGCCTGGGTGCTGGGCAAGCTGCCTGCCGCAGACCGCAAGGCCATGACGGACCGCTACCCGGACATTGAGGAAGCCTGCAAGCTGCTGATGGACGACAATCTGCAGTACGCCCAGAACAAGTTCAACCACTAAGGGGACGTGAATCATGAGTGAAATCCGTAAAAAAGCAATGACCCGTCTGGTGCTCTGCGCTGTAGCGCTCGTCGCCTGCATCATTTTCAGTGTCCTGCTGCTGAGCGGCACCTTTGACGGCAAAACCGGAGGCAGCCAGCCTGCCTCCGGCGATACCATCAGCAGCAGTGCCCCCGTGGAGGGCGTTGACGATCCCACCGCCGACAGCTTTACCGCAGAGAGCGCCTCCGCCGAGGAGGTGCCCGCCGAGCCCGAGGCCACCCCCGAGCCGACGCCGGAGCCCACGCCCGTGCCCGAGTACGAGGGCCTGAGCGTGCAGCCCACCACCTATTATAATGAGGGTGAGCAGCCGACCTACACCGTGACCGACGGCAACAACCTGAACATGCGCGGCGGCCCCGGCACCGACTATGACAAGATCGGTCAGGTGCCCGCCTCCACCGGCGTGACCGCGCTGGGCGCCAATGAGGACGGCAGCTGGGTCGTTGTGAACTACAACGGCACCTACGGCTGGCTCAAGACGGAGTTCTTGAACGGGTAAAAGCTCTCTTGCCTCCCCTAGCAGGGGAGGTGGCCCCGCAGGGCCGGAAGGGTTGAACCTTGCGGCCATCCGAAATATTTAGAACAATGGCAAGGTTCTCTCCCCCAGCCGCTGCGGCGGCAGCCACCTCGCAGAGGGGGCCAAGGAGAAATGTATGTTCAACGCACTTTTCACCAAAACAGACGAATACGCAAGACTGGCGCAGGCGCTCGGGGGTCCGGGGGCTTGCGCCTTATTTGGCATACCGGGGTCGGGCCGGGCGATGGTCTATGCCGCGCTGGCGAAGGCCCTCGACAAGCCGCTCTGCATCGTGACGCCCGGCGAGGCCGAGGCGACCCGGTTCGCGGGCGACCTGAACGCGCTGGGCGTGGCGGCGGCAGTGTTCCCTGCCCGCGACTATGTGCTGCGCCCCATCGAGGGCACGGGCCGCGAGTACGAATACCGCCGTCTGGCCGTGCTGGGCGACCTCGTCGGCGGGCGGCTGCAGGCCGTCTGCGTGCCCGACGAGGGCCTGACCCAATACACGACGCCGCGGGCGGATTTCTGCGCGAACACCCGCAGCCTGCGCCCCGGCGACACACTGCCCCGCGCCGAGCTGACCGCGCTTTTGTACGGCGCAGGCTATACGCGGCGCGACCAGGTGGACGGCCCGGGTCAGTTTTCGATCCGCGGCGACATTGCGGACATCTACGCGCCCGACATGAAGCAGCCCGCCCGCATGGAGTTCTGGGGCGACGAGATCGACACGATGCACACCTTCGATCTGGCGACCCAGCGCCGTGACGAGCCGATTGAAAAAATCTACGTCTCCCCCGCGCGGGAGATACTGTTCGGTCAGCCCGCCGACGCAGCGGAGAAGATCCGCTCCTATATCAAAAAGGCCCGCGGCAGGCGGCGCACTGCCTTAGAGACCTGCACCGCTGCGGACCTGGCACAGCTGGACGGCGGCGCGATGCCCGTCAACATGGACAAATATCTCACGCTGCGCTATCCCGAGCCTGCGACGATTTTAGACTACTTTGACGATCCGCTGCTGATCCTGGAGGAGCCGGCCTCCCTGCGGGAGGCCGAGCGCGCCACCGCGTTCCGCCGGGGCGAGGAGCTTTCCGCCCTGCTGGAGGACGGCGTGCTGGCGGCAGGGCTGGATAAGCACTACGCCGAGAGCGGCTGGCTCTGGGCGCAGTGCGCCGCACACCGCACGCTCTGCGCCGAGAACTTTGCCCGCAGCATGCCCGATGTGCCGCTGAAAGCCATCGTCAACGCACCCGCCCACACGCTGCCCGCCTGGGGCGGCGAGGTCGCGGCGCTGCTGGAGGACATCCAGCCGCTTTGCAGCGGCGGCACGGCGGTCACGGTCATGGCCGGCACGCCCCGTGCGGCGGCGGGTCTGGCCGCCGACCTGCGCACCAAAGGGCTGAACGTCACGACGGACGCGGCGGCGGAGCCGAGCGCCGGGTTGGTGCAGATCCTGCCGGGGCAGCTTTCCGCCGGGTGCAGCCTGCCGTTCGCAAAATACGCCGTGTTTACGGCCCGCGCCTTCGGCGTGAGCGGCGCACAGAAGAAGAAAAAGCGCAATAAGGACGCGCTGAACAGCCTGAGCGAAATCTCGGTGGGTGATCTGGTCGTCCACCAGAACCACGGCATCGGGCGGTACGCGGGCATCCAGCGGATGGCCGTGCAGGGCGTCACAAAGGACTATCTGCGCATCGAGTACGACAAAAAGGACGTGCTGTACGTGCCCGTCACCCAGCTGGACCTTTTGTCCCGCTACACTGCACCGGGCGACAGCGACAACGTGAAGCTGAGCCGCCTGGGCGGCAGCGATTGGGCCAAGACCCGCAAGAAGGTCAAGGCTGCGACGGAGCAGATGGCGAAGGAGCTGATCGAGCTGTACGCCCGCCGCAAGCAGGCACACGGCTACGCCTTCCCCGCCGACGACACCTGGCAGGGTGATTTTGAACAGCGCTTTGCCTATGAGGAAACGCCCGACCAGCTGACCTGCGCGGCAGACATCAAGCACGATATGGAGGAGCCGTGGCCGATGGACCGGCTGCTCTGCGGTGACGTCGGCGTCGGCAAGACCGAGGTCGCACTGCGCGCCGCGTTCAAATGCGTGATGGGCGGCAAGCAGTGCGCGATCCTGGCCCCCACGACGATTCTGGCGTGGCAGCACTTCAACACCGCGTTGACCCGCATGGAGTCCTTCCCCATCCGCATCGGGCTTTTGTCCCGCTACCGCACCGCCAAGGAGCAGAAGGAGACGCTGCGCGGGCTGAAGGACGGCACCGTGGACATTGTAGTCGGCACGCACCGGCTGCTGTCCGGCGACGTGAAATTCAAGGACCTGGGCCTTGTCATCATCGACGAGGAGCAGCGGTTCGGCGTCAAGCACAAGGAAAAGCTCAAAGAGAGCTTCATCGGCGTCGATATGCTGACGCTGTCGGCCACGCCGATTCCCCGCACACTGAACATGGCGCTGTCGGGCATCCGCGATATGAGCACAATCGAGCAGCCGCCGTTTGAGCGCCAGCCGATTGAAACCTACGTGCTCGAGTACGACGAGGGCATCGTGTCCGAGGCCATCCGCAAGGAGCTGGCCCGCGGCGGGCAGGTATACTACCTGCACAACCGCGTGGACAACATTGAGGAATGCGCCGCGCGGGTGGGCAAGCTCGTGCCCGGGGCGCGTATCGGCATTGCCCACGGCAAGATGACCGAGGAACAAATTTCGTCGGTGTGGCAGCAATTGTTGGACAACGAGATCGACATCCTTGTCTGCACCACCTTAATTGAGACCGGCGTGGACGTGCGCAACTGCAACACGCTGATTATTGAAAATGCGGACCGCATGGGATTGAGCCAGCTGTACCAGATCCGCGGGCGCGTGGGACGCAGCTCCCGCAAGGCGTATGCGTATTTTACCTTCACACGCGATAAGGTGCTGACCGAGATCGCGGCCAAGCGGCTTTCGGCCATCCGGGAGTTCACGTCGTTCGGGTCGGGCTTCCGCATTGCGATGCGCGACTTGCAGATCCGCGGTGCAGGCAGTCTTTTGGGCCACAGCCAGCACGGCCACATGGAGGCCGTCGGCTACGATTTGTACGTGAAGATGCTGGGGCAGGCCATTGCCGCGGCCCGCGGCGAGGCCCCCGCCCCCGACAAGAGCGACTGCCTGGTGGACATCACCGTGGACGCATTCCTGCCGGAGGAATATATCCCGGACGCTGCCGGGCGCATCGAGGCATACAAGCGCATTGCGGCCATCGAGACGACGAGCGATGCCGAGGACGTGCTCGACGAGCTGATCGACCGCTACGGCAGCCCGCCCAAGAGCGTGCAGGGGCTGGTGGATGTCTCCCTCGTGCGCGTGACCGCAGCCCGCGTCGGCATTGCGGAGATCGTCCAGCGCGGCGACCAGCTGATTTTGTATAGTGACATCGTCGGGCCAAAGCAGCTGGGCGAGGTCATGGAAAAGTTCCCGCATCGGGTGCTGTACAATGCACTGGGAAGGCCCTATTTCAGCCTGCGCGTGCAGAAGGGCGAAAGCCCGCTGGTACTGCTGCGGGATGTGGTGACCCTGCTGCCGGGCGCACAGAATCAGCCACAGACAAAACCATAAAAAATAAGCACCTGTTTGCTGCGGTAAAAAGCAGTAAACAGGTGCTTTGCTTTTGGGGTAAGACGCTGAAATTTCTTTGGTCCTTTCTTTATAAAGAAAGGACAGAGGGGGCCAAGTGCCGGGCAGCCGTAAACGGGCAGAGTCCCTCAGGCGGCTTCGCCCGCGTCAAAAGCCTCCCCTCACAGGGGAGGTGGCCGAGCGCCAGCGATGGCCGGAGGGGTTTTGCCGGGCGTGCATTACACCGCCCGTTCCCCCCTTGCATCACTCAAACACGTTCTCCTCATCCTCCACCACTTCACCAACGTGGTTTCCCTCGCTGTCCAGCCCGCGCTTGTCCAGCATATAGTGCACAAATTCCCGCGCCAGGCCGTAGAAGGTCGCAAAGAGCGGCACGCCGACGACCATGCCCACAAGACCGAACAGGTCGCCGCCGACCACGATGGAAAACAGGATCCACAAGGCAGAGATGCCGATGGACGAGCCCAGGATCTTCGGGCCGATGAAGTTGCCGTCCACCTGCTGGATGACCAGAATCAGCACGCCGAAGATGACCGCCTGGATCGGGTCAACCAACAGCAGAATGAAGATGCTGGGGATCGCGCCGATGAAGGGGCCAAAAACCGGGATAATATTCGTGATGCCGATAAACACACTGATGAGCAGTGCAAAATCGAGCCGCAGGATCGCCATTGCCACAAATGTGATAACGCCGATGATGGCCGAGTCAATGATCTTGCCCACAAAGAAGCCCGTGAAATTCACGTTGGCATAATGGCAGATGCGCAGCGTGTTTTCCGCAGCCTTTTCCGGCAGGAAGGCATGCGCCAGCGTGCGCAGCTGATGGAGCAGATGCTCCTTGTCCGCCAGCATATAGATACTGGCCGCAATCGAGGTGAAGATTGCCACAAAGTTCGATGCCACGCTGCCGATGCTGGCCACGATCTGCGGCATGGCGGCGCTGGCCATGCTGTAGATTTCCTTGACCATCGCCTCGGAATCGTCCAGCACTTTTGTGGCCGACGACAGGTCAACGCCGAAGCGCTCCTGAGCCATGCCCAGCATATCCTGTACGCTGTGTATGTAGCTTGGGAAGTTCGTAAACAGCATGGCGATGCTGTCCACGATCTGCGGGATGACCAGCCATGCCAGCAACACAAGCAGCAGAATTGCCACCAGATACGCCAGAAGAATCGCGAATCCGCGCGTCTTTTTCTTCTCTTTAAACAGCTTTGTGTAGAAGAACTTGACCATCGGGTCAAGCACATAGGCAATGACTATGCCGCCCGCAAACGGCGACACGATGCCGATAAACACACCGATTTTCCCCAGAAAGTACCCCAGATTGTTCAAAGTCAGATACAGCGCAATACAGGCCCCGACCACGCAGAACCAGTCCAGCATCGTCTCCGGCTTTTTGGTCCAGATATGTTCCTCTTTCAAATGCTCCGCTCCTTTTACATCATTTTACAAGAGTATTGTACGCTATGCACGCCTGTATTGCAAGGAATAACTTGTTAATTTTCTTGCGGCCCGCCTGGTAAATTCCGGCGCGGCTCACCGTTTTCATCCAGGCCGCGGGCCGTCAGCCCTGCTCCGACAGCCTGTTTGAGGAGCGCCGCCAGCACGGCCAGCGTCGGCACGCCCAGCACCATGCCCGGGATACCGAACCACGCCCCGCCCACCACGATGGCCAACAGCACGCCCAGCCCCGGCAGGCCGGTGGCCCCGCCCAGAATGCGCGGCGCAATAAAGTTGCCGTCCACCTGCTGGACAACAAAAATAATGATGGCAAATTCTGCCGCCTTCCAGGGCAATTCCAGCAGCAGGATGATGAGCCCCGGCACCGCACCGAGGAACGGCCCCAGCACCGGGACAATGTTTGTCACGCCGACCAGCACGGCCAGCAGCGGCGCGTATTCCAGCCCGAAGATCGACATCAGCGCAAATGTTTCCCCGCCCACGAGCAGGGCGTCCACCAGCTGCCCGCCGATGTAGCCGCTGAAAATTTTGTTGGCAAGACGGCAGATTTCCAGCACACTGCCCGCGGCACGCGGCGGCAGCGCCGCATGCAGACACGCCCGGGCCGCGCGGAGCAGCGCCTCCTTGCCGGAGAGCAGGTAGATGCTGGCGGCCAGTGCCACCACGGCGTTGCCCGCAGCCCCCGCCGCGCCGGAGACGAAATCCGCCGCCGCACGCGCCGCACTGTGGGACAAACCGCCGAACCAATTTTGCAGTGCCGTGCCCACCATCTGCACAAGCTGTTCCGCCGTGGCCGTATCGATGCCGAACGTATTTTGCACCCAGACCAGCAGGCCGCGGATGGTCTCCTCATACGCGCCGAGCCGCCCGGCAAAGGTCGTCACGCTCTGCACGAGCTGCGGGACGACGAGTGCCGCCAGCAGCGCCAGCGCACCGAAAAACAGCGCATAGCTGACGGCCATTGCCCCGCCGCGCCTGCCGCCAAAGAGCTTTTGCGCAAAAAAGCGCGTGGGTATGTCCAGTACATAGGCCAGCAGCAGCCCCCAGCCAAACGGTGCCAGCAGCCCGAGAAACGCCCCGGCCCCGCGCAGCACGCCCGGCAGCCAGTCTGCCGCGGCAAACACCGCCGCGATGCCCGCCGCCAGCAGCAGCCAGTCCTTCATCGTGTGGGGTGTGCGGTCAAAACAGTTTTTCATTGTCGCTCCTCCTGTTTTGTGGTACACTGTTTATAGCGCATACTTTGTTCAACTTACCTGCTTCTGTTATACCACTTTTTTCCAAAAGGTAAAGAGCCGTATGATTGGAAATTACAATAATTTACGGAAAACCGATGTTTTTCGTGAAAATCCTCGTCAGCGCCCGCCTGCCGGGCGCGTCGATGCCGTAGGGGGCGGCGTCCCCGACGCCCCGGGCACTTTGCTGCAGCCGCACACATCCCGGCGGCATGAGGGCATGCCGCCCTACATTCCCCCTTACAAGCAAACTGTAGGGCGGGGTGCCCTCACCCCGCCGCGGAGGGGGCAAGACCCCTCCCTGCAAAGCCGCTCGAAGGAGAGCTGCATTCCTTTGCACTTTTCCTGCAGTTTTGTAAAATTTCTCTGGCAATCTTGACAGAATACCGTCATAATGTTAAAGTGGTCACAAAGCCGCTTTCTGTCCCTGAAAGGAGATTTCCATGTGGTTTGATACGATTTTATGGCTGGTTGCCGTCGTGGCGTTCATCATGGTCGAGGCCGCCACAACGGCGCTTGTCTCGGTCTGGTTTGCGGTGGGCGCTGCCGCGGCCATGCTGGTCAGCTTTTTTAATGTCGGCTTTGGCTGGCAGATGCTTGTTTTTGCCGTTGTATCGGCCATTACACTCGGCCTGATGCTACCCCGGCTCATCAGTCGGCGCGGCGCACACCGTGCCCCTGTCACGAACGGCTCGCCGCTGACCATCGGCAAGCAGGGCGTTGTGCTTGTGGACATTGAGCCCGGCCTTCCGGGCCGGGTCCGCGTGGACGGCCTGGACTGGCAGGCCCGCGCCGAGGTCACACTCCCGCAGGGCACCCGCTGCAAGGTCGTGGCCGTGGACGGTGCGATCCTTATTGTCGCTCCCGTGACCGCTGACGCGGCTGCGGTTTAAATCACAAAGGAAAAAGGAGGACCCCTAAATGCTGTTAGTCTTTGCCATCCTGCTCATCATTATTCTGGTGGTTTTGGTGCGCTGCATCGTTATTGTGCCGCAGTCCAACGCCTATGTCACCGAATGGCTCGGCGTCTACAAGGATACCTGGGGCGCGGGCCTGCACATCCGCACGCCGTTTGTCGAGCGCATCTCCCGCAAGGTCTCGCTGAAGGAGGAGGCCGCCGACTTCCCGCCGCAGCCCGTCATCACCCGCGACAACGTCACGATGATGATCGACACCGTCGTTTTCTTTCAGGTGTTTGACGCCAAGATGTACGCCTACGGCGTGAACCGCCCGATCCAGGCCATCGAGAACCTGTCCGCCACGACGCTGCGTGACATCATCGGCTCGATGACGCTGGACGAGACCCTGACGAGCCGCGACCTCATCAACACGAAGATCACCGCCAGCCTTGACGAGGCCACGGACCGCTGGGGCATCAAGGTCAACCGCGTCGAGCTGAAAAACATCGAGCCGCCGGTGGAGATCCGCCAGGCCATGGAGAAACAGATGAAGGCGGACCGCGAGAAGCGCGCCTCCATCCTGCTGGCCGAGGGCGAAAAGCAGGCTGCCATCACCCGCGCCGAGGGCGAAAAGGAGTCCGCCATCTTGCGTGCCGAGGCCGTGAAGCAGCAGCGCATCCGCGAGGCCGAGGGCGAAGCCGAAGCCCTGCTGACCGTCCAGAAGGCACAGGCCGATGCCATCCGCATGATCAACGAGGCGAACCCCAACCACAACTATCTGGCTCTGCGCAGCATGGAGGCCATGGAGAAGGTCGCTGACGGCAAGGCCACCAAGCTGATCGTGCCCAGCGACATGCAGAATCTCGCCGCAACCGTGTCCGCGATCAAGGAGATTTCCGGCGAAGTGACCGAATAAAATTTTACATTCTGTTTTCCCTGCCCGCGGTGTTCTGCCGCGGGCAGTTTTTGTAGGGACGAACGCTGGCGGCAAGGCGCGAAAGCCCCTCAGGCCGAACTTGCAAGACCTGAGGGGCTTTTCCCCGCCCACACTGCTCCTTTCCCGCAATTTTTTCTTGCGTTTTCCACAAAATCAGGTTATACTATAAGTAGAATAGTATGCCTTTTTGCGCATACTACATAAAATATTGTGAGGTGTATCAGTATGAAGGAACCTATGGTCATCACTATGGCGCGTGAGTACGCATCCGGCGGCAGCGAGATCGCACAGGCCGTTGCCGACAAGCTGGGTATTCCCTTATATAATAAGGAGCTGATCACCCTTGCCGCCAAAAAGAGCGGTCTGACCGAGGAGGCCATTGCCGCCAGCGAGAACCAGCGCAGCGGCAGCCTGATCTACAGCCTGTACATGATGGGCAACACGATGCCCCTGGCCGACCAGGTCTACATTTTGCAGAGCAACGTCATCAAGGAGCTGGCCGCCGAGGGTCCCTGCGTCATTCTGGGCCGCTGCGGTGACTACGTCCTGCGTGAGCGCCCCAACGTGCTGCGCACCTTCGTCTACGCGCCGCTGGAGACCCGCATCCAGTTTGCCAAGAGCCGCCCCGACGCCAAGGACATGCCGGACCGCCTGTGGGAGACCCAGCTGGCCAAGCATGACCGCGCCCGTGCAAGCTACTACAACTATTACACCGAGAACCGCTGGGGCGAGGCCAAGAACTACGATCTGTGCCTGAATGCGACCCTGGGCCGCGAGGCCTGCGCCGACCTGATCGTGGCCGCCGCCAGGGCTATGCAGGAAGCCGACAAGTAAAAAGGAGCCTTTCACTATGCTGCGCTATGTCAAAAACGGAATGCTGCTGTTGAGCGTCGCGTATATCGTCATCGGTATGCTGCTGCTCATCATGCCCGAGACCAGTCTGCTCTGGATCTGCAACATTTTTGGTGTTGTGGTGCTTGTCACCGGCATTGTCTGCCTGATCCAGTATGCCCGCATCCGCGGCACCGGCTTTACCGCGCCGTTCATGCTGGTGGGCGGCGTCATCACGGCAGGGCTGGGCATCTTCACGCTGGCAAAGCCGCAGGTAGTGACCAGCTTTCTGCCCATTGTGTTCGGCATCTTCATCGTCGTTGACGGCCTGAGCCGCATCGGTACCGCCATTGACCTTGCCAAGCGCAAGGGGCAGAAATGGTGGTTGCTGCTGCTGTTCAGCATCATATCCGTTGCCCTGGGCGTACTGCTGGTGCTGCACCCGTTTGATGCGGCGGTCAGCGTCGTCATGCTCTGCGGCATCCTGCTGATCGCCGAAGGTGCGCTGAATTTAGGCTGCATTCTCTACGCCGCCATGGAGCTGCGCACACTGGACCGCATGGCCTCTGCCGCCGCCAATGCGGCCTTGGGTGCCATCGGCGATGCCCTGGACGAGGCCGAAGCCGCCGAGCGCGATGTCGGCAGCGACGGCCCTGTGGTGTACGACGCCGAGAGCAAGGATGTGTCGGAGGACGGTGAATAACCGTTCCGTGACGCCGTAGGGGCGCATTCTATATGCGCCCGCAGCGCCGTGCCATCGGCAAACGGGCACGGGCGGATATAGAATCCGCCCCTACAAGCTCCGTTTGTCCTTATTTCGTTTCCCGCGCGAAGGATCGCGAGTTATTTTAAAGGAGAGAACCCCTATCCATGTATGACCTTATCATCGTAGGCGCCGGCCCTGCCGGTATTTTCACCGCGCTGGAGCTGCTGCGCAAGAGCAGCACCCCCCACAAAATTTTGCTCGTCGAAAAGGGCAAGCCTGTGGAAAAGCGCCACTGCCCCAAGGATAAAACCGGCGTCTGCGTAAACTGCAAGCCGACCTGTGCCATCACCACCGGCTTTTCCGGCGCGGGCGCATTCTCGGACGGCAAGCTGTCCCTGTCCTATCAGGTCGGCGGCGAGCTTCCCGACCTGATAGGCGAGGATTTCGCGCAGGAGCTTATTGACTACACCGACAAAATTTACCTCGAGTTTGGCGCCGACCCGAAGGTCGAGGGCATCTACGAGGGTCCCGACATCAAGGACATCCGCAAGCGCGCCATTCAGGCGGGTCTGCAGCTCGTTGACTGCCCCATCCGCCATCTGGGCACCGAGAAGGCCCAGCAGCTCTACCTGAACATCCAGAACTATCTGGCCGACGCCGGTGTTGAGATGCTGTTCAGTACCGAGTGCGAGAACATCATCCTCGAGGATTCCGTCTGCAAGGGCGTCCGCCTGCGCGAGAAGGACGGCGTCCGCGACGTCTACGCCAAGCAGGTCGTTATTGCCACGGGCCGCCGCGGTGCGGACTGGCTGGAAAAGATCTGCGCCGAGCACAACATTGCCCACAAGCCCGGCACCGTTGACATCGGCGTCCGTGTTGAGTGCCGCAACGAGATCATGGAGAAGATCAACAAGGTCCTGTATGAGGGCAAGCTGATCGGCTACCCGGCCCCGTGGCGCAACAAGGTGCGCACCTTCTGCCAGAACCCCGGCGGCTTCGTTGCGCAGGAGAACTACGACAACGATCTGGCCGTCGTCAACGGCCACAGCTTCAAGGAGAAAAAGAGCAACAACACGAACCTGGCCATTCTGGTCAGCCACAACTTCACCGAGCCGTTCAACCAGCCCATCGCCTACGCACAGAAAGTCGGCGAGTTGACCAACATGCTGGGTGCCGGCCACATCCTAGTGCAGCGCTACGGCGACATCCTGGACGGCAAGCGTACCTGGGCCAAGGAACTGGCC
>ERZ824600.3657-NODE-3657-length-14409-cov-6.005155_pt1 | contig 14409 bp, 15 predicted proteins | sample MGYA00519933_ERZ824600 | MGnify/ENA primary metagenome ERZ824600 (study PRJEB31778, sample SAMEA3449178) | human gut metagenome | biome: human gut; feature: human-associated habitat; material: faeces | place: United Kingdom | collected 2010/2012 ... | reverse complement strand
GGCCCGGCGACGTGCTGATCTACGACTTCCCCGGCACGGCGTACAAGACCGACCATTGCGGCATCTGCGAGAGCGTCAGCGGGCAGTATGTTACCGCTATCGAGGGCAATACCTCCAACGGAAACACCGGCAGCCAGTCAAACGGCGACGGCGTGTACCGCCGCAAGCGCAAGCTGTCGCTGGTGCTGGGCGCCTACCGCCCGAAGTACGACGATTACCGCGCGCAGCTCCAGAAGCGCGCAGGGCTGGAGGACAAGACGATGGACTACCTCGCGGCCTACAAGTACGGAGCAGACCTCATCCGCAAACTCGCGACCATGAAATAATTTTGCCCGATTCGGGTACGGAGCCCATCTGCAAATTCGTATGTAAAATGCCGTCTTAAATCTGACGTCGAAAGCGCAAGCATGCGCGTAGCGCACATATTTGTGCATGGTGAAAAATCCGTAAAACGCCTGAAAACAAAAGGAATCCCGCAAACTCAACGGTTTGCGGGATTTCTTTTCATTGGTGGAGGCGGCGGGAGTCGAACCCGCGTCCGAAAGCGCTTGAACAGGACCTTCTCCGGGCGCAGTCAGGATCTAAACATTCCCTCCGCGTAAGGACACCTGACAGACCTTACGTTTCAGTAGAGTCATGATGCGTGGGCGGGTCAACTCTTTCCCGCCTCACGGACGCCGCGTTCACGACGCCTTCCCCGGCCCGCGGCCGCTCCGGTTCAGACGGCTGCCTTAATTAGGCAGCGACAGCAACAGTGTTGTTGTTCTTTAATTTATAAGTTGCCCGTTTTATGGAGGCCAGGCGCCTCCGCCCGCTTATCCTGCCTCCACACCCCCGTCGAAACCGGTACGCCCCCGTGTGAGCGGTGTGAACGGCGTTCCCTTCACACCGCGAACGGAATGCTTGCTTCTTTAGGTCTGCGAAAGCAAATGAAAAATATCTTAGTGCTTCTCCGGCGCGGGATACTCCACGCCCTGCGTGTCCACGCGAATGGACTTGATGGTCTGCGGCTTCTTCGGCTTATCCGTGAACATATCGCGGTTGACGCGGGAGATGTCCACCGCGGCCTGCGCGTTGTCCGTGATCTTGCCGAACGCGGCATACTGCCCGTCGAGGTGCGGCGCGTCCGCGACCATGATGAAGAACTGGCTGCCGGCGCTGTTGGGCGCCATCGTGCGCGCCATCGAGAGCACGCCCAGCGTATGCTTGAGGTCGTTCTTGTGACCGTTGGCGGAAAATTCGCCGTCGATCTCATAGCCCGGGCCGCCCATGCCGTTGCCCTGCGGGCAGCCGCCCTGGATCATGAAGCCGGGGATGACGCGGTGGAAAATGAGGCCGTCATAAAAGCCGGAATTTGCCAGCGCGATGAAGTTGTTGACGGTGTTGGGGGCCAGCTCGGGATACAGCTCGCCGGTCATCACCGCACCGCTCTCCATCTCGATGGTCACAATGGGATTGGACATATCGTTTTCTCCTTTATCGGTAGTTTTTCATGTGGCGGTCGATCTCGCGCTTCGCGTCGCGCTGCGCGGATGCCTCGCGCTTGTCGTAGTTCTTCTTGCCCTTGCACACGCCCAGCTCGACCTTCACGCGCGCGTCCTTGAAATAGACCGAGAGCGGGATGAGGGCGTAGCCGTCCTGCTTGACGAGCGCGTGGAGCTTGTTGATCTCACGCTTGTGCAGCAGCAGCCTCTTGGGGCGGTCGGGATCGTGGTTGAAGATGTTGCCCTTGTCGTAGGGCGAGATGTGCATGGAGTAGACCATGGCCTCGCCGTTTTTCACGACGCAGTAGCTGTCCTTGAGGTTGAGCGTTCCGGCGCGGATGGACTTGACCTCCGTCCCCTTCAGCTCGATACCGGCCTCGAGACGGTCCTCCACGAAGTAGTCGTGATAGGCCTTGCGGTTCTGCGCCGCGATCTTGATTCCCTTTTTCTCCACGGCACAGTGCCCCCTCTCCTTCAAAGCGGATTTCAGTATACCATGATTCTGCCCAGCGTACAAGGGCTGTAATCAAAATGTAATAATTTTGATTTCTCTGTTGAAATTCTCGGTGCTTTATGGTGTAATATAAGGTGGTTTTTTACCTGTTTTAAGAGGTGATCCGTCATCGGCGATTTTGTCCATATCCGCGTCAGCGCGCCGCTGCTGCGTGCGCTGACGCTGCTTCTGATAAGCTTTGCCTGCCTTTCCGTGCTGACAGCCCCGGCCGCTCCGCCGGTCACCGAAGAGAAGGCCCGGCCCGCGGGCGAGCTGAGCGCGGAGGAGATCCTGGCCTCCTCCCGCACCGTCATGCTGAACGACGCGCACGAGCTGGGGCTCTCGTATCTCTTTGACCGTATGGTCATTCAGGTCTATAGCCCGCTGATGTTCCGTGTGGTCGATCATCTCGGGCATTTCCCGCATTACATCTATAACGTTCTACGCCGAGGGCTTCAACGGCACCGAGGAGGCCCTCCGCGAGCGGCTGACCTTCTGCCGGAAAAACGGCATCGAAGGCGTGACCATGTGGAGCTGGCTGTGGCGGCCGTCCTACGCCGTCATCGCGGAGAACAGCGGCGTGCGCTGCTATGTCCATACAGTAAACGACAGAGAAACGGCCGAAGCCCTGCTGCAAAGCGGAGTAAGCGCTGTTTACACCGACTATCTGGTGCTTCATGAGGATTAAGGAGTGATATCCATGGAATTAAAAGAAACCTTTGTCAGCCGTCAGGAAATTTTCCACGGGCGCATCGTCGACCTGCGCGTGGACACCGTGCGTCTGCCCAACGGCCATCTCACCACGCGCGAGGTGATCGACCACCCGGGCGGCGTCGCCGTCGTCGCCATCGACGAGAACGACAACGTGCTGACCGTGAAGCAGTACCGCTATGCGTTCCAGACCGTGCTCGAGGAGATCCCCGCCGGCAAGCTCGAGCGCGGGGAGGACCCCGCCGCCGCCGCGCGGCGCGAGCTGAGCGAGGAAACGGGCGCAAGCTGCGAGACGCTCACCCCCCTCGGCGAGATCCTCGCCTCCCCCGGCGGCTTCACGGAGGTACTGCACCTTTACATGGCCACGGGCCTGACCTTCGGCTCCCAGCACCCGGATGAGGACGAGTTCATCAACTTCGAGCGCGTCCCCTTCGATGCGCTGCTCGACCGCTGCCTCTCCGGCGAGCTCCGCGACGGCAAGACGGTCGCGGGCGTGCTGAAGGTCTACGCCCTGCGCACACGCAAAAAGGAGGAGAAATGAGCATGGAGCCGAAAAAAACCGTCCTCATCGTCGAGGACGAGGTGAACATCGTGGACATCGTCCGCTTCAACCTCCAGCGCGAGGGCTACGCCACGCTCGAGGCCTACGACGGCGAGGCAGGTCTCGCGCTCGCGCGCGAGAAAAAGCCCGACCTCATCCTGCTCGACGTGATGATGCCGAAGATGATGGGCTTTGACGTCTGCCGCGCCCTGCGCGCCGAGGGCGACAATGTGCCTGTCATCATTCTCACCGCCCGCGAGGAGGAGGAGGACAAGATCCTCGGTCTGGAGATCGGCGCGGACGACTACATCACCAAGCCCTTTTCCATGCGCGAGCTGATGGCCCGCGTGAAGGCGAACATCCGCCGCACGGCGATGGTCTCCGGCGCAGCCGCCGAGAGCGGCATGAGCGCCGGCGGCGCCCTGACGATCAATACGGACAGCTTTCAGGTCTTCAAGAACGGTAAGCCCATCGAGCTGACGCAGCGCGAGTACGAGCTGCTCACCTTCCTCGCCAGCCACCCCGACAAGGTCTTTTCCCGCGTGGATCTGATGGAGCAGGTGTGGAACTACGGCTACGTCGGCGACGATGTGCGCACGGTGGACGTCACCGTCCGCCGCCTGCGCGAGAAGATCGAGGACGATCCCGCCTCGCCGCGCTACATCCTCACCCGCCGCGGCGTGGGCTACTATTATTCCACGCTGTGATCTTCCCCATCCGGACAGAAGGGAGGCTTTGCCGTGTTCCGCTCGCTGCACATGAAATTAGTGCTCATCATGCTGCTGCTCATCACCTCGCTCATGGCGGTGGTGGGCGCGTTCCTGATGACCAGCGTGACCAACTTCTACATTGACGACTTCTACTCGCAGATGGGCGAGACCTTCGGCGAGAGCAACGCCGACTTCGTCAACTCCCTGCGCTCCGAGGCCGCGCAGGAGGGCGGCGTGGCGGTCATGCAGTCCATGCTCGAGACCTATTCCGGTACGCTCGGCATCGACTCGCGCAGCCGCAACTACTACATTCTTGACGCCGCGAGCGGCGAATGCCTCGCCGCGAGCGACGAGCTCGGCGGCGAAAAGCTCGAGCAGACCGCGAATCTCCTCACCGCCCGCAACGGACAGGTCGGCGACGAGAGCGACATCGCGGCCGGCTACATGGACGTTGCCATCCCCATCTCCGGCGGCGACAACAGCTATATCATCTACATCCGCGACAACCGCAGCACGGTCTCCAGCCTCAACAGCGAGCTGCTCATCATCATTCTGCAGGCGCTGCTCGTGGGTCTTCTGATCTCCGTGCTGCTGAGCTTCCTGCTGAGCAAAACGATGATCAATCCCATCGAAAAGCTGACCGAGGGCGCCGAGCGCGTGGCAAGCGGCGACTTCAGCGAAAAGCTCGAGGTCGACTCCACCGACGAGATCGGCATCCTCACCACCACGTTCAACGACATGGCAAGCGTGCTGCACTCCACGCTCGAGGCGGTGGAGGACGAGCGCAACAAGCTCGACACGCTCTTTCTCCACATGACCGACGGCGTGGTCGCCTACGACCGCGACGGCGCGCTCATCCACTGCAACCCCGCCGCGAGCGAACTTTTGGAGCGCAGCGCGGACGAGTGCGTCTACGCCGACCTCTTCGAGCCGCTGTGCCCCTTTGAAAAGGTGATGGCCATGCAGCGCAGCGACTTTGTCGCCTCTGAGCTGACGGTCGGCGAGCGCACGGTCGAGCTGTACTTCGCGCCCTTTTCCGATGAAGAGCGCGGCGGCGTGCTCGTCGTGCTCCATGACGTCACGCAGCAGCGCAAGGCCGAGGAGCGCCGCCGCGAGTTCGTGGCGAACGTCTCCCACGAGCTGCGCACCCCGCTCACGAACATCCGCTCCTACGCCGAGACCATCCGCGACGCGGGCGACGAGCTGCCGCGCGAGCTGGAAAACAGCTTCCTCGACATCGTCATCAACGAGTCCGACCGCATGACCCACATCGTGCAGGACCTGCTCACGCTCTCGCGGCTCGACAGCGGGCGAAGCGAGATGAACATGGCGCGCTTCGACTTCGGCGCGGCCATCGACTCCGTGCTGCGCTCCATCGAGCTGGAGGCGCGCCGCCACGGCCACGAGCTGACGCACGACTACCATGATCTCCCCATGATCATGGGCGACCGCGGGCGCATCGAGCAGGTCATGCTCAACGTGCTCGGCAACGCCGTGAAGTACACGCCCGACGGCGGCCACATCCGCGTCACCGCCGGCACCGTGGGCGAGAGGGTCTGGATGGAGGTCGCGGACGACGGCATCGGCATCCCGAAGGCCGACCGCAGCCGCATCTTCGAGCGCTTCTACCGCGTCGATAAGGCGCGCTCGCGCGAATCCGGCGGCACGGGTCTCGGCCTGTCCATCGCCACCGAGATCGTCCAGCGCCATAACGGTACCCTCTCCCTCGTGGACCGCGAGGGCCCCGGCACGACCGTGCGGCTCGAGCTGCCCATCCGCCAGAGCGAGGTGGGCGGCGCGCAGGAGGGCGGCAATGGATAAGAAAGCCAAGCTCCTCGACCGGCTGCAAAACCTCGCCATCGCCGTGCTCTCACTCTCCTTCCTTTTTCTGCTCGTGCAGACGCCGCTGTTCGGCGACGCGGGCGATATGACGATCGCCTCGACCGTGCGCGGCTGGTTCATCGACCGGCAGACCTCCGCCGCGGAAGAACCGGACTCCCTCGCCGCGCTTACCGTGCCGGTGCGCATCGTGCAGAGCAACGACTTCATCCGCAGCGGGCTGGACGCGCTGACAACCGCGGATGACGCCTTTGAGACCGTCGGCTCGTTTCTCGGCGAAGCCATCGGCTCGGCCCGCGGCATCTCGTCCGTTTCTGAGAACACCTTCCTCTCGGCGCTGGACGGCTCCGGCCTTTACTTCGCCTTCGCCTGCGACCTGCCGCTTGAGGTCCTCTCGGCGCGGCTGGGCGTGCAGTCCCCCACCGCGCGGCAGCTCGACGTGCGCCGCTGCCTTCTGAGCCTTGACGGCGAGGACACCGCCACGCTGTACCTGCAGGACACGAAGCAGGGCGTCTACCGCTTTTCGACCGCGGTGAGCGCCGCGTCAGTCAAGGATTACCTTGAATCGCAGGACGGCGGCAACGCCGACTTTGCCCGCTCGCTCGGCGAGGGATACACCTCTCTTTCGCCCTACACGCTCGTATTCGACAGCGTGAGCGCGCGCCGTGAGCTTTCCGCCGCGAACGCCCTGAGCGATTACCCCTCGGAGGAGCTGCTGCGCCGCGCCGAGTTCAACCCTCACACCAAGGACCGCTACGTCGAATCCTCCGGCACGGAGGTCGTCATCGAGGGCCAGCGCAAGCTCTACCTTCATTCGGACGGTATGCTCTCCTACAGCGGCGGAGCGGCGGAGGACGGCTCCCTCTTTGCCGTCGCCGCGGCGGACGCCGCGCACATCTCCCGCGCCGAGCTCTGCGCCGCCGCGCGCGGTCTGGTCGGCGCGCTCACGCAGGGCCGCATCGGCGATGCCGCGCTTTTCCTCAGCGGCATTGCGTCCGACGACGACGGCGCGACCGTTTTCTTCGACTATATGGCCGGCGGCACGCCCATCCGCTTTGCCGACGGCTCCCACGCTGCCGAGGTCCGCATCGAGGGGCAGAGCATCACCGCTTTCTCCCTGCGCCTGCGGCGCTACACGCTCACCGAGCGCGATTCCCTGCTGCTGCCGCTCGCGCTCTCGCGCGCCATCGCGCAGCGCTACCCCGGCTGCGAGCTGACCGTCGCCTACATTGACTCCTACGGCGACAGCGTCGGCGCGAGCTGGATCGCCGACTGATCTCTTTCGGAAAGGAGGACGCCCATGAACACCGCACGGCTCAAAAACATCGTTATTCTCATTCTGCTGCTCGCCAACGCCTTCCTGCTCGTCCTCCTCTTCTCCCGCCGCGCGGGGGAAAACGCCGCGCACGAGCGCTCCGTCGCGCAGCTCACCACACTCCTTAACGCCGACGGCATCGCCTTCGACAGCGCGCTGCTCGACGGTCTGCCCGACACGGTGCTGAGCGTTCAGCCCGCGCGCGATCTGGCTGCCGAGCAGGCGCTTGCCGAGGGCATCATCGGCTCCGTCACCTCCATCGACTCCGGCGGCGGCATCTACCGCTACTACAGCTCCGACGGACTCAACAGCGGCTCCTGCCTCATCCGCTCCGGCGGCGCGCTGGAGGCCGCCGTCAGCCGCGCGGTGGACGATCCCGCGGAATTCTGCGCCGACCTCTGCGTCCCCCTCGGCTACCGCACCTTTGATGTCCTCAGCGACGGCGCGCGCACGGTCATCACCGCCTCGCGCTTCGTCGGCGAGCTGGAGGTCTGCAACGCCTCGCTCATCTTCACCTTCTCCGGCAGCACCCTCACCACGGTCACCGGCACCTTTCTCCCGCCCATCGACACGAGCGAGAGCGGCGAAACGGCGCTCGACGCCGTGACCGCGCTGGTGCGCTTTCTCGACTACCGCAACGCCTCCGGCGCGGTGTGCACCGGGATCACCTGGCTCTCCGCGGTCTACCTGATGCAGAGCACGACCTCCGCGCCTCTCCAACTCGTTCCCGTGCTGCGCGTGGATACCGACGTTTACAGTTATTATGTCAACATCGTTTCCGGCGAGGTCTCCCGCGTTTCGGCATAAAAATGCGTTTGTTCTGCAAGATAAATCAAAAAGAAAAGGGATTGCTTTTTCCGGATTTTCTGGTATACTGTAGCTGTATTATGTGAATACTATCGGCGTATGGCATCCGGAGCGCATCGCGCCCGCGCCGCACGGCCGCTTTTCTTCCTGTGAAATATTGAAGCAATGAGGTGTCCTCATGACCAAGTATATCGTTCAGGGCGGCTCTCCGCTCTTCGGCGAAGTCCATATCAGCGGCGCGAAAAACGCCGCTGTTGCTATCCTGCCCGCCGCCCTTCTGGTGGACGGCGTGTGCCGCATCGAGAATATCCCCCAGATCAGCGACGTGACCGTGCTGCTGAAGATCCTCGAGCAGCTCGGTGCGAAGGTCCGCGTGCTCAACCGCAGCGACGTGGAGCTTGACTGCCGCCACATCGTCACTACCCGCGCCCCGCAGGAGCTGGCGCACAAGCTGCGCGCGAGCTACTATCTCATCGGCGCACTGCTCGGCCGCTTCGGCGAGGCTGAGGTCTCCATGCCCGGCGGCTGCAACTTCGGCGGCACCCGCCCCATCGACCAGCACGTCAAGGGCTTTGCCGCCATGGGTGCGACCGTGCGCGAGGGCGACTACATCTGCGCCGCCGCCGAGAGCGGGCGCATGAGGGGCGCGAACATTTATCTCGACGTGGTCTCCGTCGGCGCGACCATGAACATCATGATGGCCGCGGCTCTGGCGGACGGCACGACCGTCATCGAAAATGCGGCGAAGGAGCCGCACATCGTCGATCTCGCCAACTTCCTCAACTCCATGGGCGCGGACGTCAAGGGCGCCGGCACCGACACCATCCGCGTCGCGGGCGTGGAGCGCCTGCACGGCGGCACCTACGCCATCATCCCCGACCAGATCGAGGCAGGCACCTACATGGCGGCCGTTGCCGCCACGGGCGGACAGATCCGCGTGCGCGGCATCATCCCCAAGCACATGGACTGCATCACCGCAAAGCTGCAGGAGATGGGCGTGGAGGTCGAAGAGCAGGACGACGACCTGATCGTCCGCCGCAGCGGCGAGCTGCGCCACGCCAACGTCAAAACGCTGCCCTACCCCGGCTTCCCGACGGATATGCAGCCGCAGATCACCACCGTGCTCGCGCTGGCGAGCGGCACCAGCACCGTCACCGAGGGCGTGTGGGACAGCCGCTACCGCTACGTCGGCGAGCTCACGCGCATGGGCGCGCAGATCCGCGTCGAGGGCCGTACCGCCATCGTCGAGGGCGTGGAAAGGCTCACCCCCGCCAACATTCAGGCCTACGACCTGCGCGCGGGAGCCGCCATGCTCATCGCCGCGCTCGCTGCGGACGGCGTGAGCGAGATCACGAACGTGCAGTATATCGAGCGCGGGTATGAGGACATCATCGGCAAGCTCCGCGCCCTCGGCGCGAAGATCGACTGCGTGGAGGAAAACGACGAGCCGCCCATCCGCCAGATCGGCTGAACTATAAAAGGAAAAGCACCGACCTTCGTCGGTGCTTTTTTGTCGGCAGATCGTCTCAGCCCACCAGATAGCCCACGCCCATGATGAGGTAGAGCGGGCCGAAGCAGTAGGGCATGAACAGCTCGTTGTGCGGGATCTTGACCTTGAAGCAGTCCGTCAACACCATGATCTCGCAAATGTAGGCGATGGCGCCGAAGAGATAGCCCACCGCGCGGAGGATCGGGTAGCGGTTGGAGGCAAGGGACAGCAGGAACAATATCGCCGCCAGCAGGACCATCGCATTGCGGAAACGCAGCGCGATCTGCGCAGGCGTACTCTTTCCTTTGCCGACCAGCAGATCCTCGTCGCCCCAGAATTTCTCCAGCGCGGATTCGACTTCCCGGTACTTATCCTGTGGTTCCATCATAATGGCCCCGCCCCCCTTTCCAAAATTTAGTCAGCAGCTCATTCCGTTTTGTTATTTTTAGTATACCGAAAAACGATGTTGTTGTAAAGAAGTTGTTAAGAAATAATATGTAAAAAATTTATGGCGTCTTTACACAGGATATGTGCAACTTGCACGATTTTTTCTTTTGACTATTCCCCTGCGCTGTGGTATTCTTGGGAGTAGATCAGATAAAGGACCGTTTTCCATGGAATTTTACACGCTTGCCAGCGGCTCGAGCGGCAACTGCTCGCTCGTGTGCGCGGGCGACACGCTGCTGCTCATCGACGCGGGCATCTCCTGCCGCCGCATCGAGCAGTCCCTCCGCGCGCTGGGGCGGACGCTCGGCGACCTGACCGCCGTATTCATCACGCACGAGCACGCCGACCACGTCGGCGGTCTCGCCACACTCAGCAAAAAAAGCGCCGCCCCGGTCTACGTCACGCGCGGCGTATCCCATATCCTCACCTGTCCCGTCGTCGCCTTCACCGCAGGCGACACGCTGAAATTCGCGGGCTGCACCGTGCGCTCGTTCTCCACCTCGCACGACGCCGTGGATCCCGTCGGCTACCGCGTCGACGCCGCCGACGGCTCGCTCGGCATCCTGACCGACACCGGCTTCGTCACCGACACGGCGCGTGAAGCGCTCGCGGGCGTGGATATGCTCCTGCTCGAAGCCAATCACGACGTGGAAACGCTGCAATACGGCCCCTACCCCTATTTCCTCAAGCGCCGCATTCTCGGCGACGAAGGGCACCTGTCCAACGACGCGGCGGCGGAATTTGCGCGGCTTGCCGTGCAGAGCGGCACGCGCGACATCCTGCTCGCGCACCTTTCCAAGGAGAACAACACGCCCGAGCTGGCAGAGTACGCCGTCGCCCGCGCGCTGCAGTCTGCGGGACTTTCCGTGCGGCTCGGCGTCGCGCCGCGCGACACCATGAGCGAGGTACATCTATGCAGAAGGTCACCGTCCTTTGCGTCGGCAAACTGAAGGAAGCATTCTACGCGGCAGCCGTCGCGGAGTATCAAAAACGTCTCCAACGCCACTGCAAGCTGGAGATCGTGGAGCTGCCGGAGCAGAAGCTCCCCGAGTCGCCCGCCCCCGCCGAGATCGAGCAGGCGCTCGCCAGGGAGGCCGCGCTCATCGAGGAAAAGCTTCCCAAGGGCGGCGCGGTCATCGCCCTGTGCATCGAGGGCACGGAGCTGAGCAGCGAAGCCCTCTCGAAAAAGCTGGCGCAGCTCGCCTCCGCGGGCGCCTCGCAGCTGACCTTTCTCATCGGCGGCAGCTTCGGCCTGCACCCGCGCGTGAAGCAGCGCGCCGACCTGCGCCTTTCCATGTCGCCCATGACCTTCCCGCACCATCTGGCGCGGGTGATGCTGCTCGAGCAGCTCTACCGCGCGTACCAGATCGACGCCGGCACGCGCTATCATAAGTAAGGAGGAAGCACCATGTCCTTTCCCAAGCTGAGCTGGGGCCGTGAAAAGCACGACCTCGCCGACCGCTGGCCCAAGGGGCCGGACGGCACGCCCGAAAAGTCCGCCTTCCTCGCCGACTCGACCGAGGAGGACAACGCCGCGGGCATGACCGTTGAAATGCTGCGCGCCTACGGCATCCCCGTGATGAAAAAGTACGACGAAAAGGACGGCACGCTCGGCAAGGTCCTGTTCGGCACGCCGAGCGGCGGCGTGGGGCTGTATGTACCCGAAAGTATGCTCGAGGACGCGAGGAATCTTCTCGCGCCCGTGGAGGAATCAACCCGGAATGAGGAGGAATCGTAATGGATTATCGCAAGGAATATGAAAAGTGGCTCGCCTCCCCCGCGCTGAGCGAGGACGAGCGCGCCGAGCTTAAAGCGCTCGAGGGCAACGACAAGGAGATCAAGGCCCGCTTCTACGGCCCGCTCGAGTTCGGCACCGCAGGCCTGCGCGGTACGATGTACACGGGGCTGCACAACATGAACCGCCACGTCATCCGCTGGGCGACGCAGGGCTTTGCCAACGTCATCCGCGCCGAGGGTACGGAGGCGATGAAAAAGGGCGTCGCCGTGTGCATGGACTGCCGCAACCACTCCGCTGAATTTGCCCGCGAGACCGCCTGCGTCATGGCAGCCAACGGCATCCATGTGCGGCTCTTTGAATCCCTGCGCCCCACGCCTGAGCTTTCCTTCGCCGTGCGCGAGTACGGCTGCCAGGCGGGCGTGAACGTCACCGCCAGCCACAACCCCAAGGAGTACAACGGCTACAAGGTCTACTGGGCGGACGGCGCGCAGCTGCCGCCGCAGCACGCCGCGGCCATTGCCGACGAGCTGACGCGGATCGACATTTTCACCGGTGTTCAGTCGATGGACTACGAGCAGGCTTTGGCCGAGGGCAGGATCGAGCTGCTCGGCGAGGACTGCGACCGCCGCTTCATGGCGAACGTCATGGGCATGGTCAACGACTACGAGACCGTCAAAAAGGTCGCGGACGACTTCGGCCTCGTCTACACGCCGTTCCACGGCTGCGGCTACAAGCTGGTGCCCGAGGCGCTCACAAGGCTCGGCATCAAGCACCTCTACTGCGAGCCGAAGCAGATGGTCATTGACGGCGATTTCCCCACCGTCGTCTCCCCCAACCCCGAAAACCCCGAGGGCTTCTACCTCGCGATCGACCTCGCCAAGGAAAAGAACGTTGACTTCATCCTCGGCACCGACCCCGACAGCGACCGCGTGGGCATCATGGTGCGCAACAAGGCGGGTGAGTTCGAGCCCGTTACCGGCAACCAGACCGGCGTACTGCTGCTCGACTACCTCATCGGCGCGATGAAGCGCGCGGGCAAGCTGCCCGCGCACCCCGCCGCGCTCAAGACCATCGTGACGACCGAAATGGCGCGCGCCGTCGCTGAGGCCAACGGCCTCGACTGCTACGACACCTTCACCGGCTTCAAGTTCATGGCGGAGAAGATGAACGAGCTGGAGAGCGCGGGCAAAAACACCGTCATCTTCTCCTATGAGGAGAGCTACGGCTACATGATCGGCCACTACGTCCGCGACAAGGACGCCGTCACCGCCTCTCTGCTCCTCACCGAGATGGCGGCATGGTACCACGCGCAGGGCATGACGCTCTTCGACGCGCTGCGATCCCTCTACGAAAAATACGGCTGGTACGGCGAAAAGACGCACAACCTCGTCATGCCCGGCCTCGACGGTCTTGAGAAAATGGCGGCGCTCATGCAGTCGCTGCGCGCGCAGCCTCCGGTCGAGATCGGCGGCGTAACGGTCGCGCAGTACAAGGACTATTCCGACGGTACGGTGCGCGACGCCGCGACCGGCGCGGTCACGCCGATGCCGCTCTCCGGCTCGAACGTCCTGCGCTTTGAGCTGACCGACGGCACGCACATCGTCGTCCGTCCCAGCGGCACGGAGCCGAAGATCAAGGTCTATATCCTCACCAAGGGCGCGGACGCCGCGGAGCGCGACGCGAACCTCGAGAAATACAGCGCGTGGGTCAAGACCCTCGCCTGACCGCACAGCCTCATAACGCAAACGGAGGGCGGCGCAAAACGCCGCCCTCTTTTTTGAAAGGAAGATCTCCCTATGGCCTCGCTCGCCCTCTACTGGTCGGTCATGATCGCCTGCTACCTGCTCGCCTCGCGCCTGCGCCGCTACGCCGATCGTCTCGGCTTTGTCAATACGCTGCTGAGCGTCAGCGTCTACGCGCTCGTTTTCGTGATGGGTCTGCGCATGGGCGCGAACCGCGAGGTGACGGACAACCTCGGCGTCATCGGCGTGCAGGCGCTGCTCGTCACCGCGCTGACGATGGCGTTCAGTATGCTCGGCGCGTTCGCCGTGCGCCGTGCCCTGCACATCGACCGCAATGCCCTGCCCCGCGGCGCGGAGAAAACGGCGGCGGAGCCATCCGCTGCCGCACACGCGCCCGCCTCCGGCTCCAAAACCTCGCTCATCATCTTCGCGATGGTCGCGGCGGGAATGCTGCTCGGCTATTTCGTCGTTCCGCGCGTCACCGACCCGGACGCCTTTCAGGCCGTGTCCGGCAGCTGGCTCGTCGTCGGACTGTGCCTGCTGCTCGCCTTCGTCGGCTTCGGCATGGGGCTGGAGGGCAAGCTCAAAGCCATGCTGCGCGGCGCGGGACTCGGCATCGTTCTCGTGCCGCTGGCGATGGTCGCCGGCTCGCTGCTCGCGGGCGTGGTCTACTCGTTCCTCTCCCCCATGACGCTGCGGGAAGGGCTCGCCATCAGCGCAGGCTTCGGCTGGTACACGCTCGCGCCGAGCGTCATTTCCGGCGCGGGCCACGCGGTCGCGGGCGCGGTGTCGTTCCTGCACAACGTGCTGCGCGAAACGCTCGGCATCATTCTCCTCCCGCTCGCCGCCTCGAAGATCGGCTGCATCGAGGCCGTCACGCTGCCCGGAACGTGCGCGATGGACGTATGCCTGCCCATCGTCGAGCGCTCCTGCAGCGCCGAGACGCTGCCCTACTCGTTCACGACCGGCATGGCAGCCAGTCTTTTCTCCGCGCTGCTCGTGCCGCTCATCATGGGCGCATAGCGCCCTTCCCTTCATAAAAAAGCATCCACCCGCCAAGCGGGTGGTTTTGCTTATGCGGGCAAAGCCCTAT
>ERZ824600.3649-NODE-3649-length-14421-cov-21.719337_pt1 | contig 14421 bp, 15 predicted proteins | sample MGYA00519933_ERZ824600 | MGnify/ENA primary metagenome ERZ824600 (study PRJEB31778, sample SAMEA3449178) | human gut metagenome | biome: human gut; feature: human-associated habitat; material: faeces | place: United Kingdom | collected 2010/2012 ... | reverse complement strand
TGCTTAACTTCAAAATCCTTGCGGTCAATGTGTCAAGTTTTATTGACAAAATCAGCTTGGTTTTCATCACAACAAGAAGCTTGAGGAGAATACTGAGGATTTTGATCCTGACAGTTCATTCAATGCTGTCAATGACTCTAAAAAGGTAGAATTTGTTGTATATAATAAGGGTCACGAAGTTCGCAGTAAGAAGAACAGCAGTGATGAACAGAAAGAACATTACAAAGACACGATGCGTGTTGAAGTGAGGTGCAGGAAAAAGTTTGCGGACAAGCTTTCCGAGAAAGCATACACGGCTCAAAAGCTGGTGGAAATTTACCGCAGGAGAATGGAGGTCATAAGAGATGTTTTCGATGACGTTTTTGTGCTTAACAAAGACAGTTGTTTTATATCGCCCTACTGGCAGAAAAAACAGATCAAAAAGTACGTTTCAGGCAAGACAAAGCTTGGCGAAAAGATGAATGATTTTTCAAAGCAACTTGCGCACGCTTCACGACCTACTATGGAGAGCGTGATAGAGAACAGCGAAAAATGTCAGCGGTCAGTTTCAAAGCTGCTCAGCAAATTTGAGGATATGGGCATTTCATCGGTTACGACAAGCGACAAGGAAACTCCGTTTTTACAGTCGCTGAACACGCTTTTTGGGTTTTCTCCGCCGAGTGAGGAGGAAAAGGCGTTGTATGAATATATACGCAGTAAGTCTAGGGGGAAGGAGGTGTTTTGGTATGGAGGTGATTTGTAGGGATCATAATAACGCCCCTGTACCGAAAAACACAGTACAGGGGCGGTTCTTTTTTCACCTCTTCCTCAAAAACTCAATAACACTAAACTTGTATATCCTCCACCTGCTGCCTATCTTGAAACCCTCTATCTCCCCTGTTTTAAGATAACGGAGCATAGAGTTTTTGCCTATCTTTAAAAGCTGCTGACATTCTTTAGCGGTAAGGATGTCGGGAATATCGTCAAACATAATTTATCATTCCTTTCAAAAAATATCGGTTTATCTTAATGTTCTGCGGTTTAGTACAGCACTTTACGGAAACTTACTCTTTACAAATATACATCATCTTTGTGAAGTAACGCAAATGCGGAAAGGAGGGCGTTACGATGAACAAAGCTAAAGTCATACTCGTGCTTGTGGGCAGCGTGCTGGCGGAGATAGCGCAGGAGATCATCACCTACATCGCTGATAAGGACGAGTGAACACCATAGGCAGGCTTTCGGGTCTGCCTTTAATTTTTGTAAAGGAGTTTTAAAATGAGCGAACTTACCCATTGCAGCATTTGCGGCTGCGCTTTAGAGGACGAGGCGGAATGCTATGAAGTCGAAAACGAGATACTTTGCCAGGAGTGCTACGATAACGAAACTGTGGTATGCGACCATTGCGGCGAACACCTGTTTCTTTTCCCTCTATTCCTCTATTACCATAACCATAGGTGGTGTGCAGTTAGTGGAATAGAAATCGCCCTTTTTCACAGCCTCTTTGATAGTCGCCACGGGTATGGCGAAGGATTGATACTTTCTGATCTCAGAAATGCGTGTGCTTAAATGCTTGGGAACATCAATTTTTATCTTAGGCATTATTTCTTTGATAAGCGGCTCGAATATATCGACAAACTTGTATATACGTTCTATCCTCAACTTTTCGATCTCATCACATTTTTGCTTGGTGATAACGGGTATATCAAGTTTTGGCGTGCCATTTTCCATACGCAGTATCCTACATTCAACAAGAAGCGGTGTATTGTTTAGATACCAAGGGTCAATGCCTGTGTAATTAAATGGTATGCCTTTGTAAATAACGTACAGCATTTTCATAAGTATCTCATCATCAAGTGTTTTTTCACCGTGCTGATATTTGTTGAGATCGGGCTGTGCGTCATAAATATGCAGATCGACCGATCTTGAACTGAAAAAGTTTTCTCCGTAAGACCGTCTTTCACCACCGTAACAATACTTAGCGGCCGGATATTTTTCGAAGTCAAAATCAAGTGGATACTGATTGCCAAAAGCTATCCATTTTCCTCCGTCGGGACGGAGTGGATATTCTTCTTTTGACGGTACTATCTTCTGAAGTGTTTGATATAGTCCATTTGAAAATAGATGCAGAACAAAATAATATTCAAGCTTGCGCTGTTCGCTTTCGGTAAGGTTTAGATCGGCGGTATGCTTTTTTATCTCTTTGAGAAATCCGCTGAAAAAGCCCCATATGGTGTCATAGTGTTTGTGTGCAAAATTTATTTGAACATCAAGATTTTGCAAAGTTTGTTCGGGAGTTATTATCATAAAATCTGTAAAGACCTTGCTGCCTTTTCGCTTCATAAGCTCTGAACTCACAAGGGCGTTTACTGCGCCTTCAATGTACGCTGTCGGAATACCCAGCGCAAGTGCGATCTCAATGCAGGTTACTGGTTTTTGATATGCAGTTATGAGTATATTTTGTTTTAGCATATCTCCGTCAACTAATGACCACGGCTCTCCGTTAAGCCCCATACAGCCGTTGCAGGTGACGTCAAGTCGTTCGGGTCGGTAACTTTGCTTTTCGTAACGCTCCATAGAATCAAATCCTTTCTTCATCTGTTCTCTGCCTGTGGATAGCCTTGACAGTACCGTTCCTTTTGGGATACCCAGCTTGTCCGCAATACTTTGTACTTTTTCGCCTTCAAGATAATGACGGACGATCACCTCACGATATTTTCCCGACAGATAAGCGACCTCACGGCGTACTTTATCGGAGCTTGGACGGCCGTCGTTTTCCTCTCTAAAGTCGGGAAAGTTAGGAATATCTTCGGCTACAAGATTTATGCTTACTGTTGGCAGCTTATATTTTCGGCGCAGCATATCGTAATACTTGTGGTTCAGCACCGAGGACAACCATTTTTTCATATCCTTTATTTCAGTTTGACAATTTAGTGCGGCAAGCAAAGTTTCGCTTGTCAAGTCCTCTGCATCCTCAAAGTTTTCACATTTTTTCAATGCAGCAGAAAACAGGTATTCAATAATGTTTTCAATGTCATTTATTTGCATATTACACCTCGTTTGAAAGCTTTCACTTATAAGTCGCAGAATTTTGATTTGATTCGGTGATTTTATGATAATATTTTTTTGGTGAGATGTCAATGTGCAAAAAAATTCCTGCACATTTATCATATGCAGGAATGCCCCGAGGCTAAGCTTGAATATTTCATACCGACCGACGTGGAGGTAAACGGCAGGGCGTATATGATTGACGATGTGGATCATATTACGCTGCTGTTGGCGGAGGAGTATTGAGTTGAAAAGGAATCACAGCTTTCGAGGGGGCTGTGATTTTTTTGCCCTGAACTCACCTCTCCTGTACCTATTTACCTTATAATCATGCTTCAAAGTGTCGGTCTTGTCTATGTGGCAGACGTACAAATTTACCTTTTCCCCTCTCACCGCCTATTCCCATTAGCCAGATCATTAACAATATCAGCAATGTTCTCCAGCTGCCTTTTGTTGAGCTTTTTCAGGTCAGAGATAAGCTTACTCAGCTCTTTTGGCTGCTCGACGTCGGCGTCGAAAAACTCCTGCGGCGTAATGCCCAGATACTCGCAGATATAAAAGAAAGAGGTCATAGAGGGCAGGGCTTTTCCTGTTTCGATATTGTTTATATACCCTGCGTTCTGTCCAATAGATAAGCTCATATCCCTTGCGGAAACACCTTTCTGTGTGCGAAGTTTTGAGATCCTCAAAGCAAAATTATTGTCATACATGAATTTGTTCTCGTACATTATTTGCACCCCCATATATAATATTTTATCCTATATCATTATGCATTATGTCGGAATTTTTCCTATAAAGGGGTTGAAATGTATGAAATAATATGATATAATAATGTAAAGTATTTGAAATAATGCGATATATCTATTTAAGGGATAAACGGAGGAGTAATTGCTATGAAAAAAATCAAACAGAAGCTTGTGTCGAAATATCGCTCTCTCAGCAGCAGGGATAAAAAGGCAGTGCAGCTGCTTTCGCTGACAGGATTGGCGGCATTGCCCTTAATATCAGTTATGGGCTGCGGAATGGCACGCTCGTTTAGCTGTACTATGTGCGGTTCGTCTACTACATACACGCCGATATACGCTTCTGGCACTGAAGAAACTACTGATATAGAATATCAAAGCTGTATAGGTCCTGCTTCGGTCATAAACTGCGGATTGAATACTCAGTGGTGGCCTACCGAGTGTATGTATGTAAAATTTAAGAATGATGAAAACGTTGCGGTAAGCGGTACGGTATGTTACTACAATAAATTCGGCTGTATCGACGATAAGGACGTTATGTCGGTAGGCTCTTACGGCGAATCTGTAAACTGCCTTGTATCATGGTGCTCTGTCGGTAAATATACAGAAAAAGTAAACAGTGATGGCACAAAGGCTACTAAGGCAACGAACTGCTTCGGCATAACCTGCAACGAATCGCCTACTGATGTGAGAAATTACAATGACGCTTTGCCAAGACAATTCAAATTCGGCTGCTGTTCTGCCTGCCACGGAGAGGACGAGTAACAAAATGGTACCTTTTATAAGCATAGTTGTTCCGTCGTACATTATTTTTTCTACCATCGGCGCGATATTTGCCATTATATTTCTCTTTTTCAGAATGGAGCGCTTTAAGATAAAGTTCAGCTCGCTGATTATTTACTGCATCATAAGCGTGATCTTTCTTGTGATATGCAGCAGACTGGTCTTTCTTATAGGTATAATTCCCACGCTGGCAAAAAGTTTTAGCTTTAGCAAACTGCTTTTCTATGTGTTCAACGGCGGAATAGTTTTTTACGGAGGTATGCTGGGCGTGCTTTTGGGTATAAAGGTCGCGGCGAAGATCCGTAAAGAAAATGCAGGTGATTTTTATAATTTTGCCGCGCCCGCCATACCGCTCTTTCATGTATTTGGCAGACTGGGCTGCTTTTTCGGCGGCTGCTGTTATGGAAAACCTGCGTCGTGGGGATTTGCCATGGCTTCTGACCCCGAAATACTGCGCATACCCGTGCAGCTTATAGAAAGCGGCTGCAATTTACTGATATTCGTCGCCCTTATGGTATATGAAAAAAGAACTGAAATAGGCAATAGGCATACTTTGAGAGCATATCTTACCATGTACGCTGTGTGCAGATTCATACTTGAATTTTTACGCGGCGACAGCGAGAGAGGACTTTGGGGGCCGCTTTCAACATCGCAGATAATATCGGCAGTCATTCTGGTATGCTGTATAGTATCCTTCGCCAAAGGCAAAAACGTAAAAGATACGGGAGATACAAATGATAAAAAACTATTATAAGATACTTGAAGTATCGAGATACGCTTCGGACGAGGTGATAAAGGCTTCGTACCGCGCGATGGCTAAAAAATTTCACCCCGACCGCTATTACGGCGATAAAACATACGCCCAGAGAAAGATGGAGGAGATAAACGAAGCCTACGAGGTGCTTGGCGACCCCGTGAAGCGCAAGGAATATAACGAGCAGTACAGAGAATATTTCGGCAATTCATCATCGAGTTCGGGTACATCTACCCCGATAACACATTCCTCGGGCAGCTATGGCGGCTATGAGGATAAATCGCTGCTGGAGGAGCTGGGAATATCTTCGGGGGCGGTAGCAGGCGTTACTATAACTGCGATAATAGTTTTGGGAATAATAATTCTGGCGATATGCAAATGGGTAGTTCCGGAAGTGAAAAATTGGAACAGCAGTTCGGCGGCCGCGACTGAAAATGCGTCGCCATCAAGCTTGATCGAAGTTGAAAGCGACGATTTATCGGATTTTGTAGAGGGCACGCCTGAATACATAGTCAGCGATTATATCGAGATCAGTGCAGGGTGGCATGTTGGCGAAGAATACGGTGATCTGCGCACTATGGACTTTGACAACAGGCTTGGCGAAGCAGCGGCTAAAATAGATCCATCTAAATTTTCAGATCCCGATATGTTTACCTACCTTACCAAGCATATAGAGGAGCAGTTCGGAAACATAGCGTATAAGATATCGCCCGCCGAGATAAACGGCGAAAAAGCGGACGTAAAGATCTGTATGTACTACACCGACGTGCCCGCGCTGGCAAACAAGATAACAGAATCGACGAAAAAAGAGACCGACAGATTAAAGAGCCTGAAAAAGACATCTGAAATATCGGGGCTGTATGAGGAAACCTATAACAGCGAGCTGAAAAATTATGAGAAACAGCTATCCTGCGAAGTCACGATAAATCTGGAAAAGACGGAAGCGGGCAACTGGGAGATTGTATCGTGCAGCAGTTACAGAGATCTTGCGAACGCTTTTAGAGCCAATGTTATTGCATAGAGTGGCAACCAAATGACCATAAAAAAGCTAACAGCAATAGTCCTCACGGGTGCGCTGTTGCTGCTCACCGCTTGTTCTGACAGCGATTCAGGCAGCGGCAAAAAAAGCAAGAAGAAAGACTACTACACCATTGGCGAAACTTGGACAGTTGACGGGCAGTGGTCGCTTACCGTTACAGGCGTCACGGAAACGGCTGAGCGCAACGAGTATTCGGAGAAAAAACCTGCGGCGGTCTATATCGTGGACTACGAATATACAAACATCGGTTACGAGGACGGCATAGCAAAGGGCATTTTCTTCGACATGGAGGACACCATAATAGACTGAAAGGCATTATGGGTTAAGATAAGCGGGCTTTTTTATTAATAACAATGGTTAAAGAAAATCACCGATACAAGCCTTTGTGCCTGTATCGGTGATTTTTTTGCACTTCCATATCAAATTATAAGCCATCACCTTATTTTATACGGCTTTTATTAGACTTTTATAAGACAAATTACAATTTTATAAGAATTTAATCTTGACAAATTCTAATAAAATCAGTATAATTATATTATGGAGGCGATAAAATGCTTGATAATGAACTTGTAGATATGGTGAAACAAATACAGCTTGTTCGCAGTGAAAGTAACAAGATAGAGATAAAAGCGGCAAATAAGGGCTGCCCTAAGGTGCGTGATTCGCTGTCCTCTTTTTCAAATCAGTCGGGCGGAGGCGTTATTATTTTCGGCGTAGATGAAAATGACGGGTACGAGGTCTGCGGAGTTTATGATGTCGCTGACCTTATGAAAAAGATCGAGGCGCAGTGTCAGCAAATGACGCCTGTGATAAGACCGCTGTTTTCCGTTGCATCTATCGACGGGAAAACTGTCGTGTCTGCCGAGATACAGGAAATCGATAATGCTGACAAACCCTGCTTTTACAGCGGTGTGGGCAGGCTGAAAGGCTCATATGTCAGGTCGGGCGACGCTGACAGACTTATGACGGAATATGAGGTTTACAGCTATGAGGCTTTTAAAAAAAGTATTCACGACGAGCTGAGAACTTGCGAAAGAGCCTTTACAAAGGACATTCAGACCAACGCATTCAAGCTTTATTTTGACCTGCTGAAAAACAAAAAGCCTAATCTTGCCGAGCTTTCAAATGAAGAAATATGCCGCTTGCAAGGCTTTACTGATGAGGGCAAACCGACTTTGGCAGGGATAATGCTTTTTTCAAACTACCCGCAGGCGTTTTTTCCGCAGCTTTGCATAACGGCTGTGTCTGTGCCCGGAACTGAGATAAGCAGTACGGCAAGCGTCGTCGAACGTTTTATAGACAATCAGCGAATAGACGGAACACTTGTGCAGATGCTGAATGATGCTTTGGTGTTCGTGCGCAAAAATATGAAAACTGCGACTATCATCGACCCGAACACGGGCAAGCGGACGGACAAGACGGAATATCCTGTAATTGCTATAAGAGAGCTTATCCTGAACGCTCTTATCCACAGAGATTACAGTATCCACACGGACACGACGCCGATAACCATAAAGATGTTCAGCGACCGTTTTGAGATAGAAAATCCCGGCGGACTTTACGGCAGAATGACGCTTGACAGATTGGGAAAAGTGTCTGCCGACACAAGAAACCCTAAGATAGCGGGTGCTATGGAGATACTCGGTGAAACGGAGAACAGATACAGCGGCATACCTACGATAATAAATGCTATGGAACAAAGCGGTCTGCCTGCGCCGAAATTCGAGAGCGACAGAGGCGTATTCAAGGTGACGTTGTACAACAGCGCCGCCGAAAGCGTGCCGATAGATGACATTGAAACTGAGATACTTGAATTCTGTAAAACGCCGAGAAGCAGGAATGAGATAGCGGAGTTTTTCAATGGCAGAATGACGATCGCTTACGTTATGGAAAGGTACGTCAAGCCAATGATAGCAAGCGGCAGGCTTATTATGACGATACCTGAGAAGCCTAAGAGTAAGTATCAAAAGTTTTTAGCGAGGTGAGAAGAAATTGATGAAAGTGGAAAGGCAATAAAAAAATAAGTCTAAGTAACTTTTCAGATATTGATTTGCCCTTTGAGAGAGTTTTTCTTTCTCAAAGGGCGTTTTTTATGAGTTTTTTCTCAGCTTGTGCTGACCTTACTCCTCCTCAAACATCCACTTGACCGCTTTTTCAGCATATTCGCTCCAGAAAGCCATATCGTGGCTGCCTTTGCTTTCAAAATACTCGTGTGGAACGTTTCTGCTTTCAAGAAATTTGTGAAGATCACGGTTGTTTTCAAGCAGAAAATCTTCTGTGCCGCAGCACATAAATATATCTGGGATATTTTTGCCCTCTCGCTGTAGCTCGTCTATGAGAAATTCGGGATTGTTCCTGCTGTTCAGCACTTCAGATGTTTCGCCGAAACATTCTCTGTAATACTCATAATTCGCCACATCGTTGCCCTGCCCCTCTGACATTCCTGCGACTTCGTGAACAATAAGCGCAGAGGACAGCGCCGCTGTCTTGCCAAAGTTTTCGGGATATGCAAATGCCGTATGAAGCGCACCAAATCCGCCCATTGAAAGCCCCATAATGTATGTTTCTTCGCCGCTTTTTGCAAGTCTGAAAACACGTCTTACATAGTCCACAAGTTCCTCGCCGACGAATTTGCAGAACTGATGACCAGTCGAGCGTCCGTCAAGCCAAAAAGAATTTTCACCCGAGGGGATAACTACCGCAAAATTGTACTTGTCCGAAAGGTATTCAGGCACCCAGTTTTCTGCGTCGCCCGTAAAACCGTGCAGCAAGAAAAGTGTTTTCGTGCTGTTTTCCGAGTATTTCGTATCTGTCTGTCCCCAGTCCTGCCTTATATCGCGGGGCAGGTACATTTTAAACGAGGTGTATCTGCGCAGGCAGTTTGAATAAAATCTGATAGTTAAGTTTGACATAGCTTTTCCTCCTGTTTTTTTATATAATTATACTCCATAAAATCGGGTTTGTCTATGGACTTCAAAAAATTTATAGCAATAAAAATGCGGCGTATGCCCATTCAAAAGCACACGCCGCATTGCATTTTATATCAGCTATCTCACGCAGATAAGGGTCGATACAAACAGTAACGCCTTTTTTATGCTCTGCTTGATCTGCTAAGCTTTTTGACAAAGAGTACAGAGATAACAAGCACTGCTGGAAATACACAGCCTGCAAGCAGTCCTTTCTGAATGTCATCTCCTGCGTTTTGCGAAATGTTGCCAACGATAGCAGGGCCGAGTGCTCCGCCCATATCTCCTGCCATTGCCAGCAGAGCAAACATAGCCGTGCCGCCCGAAGGTATCTTTGCAGAGCAGATGCTTATTGTTCCGGGCCACATTATGCCTACCGAGAAGCCGCAGATCATACAGCCTGCAAGCCCTGCCAAAGGCAGTTGCGATAAAGAAGCGATGAGGTAACAGCCAAGGCAAAGCGCACCAGAGCCTATCATAAATTTCATAAGATCAAGCTTCTCGCCATATTTTCCGTACAGTGAGCGGCTTATACCCATTGTAACGGCAAACATACAAGGACCCGTGATGTCGCCCATTGATTTGGAAAGCCCCAATGCCGATTCTGCAAAGGCAGACGCCCATTGCGCCATTGAAAGCTCCGACGCTCCTGCACATATCATAAGCAGTATGGCGAGCCAGAACAGCGGAATTTTGAGCAGGCTGCCGATGCTCAAACCCTTGCCGTCCTCTGTGGGGTGCTCGATAGGGCAGACCGCAAAATTAAACACGTTGCAAAGAGGTATCACCGCCCATATGCAAGAAAGCACTTTCCAATTTTCTATCCCGAAAAGCGAGAAAAACAGCGTTGAAAGCAGTATAACTCCTACAGCACCCCAACAGTAAAAGGAGTGCAGCAGACTCATTGCCGCCTCTTTGTGTTCAAACGGACAAGCCTCAACGATAGGGCTGACAAGCACTTCTGTAAGACCGCTGCCTATGGCGTAGAGTATTGTACTGATAATTATTCCCGTAAACGGATCAGCTGTGATCTGCGGCAGAAAAGCAAGTCCTACAAGTCCGATCGCCGAAAGCATCTGCGAACCCACAACGCATTTTCTGTAACCTATAACATCTGCAAAGCGTGCACACAAAATATCCACTATCAGCTGCGTGATAAAGAAAACAGATGAGATAAGTGCTATTTTTCCCAAAGGTATCCCATAAGATTTATGAAATGTGAGAAACAGCAGCGGTGCAAAATTTGCAGCTATCGCCTGTGTGACAAATCCCATATAACAGGCTATCAGCGTTTTTCTGTAATTCATATGGGCATCTCTTTCCTTTCTGTATTACTATTTTAACAAAGCCTTTTGCCCTTATCCAAGTCTTTTAAATACTGGCATAATGTCAAGAGGTGCAGGTACAGTCACAGTCTGACCTCCGTTGTATACTTTCTTGTCGGAAAGGCTCTCCCACTTGCCCTTCGGCAGATATACGCTGCGCTCTCTTGCACCAAGCTCAAGCACAGGGGCTACAAGATAATCGCTGCCGAACATATACTGTTCCGGAAGCTCCCAACACTTTTCGTCGTCGGGGAACTCAAAGAACATCGTTCGGATAAGCGGAGCGCCTGTTTTCGCCGTTTCCTCCATAAGTCCCGCAATGTAGTCCTTCATAGAAAGACGTATATCCAGCCACTTTTTCATGATCTCATATGCTTCATCACCGTAGCTCCAAAGCTCGTTGGGGTGACCTGTATAAAGATATCCGCCGCCAAAATCACGGTCATCAAGCTTTGGAATATCCCAGTCGGGGCCACGGTTTCCGTGCATACGCAGGATAGGACAGAATACACCGTACTGATACCAGCGTATAAGAAGCTCAGTAAAATCGGGATCATCCCAGTTGTCCGTCATAAATCCGCCAATGTCCGTCGTCCACCAAGGTATACCTGCAAGACCCATGTTCTGACCTGCAATGACCTGATCCTTAAAGGATTCAAAGTTGGACTGAATATCGCCTGTCCAAACAAGAGTTCTGTACTTCTGGCTTCCTACCCAGGCAGAACGACAGAGGTTTACCGCTTCATGATCTCCCTCGGCTTCCTGTCCGTTATAGAATGCCTCAACATATTTCTTCGGGTATTCGCAACCTACCTTTGAGCCACGTCCGGTATAGTAGCGGTAATTTTCAAAATCATACTTGGTGCTGTCAGGCTCGGAATTATCCAGCCAGAAAAGGTCAATGCCCAGGTCACGGTAATTCTGCCTGCATTTGCCCCAAACAAATTCCTGTGCTTCGGGATTGAAAAAGTCTACTGTGCCGCAGTCGCCCTCATAATCATAGGTCTGCACCGAGCCCACATCAGTGGTGCTTATGAGCGCCTTCTGCTCCATTTCATAATAATTTTCACTGCGCTTATCTACGGAAGGCCATACGGATACCATGACCTTAGTTCCCATATTGTGCAGCTCGTCCGTCATTGCCCTTACAGCGTCCCTGCTCCAGTATTTCTCGTCAAATCTCCAATCGCCCTGATATGGCCAGTGGAAAAAGTCGATAACTATAACGTCCAGCTTTATGCCAAGCTCTTTGTATTTTCTTGCGACCTCAAGCACTTCGTCAGGGGTGCGGTAACGAAGCTTGCACTGCCATAAGCCAAGATAATCCTTGCTCATAACAGGTGCTCTGCCTACACATTCGGTATAATTTGTCACGATCTGTGCAGGGGTATCGTCGGCTGTTATCCAGTAATCCACCATGTCGCTCTCATCGGATATCCACTTTGTGATATTTGTTCCGAAAGCCGCCTCGCCCGTTGCAGGATTGTTCCATAGCATACCATATCCCTTGCTTGAAACCACAAAGGGAACGCTTACCTGAGAATTTCGCTGTTCAAGAGGAAGTACAGAGCCTTTAAGGTCAAGTATAGGCATCTGATACTGACCCATGCCGTAAAGCTTTTCATCGGGATCAGACTCAAAGCGAACTGTTATCTTAAAATCATCAGAAGCAAGACCCTTGTATTCACGGGATCTGGTCTTGTAGCATATAGCTTCCTTGCGGATAGAGCCGTAATAATAGCTGTAATACTCCTGCAAAATAAGCTCGTTGTCTTTATAGAAGCATATTATGCCGACGCCGTTGATAGTTGCCTTTATCTTACCGTTTACTATCTCTGCTGTTTCATTTTTGCTGTCTATAGATATTTTGGCACTGTGGCAGACCTTTTCAGTAAGAGCGTGGGCATTTTCGGGAAGTTTTTTAAGCAGTGTTGCTCTTACACGCAAAGCGTTGTTTCCCCAGCCCTCGATACGGATAGTTTCATTTCTGGACCGTACGATAAGCGCACCATTATCTTCAATAAATCTTATCATTTTAATACCTCCTGTGGAATTTTAGTATTGACGTTCAATTAAATTTGCAGTATAATTATAACATCAAAAAGCGGAAATAGGTATAATTAAATTATCTAAAACTATGAAAATAACGTCAAGTGAGGAACAAAAATGTCAATAGTTGATTACAGTGTACTGAAAAATGAAGAACACGGCGCTGAGCCGCCTTTCAAATCTGACGAATCCGGACTGCATGGGGAAGCTGATTTTCCAATAGCCGTTTACGATGCCGATGTTACGAATAATTTTGTGAGCTGGCATTGGCACGAGGAGCTTGAATTTGGCTATGTGACAGAGGGCAGCGTGCTTATCGAGTGTGGAAAAAACAAGCATATACTGAACACAGGCGATATATATTTTGTAAACGCCAATACACTTCACGCATTGTTTAGATCAGGCTCGGGAACTAAAAGCGTTTTTCGCTCTGTGGTCGTGCACGGTTCGATAGTCGGCGGAAGAGATAACAGCGTTTATCACCGAAAATATGTTGCACCTATAACTGGCAGCAGCGGACTGCGTGAGCTGATACTTACCCCAAAGGACAGCGGATATTCAAAAATACTGGGGCTGCTCACGAACATATGGAACACGGAAAACACAAAAATGCCCGACCACGAGCTTTATGTACGCAGCGAGCTTTCTGAACTTTTTAGCATTCTTATAAGCATTTCTAAAAAGAATGTATCGGCACGTCCTGCCGCAAGCATAGTGCAGGAAGCAAGGCTTCGTGAAATACTGGTTTTTATCCATGACCATTATGACGAAAAGATCACCCTTGAAGATATGGCGTCAGCGGCATTTGTCAGCAAAAGCGAAGTGCTGAGGTGTTTTAAGAACATAACAGGACAGTCGCCGTTTGAATATCTAAAAAATTATCGTCTGCGCAATGCGGCATATATGATAAAAAACACATCTGACTCGATAAACACTATCTGTGGGCTTTGCGGCTTTGACGATCACAGCTATTTTTCAAAAGCCTTTAAAGAAGCTTACGGATGCAGTCCAAGGGAGTTTAGAAAGTAAAATATACGGGAGATAATTTACAGATCCGGCCGCCTGCCATAAATGCCGCAGCTATTATCATAATGAAATTGTTTTTCACATTCGGTGGTGGCAAAAGCAGACCGGATTTGGTTTGTATCGGTGGGTTTTATCGGACAGACTTGCCTCCGCCCTTGCTTTCCCCGCTGAAAATGCCAATGATCGTACAGTACGCTATGGCAAAGGAATAACATAAAGCCCGCTTATGATGAGGACGAACTTCTTGATATATGCGGGATATTACCGATACGAAAAAATGAGTCTGAATACCCAACCGTGTAAATGACAATAATACCCACAAAGAAATTTGGAGGTAGATTGTAATGAAAACAAGAGATCACGGTTTAAGCGAGAAGGAAATGGAGCTTGTGAAGCTCATCATGGCGGAGTGCGAAAGCACAGGCGATATTCAGGCTAAACTCAAGCGTTTGTTTGCAGGAACTATCGAGCAGATGCTTGAAGCTGAGATGGACGAGCATCTGGGTTATGAGAAGCATTCTGCCGCAGGCAACAACTCCGGAAACAGCAGAAACGGTTACGGCAAAAAGACCATTTCCAGCGATTATGGCGAATGTGAAATAGCCGTTCCCCGTGACAGAGTGGGACAAGAAATATCCCAACATCATAAAATCATGGGACAAAAACTGGGCTGAACTGACAACATTTTTTGAATATCCGCAGGAGATCA
>ERZ824600.3647-NODE-3647-length-14425-cov-2.896590_pt1 | contig 14425 bp, 9 predicted proteins | sample MGYA00519933_ERZ824600 | MGnify/ENA primary metagenome ERZ824600 (study PRJEB31778, sample SAMEA3449178) | human gut metagenome | biome: human gut; feature: human-associated habitat; material: faeces | place: United Kingdom | collected 2010/2012 ... | reverse complement strand
TTTTGCTCTTTCGAAATTACGGGTGCTCTCGTCTCTCGAATGACCCAGCCCGGCCTCGTAGTAGTATTTTATGTGTTTGTATTCGTTGCTTTGCAAGGCTTTCAACGGAGTTACGGTGTGGTTTTTGTCGCCGTCGAACGACCATGTGCCCAGTTGGTCGTAGGGTGCGTGAGCCATAGGGCCGATAATGGCTACGGTCATATTCTCTTTCAACGGAAGCACACCGTTGTTCTTCAATAAGATAGCCGATTCGGTAGCGGCTTGCCGAGCCGTTTGCAAATGTTCGTCGGAGTAGATTGTCGAAGTTTCCACTTCGTCGACATAGGGATTTTCAAATAATCCCAGCCGATATTTAATGCGCAGGATATTGCGAACCGCATTGTCGATGACGTCTATGGAAACTTTGTTCTCGGCGATTAGTTCGGGCAAGTAGTCGACGTAGGTCTGGCTCACCATTTCCATGTCGAGACCGGCATTGGCCGAGAGGCGGGCCACATCTTTTCGGTCGGCGGCAAATCCGTGGTTAATCATTTCGACCATGGAGCACCAGTCCGAAACGACAAAACCGTCGAATCCCCATTCATCGCGCAATACCGTGCGCAGGAGGAAATCGTTGCCCGAGGCGGGAACCCCGTCGTTGTCGTTGAACGAGGTCATTAGCGTGGCGGCTCCGGCTTCGACCGTTTTTTGGAACGGAGGCAGATAGACGTTGCGCAATAGGCGCTCGGGGATATTGGTCGAGTTGTAATCCCGTCCGCCTTCCGAGGCGCCGTAGCCGACAAAGTGCTTCACACATGCGGCGATGGCGTCGTTGTCAGAGAGGTTGTCCCCTTGGAATCCACGCACCATGGCGACACCCAGTTCACTGGCCAGATAGGGGTCTTCGCCCAGACTCTCGGCAATACGTCCCCAGCGGGCGTCGCGAGAGATGTCGAGCATGGGAGCGAAGGTCCATGTAATACCTTGCTCGCGGGCTTCGGTAGCGGCCATGTGGGTGCCTTTCTCCACGAGTTGCGGGTCGAACGAGGCTGCCATGCCCAGCGGAATGGGCAGTACCGTTTTGTAGCCGTGGACAATATCCCGCCCGATGATGAGGGGGATACCCAGCCGTGACTCTTCGACGGCAGTTTTTTGTATTTCGTTGATTAGTTTCGGGTCTATGTTGAGCATCGAGCCCAACTCACCATTGCGCACTTGGGCTTTGATGGAGTCCAAGGATTTATCGAAATGGATTTGGTTCATTTGTCCGATTTTCTCTTCGAGCGTCATTTGGCTCAACAGATCTTCTATAAAACGATCTTCTTCGGTTTTTCCTGTTTGTGTACAGCTTGTAGCGAATAAAGCGGCCATGCAGATGACAAACAATCCTTTTTTCATTGTATAAGAGGAATTAAGTGGGTTATAAAACTATTTTGCAAGTATGATGTTGTGTCGCGTTGCGCAGTTGGAGCAGATAGACGCCCGAAGCGTTGGCGGGCAATTGTATCGTTTCGTCGTTTTCTATCGTTTTGGAGAACAGGGTTTGTCCGCATAACGAGTAGCACGAAACAAGGCAACTCCCGTCTATCCCCTTTATGACGAGTTCTTTTTCGACCAGTCGGGTATATACTTCGATATTTGATTTTATCATTTCGGTATAGCCCGATGAGTTGTCCGATGATACGAGCAGTTGCGGTTTCCGTGTGTCGTCGGCCTCCGACGAATAGAAATAGAGCAGGCCGGTGGCGTCGGTATCGTTCATCTTCAACTGTAATGTGACGAGGGATTGTTGGGCTTCGATTTGCTCTTTTACCCAGTCGGTCACGTTCCATTCCACATAACTGTCGAGCTCATTGCCCAAAACTTTCGTTTCGCCGATGGTGGTGAAATCGGTGGGTTTCGTGTCCCAAGTCATGGTGGTATATTGCTGGGTATTGCCCGCTATGCCTACCGGGTGAGTCTCTTTCCGCACCCAACTCGGGTAGATGCAGTCGTAATAGTAGGCACGCAATACGATGCGGTTGGCTTCGGGGTCGATTTTATCGATTGGGAACGATAGATATGCCTCGCGGGTATGGGTGTCGGAGTTTCCTTTTACCTCCAAATGGTCATCGTCTACATAAGCCGTTGTTTTGTTGGCTTGGTGCACATAGGTGTCGAAAGTAGGCGAGATCGCTTGTTTGCCGATAAAGATTTCGGCTTTCCCAGCAACCTCGCCGCTCTCGGTGGTGCGGTTGCTTATGGCCACGGGCAAGATAGAGGTTTGGGCTGTTACGGTAGGAACCGTTACGATGTACGGGTTTTCCATGATGCTGTCCAACTTTTGTTCCACCCCGTTGACCGAGTAGATGAGATTCCAAGGCGAAACCCCGGTGAAGCGGCAAATGAAAGAGGCGTTTTCGCCGCTTTCGACAACGCTGTTCTTTTCAGAAATTTCGACCGAGGCGGGCATGGGTTCAAACAATTTTTCCAGTTCTTCCATGCAAATGGCAGCCATTTTTTGTTGTATGTATTGCTCTTTTCCGCGCAGCGGGTGCCACCCGAATGTAATGTCGTATATCTTCTCGGTGTCGGCGGCATACTTGATACTCGGCTGCCGGCCGTCTTCGTCTACCACTTTGCGGGTGAAGCCTATATTATCGTCCCATTTGATGAGGGGCAGTTGCCAGCGTTCGGCCAATTCCCTGATGCTTTGGTTGTACGAGATGCGGGAATCGTGCCAGTGGGTACACAGGATAATCGTGGCGGGCTTGCCGTTCTCGGTTTGGTAATATTTCGAGTTGGGGTTGTTTTTCAAGTTGTAGCAGTCGGCTTTGTATCGCTTGATTACATAGTCATACGCCGTGTTGTATTGTTGAATGTCGGCGTGTGTGTAGTCTTCGTAATTCTCTTTGATGCCGGTTGTGCTGGCTACGTCTTGGTTGTGTACATGCATGATGATGAATGCGTCGTTGCGTTCGAGTTCTTCGTCGGTGTAAAACCTGTCGTAGAACATATCGGAGGCGGTGTGTTTAATGGCGTCGCCCGATACGGCTTTGTTCATGGCCTCGGCGTTGAAGGCGTCGCACACCAGTTCGAACCACCCGTTCTCGGGGACTGCAAACGAGGCCCCGGCAAGCAGGAAGTGGTATTGATATTCCTGTGCGTATGAAAACAGGGCAAAAAGGGATAAAATCCCCGCTAAGACAATACGTTTCATATTCATTTGTGTTTTTTGTAATAGCGACTAATTTTTCACTTGGATTTTTGCGGTGGCCTGTATCGCTTTCGACGATGAAGCGACGTGGAGCGAGTAACTGTCGTTCTCCAATTTCCAATCGGCGGTTTGCTCGTCATAGAAAGCGAACGACCGAACCGGTATTTCTATTTCCACTACTTGCTCTTCTCCGGCTTGCAGGAAAACTTTCTTAAATCCTTTGAGCTCTTTGACCGGGCGCAGTACACTGGGCTTTTTCTGGCTCATATATACCTGCACGGTTTCTGCTCCGGGCGTGTCGCCTGTATTTTTCAGGGTAAACGAAATCTTTACAGACTCGTCGGCACGGTATGTTTTTTTATCGGTTCGAGCCTTCCCATATTGGAATGTCGTGTATGAGAGCCCGTATCCGAAGGGGAACAGCGGATCTATTTTTTTTGTGTCGTGCCAGCGATAACCCACCAGAATATCATCTTTGTAATATTGCGTGCCATTTACACCCGGGTAGGACTCTGCCCCGAAATAGTGGGCGCTGTTGTCTTCCAGTTTTACCGGAATGGAGAACGGCAATTTTCCCGAAGGATTGGCTTCGCCGCAGATGATATTGGCGGTAGCCGTACCGGCTTGGGAACCCAAATACCACGATTGCATGAGCCCGTCGATTTGCGAGAGCCACGGCATGCTCACGGCATTGCCGCTAATCAGTATGACACCGGTATTGGGATTCACTTGAATAATTTTCTCGATCAACTCGTTTTGTCCGAAAGGCAGATCCATGCTCCGGCGGTCATCGCCTTCGCAATCTTGTTGAAAGTTTTTGTTGAGGCCTCCGAAGAACAGGACTACATCGGCTTCGCGAGCCACTTTCAAGGCTTCTTGCACGAGCGAGTCGGCGTCGAGTCCCGAGGGTAGTTCGTTACTGTAATTGGGCTCGCCCGAAGCATAGCCCAGCGTGAACAGAATATGCTCTTTGCCGTATTTTTCGATCATGCCCTCCAACGGCGAGATTTCTTTTTGTGGTTTCAATTCGGAGGACCCGCCACCGAGGCTCAACTGTTTGACCGCATTCTCGCCAATGACGGCGATTTTCTGGTAGCGGCCTTTCTCGATAGGGAAGAAATGGTTTTCGTTTTTCAGCAGCACAATACCCTCCTCGGCTATTTTACGGGCAATCTCGGCGTGTTCGGGGGTAAGTTTACACCCGTAGGGACGGTTTCGGTTCATACTGGTGCGGAAGGTTAGGCGCAATACCCGGCGCACTTTCTCGTCCAACAGCGATTCGGGTAGTTCCCCGCTCTCTATCTTTTTCAAGAACGGTTGAGCCAGATAATAATCGTCGTAGGCCGAACTCAACCCCCAAGTCAATCCGTTTGTCCAAGAGCCCATTTCGAGATCGAGCCCGTTGCGCGCCGCCTCATCGGTATCGTGAGCCGAGCCCCAGTCGGTCATCATAACCCCGTCGAAGCCCCAATCCTTTTTTAGGATTTGGTTGATGAGCAGGTCGTTGTGGCTGCAATACTGGCCGCGGAACTTGTTGTATGAACCCATCACAGTCCATACTCCACCTTCCTGTACACCCGCCTTGAATGCCGGCAGATAGATTTCATATAAAGCCCGGTCGCTCACCTCGACATTGATTTTGTCTCGGTCTTTCTCTTGATTGTTCAAGGCAAAGTGTTTCAAGCAGGCGGCGACACCGTTTTGTTGCATACCTTTTACATAGGGGACAACCATGCGGGACGACAGATAGGGGTCTTCGCCCATATATTCAAAGTTGCGTCCGCTCAGCGGCGTGCGGTAGATATTGACCCCCGGCCCGAGTATGACGTCTTTTTCCCGATAGCGGGCTTCTTGGCCTATGGCGTTGCCATATTTGAATGCCAATTCGGGATTGAACGTGGCCGCCAGACAAGTCAGTGCCGGATATGCCGTACAAGAATCGTTGGTCCAGTCGGCATGATCCCAGTTGTCCCATACAAATTCCATGCGCACGCCGTGGGGGCCGTCGCTCATCCACAATTCGGGGATACCCAGCCTTGGGCAGCCGGGTGAACTGAATTTGGATTGGGCATGTATGATGGCGATTTTTTCCTTTAAGGTCATGCGCGACAAGGCATCTTCGACACGAACCTCGATGGGTTGATTGTCGTCCAGATAGGGCGGCGTAGGTTCTTGTGCCATCACTTGCGCTGTCATGGCCAGCAGAACAGCCGAAAGAGTGTTGATTCTTAAAAATGAATGCTTCATAATGATTTTTAGTGAAAAATAGGTTTATCGACACAGACGATATTATTTGAAATATTGTCCCTCTTCCCGCAGTCGTTTGCGCAGGAAATCGACATCTATATTGTGAACATCGTTTTTGGACTGTTTGATAGCCAATGCTGCGGCCAGACCGGCGGCCTCGCCGGTGACCAGCGAAGGGGGCATGACACGCAAACTGCCCAAAGCCTCCTCGTCGGTCGAGATGCAGCGTCCCGCTGTCAGCAAGTTCTTTATGCCTTTGGGGGTAAGTATCCGGTAGGGGATACCGTGCGACTCGCCTCGTCCGTAATGCTTGGCTTCGTAGCCTTTGATGTGTATATCCACGAAGTAGCAATTCCGGCCAATCTCGTCGTCGAAGCTCTTGCGATCCAACCAATCTTGAATCGTGAACACATAGTCGCCCTCGATGCGCCGGCTTTCGCGTATTCCCAGTAGCGAAGCGGTCTTGACGATAAATGCGTTTCCATACACTTGCGGCTGGTAATCTTTGAGCATGCGCAGGTATTCGGCGGCCACCTTTCGCCCTTTCACCATGGCGTCCGATATTTGCCACGGGTCGGTCGAGTTGGTCATGGCGATATGCCCCGCATTGAATTGCACCACACTCGGCCCGATGAGGTTGTTGCAACTATGTTGGTCTATCAACGGGTATTTGCCCGATTTCAAAGCGTCGTGAATGGGGCTATCCTTGTTTTCCCAATAAAGGTTGGGATTTGTCGTGTAGCCGTATGAATCGACATTGGCCACTGAGAAACAGAGGGTGGAGAGCTGCACTTGGTCGCTGTTGTTGCCCATGAAATAGTTGGCTCCGGCCCATACCGAGAGGTCTCCGTCGCCAGTACAGTCGACGAATACTTTGGCTTTGAACGCCGTCAGCCCGTTTTTATTGGCGACGATAATGGCCTCGATTGTGTCGTCCGATGCCATTTCCACATCGGCCAAGCGGGAGAAAAACAATACCTTCGCACCCGATGAGCAGACCATATCGTCATAGACGGTCATGAGTTGCTCGGGGTTGATAGATACCCAGTCTAGTTTATCGGCTGGTTCGTGGGGTACCCCTTTTTTAGCGGCGCGGAATACCTTCTCGGCCAATCCCCGGTAGATGATTTTTTCTCCGTCGGAGAAGGGACACCAAGCGGGAATCATTCCGGTAGTACCCATGCCGCCCAGTTGGCCTGTCGCTTCGATGAGCAAGGTTTTGGCTCCTTCACGGGCGGCGGCGGTAGCTGCGGTACAACCGGCGGGGCCGCCACCTACCACAATCACGTCCCATTGGCTGTCGATTGCGATTTTTTGGTTTTTGATCGAGAGGGTAGGCTGTTTCTCCCCAGCCTGTAAAAACGAGGGTACAGAAGTGGCCGCTAAGAGCATGCCGCTTTTTTTAATGAAATCTCGTCTGTTTATATTCGTGGGTTTCATAGTCCTTTTGTGTGTTATCGTGAGTGTTATTTTTTGATGTCGTCGCAAGTAAGAATGTCGGGATAAGAGACAAAGCGAATGAAATCTTCACTGGCCGGATGTCCCGGAACCGGTATGAAATAGTGTTTCTTTTGGTTCCATGCGTTTTTTTCAAACAGCACGAACGACAGTTTGTATTGTGAAATGACAGGATAGAGATACTTCGAAAAGAAATCGGATATCTTTATTCCTTCCAGTCCGGTCGAAGTGACGGCGGCTATTTTTTTATTGTTCGCAGCAAATTGAGTAACGAAAGCGATGCCCTCGTTGAGCTCTTGTATAAATTCGCGCCCGCTGCAACCGTCGCCTTGTAATAGGTGCGAGTTGATGCCGATAATATCCACAAAATCGTTGCCGGGGTAGTATGCCGGCAATATGTCGGCCGGGTCATTGCTGTAAACCGAGTAGGCGTATAATAGGTTGTGCACGCTTTTCTCGTTTTGTAAATAGTTGATGGTCAGTTTCCAAAGATTCTTGAAGTCACTGGCCGAGCATTGAGTGGTGCTCCACCACAGAGCGGTGTCGGAGTCGTGGCCGTGGAATGGCTGGAATATCACCGGAATCGGTTCTCCCGCCTCGTCTTTCAGGTTGCCCAGAAACTGGGCAACCTTGTCCAACGAAGCAAGAAATTTCTTTTGAACCGAATCATTTTCGATAACCTGTTTGACCGCGTTTTGTGTACTGCAATCACTGGCTGTTTTCCCTGTGACGGGGTTGCTCGCATGCCAAGTGAATACCGATATACCGCCCCATTGTTCCACCTTGCGCACATAGTTTGCGAGGGTCGTAAATGGAATCGAGTCGCAGTTGGCCAAATTCCCTTTTTCTATGTCGCCGATGTCCCAGCCGAATACGGCCGGATAATCGCCGCACACCGATTTTACATCGGAGCGCCCTTCGTCCAAGAACCAGTTGTTGCCATAGGCCAAAGCGTCTTGATGCCCGAGCATGATACCTCGTTCTAAGTTCTCTTGCAGTTTGAGGTATAGCTCCACGGTTTCGGCCGAGGCTTTCTTGTCGGATAAGGCAAGAGCGTTCTCGTCTATTTTGTGGCTCGAAGCGCACGAAATAGAGAGTGTCACGGTGAGGACAAATAGAAACTTGGTTGCGTAATTTCCCATTTCCTTTTAGGTTCGGTATGACGACAATATGCGGTTGACAGGAGTTATCAATTCAGATAGATGTCTCCGCCTTCCCAGCCGGCGTTTTGAGTCAGCACGCCACCCGACAAGTCGATTTGAGTTTGCGGGATAGGCAGGAATCCGCCGGTCTCTTTACGGAATGTAATCGATTTTGTCTCGGCGTTGGCTTGGCCACGGCGGTTGTAGGTTACGATACCGGTTTGGTTGATGGTAATCAGGTCCTCGTCGTGCCAGCGCAACAAGTCGTAGTAACGAACGCCTTCAAAGGCCAACTCGAAACGGCGTTCGGCTTTGATGTTTTCGAGGGTGACAGGCACCGATGCCAGTCCTACACGGTTTCTTACCCGGTCGAGATATTGTTGGGCGTTGGGCGCTCCAAGCTCGGCTGCCATCAGCAATACATCGGAGAAACGTATAAGAATCAAGTCTTGGATGTTGTCGCGTTGGTAATCGGTACCGGTCATGCTGTACAATTCGTGGCTGAAATTATATACGTCGGTTTTCGTCTCGTCGGTCCACACGTTTATGGGAATGTATTTCTTTTGCCAATAGCAAGTGAGGTCCTGTTGGTTGCCGCCACCGAAATCGAAATCTGCGACCTCGTCGGTATTTCTTGCATCGAGAACCGAGGCGTCGCGGCGCAGGTCGTTGGGATCCCAGTCTTCATAGATTTTGGGATTGACCGTACCCATACCCCAGCCTTGTCCGAAGGGGAACGTTTTGGTGTAGTTTTGGTTGCGGAAACCCGAGTAGAGGCATATTTGGTTGCTCTTTTGTTGAGGCGAGTTCCAGTCATTGGCCAGAGCCGAGTATTTAATGGAGAACACCGTCTCTTTGCTGCCGTCGCCCACCCATTCGAGGTTGTTGTCGGCCGTGTATTTGTAATCTTTCACATAGGAGTAGGCCCACAGGTTGCGGAAGTCCTCCACTAAGTCGTGGCCACTGTTTTCGATACAGTCGACAATCCAAGTGACTACTTGGTCTTTGGTCACTTGGCCGCCGTCGTTCAAGGGCAGAGCTTCGGTTCTGTAATATCCTGTGTAGAACAGGAATACACGGGCCATCAAGGCTTCGGCCGCCCACTTGGTTACCCGGCCGAGGTCTTTGGCGCGGTCTATGTCTTGGAATTTTACACTGGGCAACAACTCGATGGAGGTTTTCAAGTCCGAGGCGATTTGGGCATAGATCTCGGAAGCCGGCGATTTGGGAATGTTGACCGGTTCGGGGTCGATCATCAAAGGCACTTCGCCAAACATGCGGACAAGGTCGAAGTAGAAATAAGCCCGCAAGAAATGAGCCTCGCCGAGGATTTTGTTTTTCGATTCCTCGCTGTTCCATACCACATCGTCCAAACTGGACAACAGGTAGTTGCTGCGATACACCCCGAAGTACATGGCGCGCCACGGGTTGTTGAATGTGTCGTCGCCGTCTTTCTTGAACTGGTCTATGGCTTTGCAGCTTTTGTCGTCGGTGCCACCGCCGCCCAAGCGGTCGTCCGACATCAGTTCGGAAACGAAGAAGAGGCTTCCGAGCGGCTCGGGACGACCCAGAATGGAATATACACCCGTCAGCAGTTGCGAGACATCGGCTTCGGTTTGCGGGAAGTTGCTCGAGTCTTTTTTGGTTTTGTTGCTCGAGTCGAGAAAATCTTCACAACTGGTGAGCAACATGGCACCGATTATAAAATACAATATCTTTTTCATATCGTTGATTCTTTTTGCAGATTAAACGTGTTTTGAAATTTGAATTAGAATTTGAGGTTGACGCCAAACATATAGGTGCGGGCTCCGGGATAGTAACCGAGGTCGATGCCCGAGGTCCAATCGTCGCCGCCTCCATATCCGATTTCGGGGTCCATGCCCGAGTAGTTGGTGAAGGTGAAGAGATTTTGCACGCTTGCATACAGGCGCAGTTGCGAGATATATTTCGACTTGAACAAGCGGGTGAAATCATATCCCAGCGTGACATTGCTGATGCGGAAGTAGTCGCCGTCTTCGATATACAAATCCGATACATAGCCATAGTTGATGGCGCTTCCGTCGATTGCGGGCAACCGGTTGGAAGTACCTTCGCCATGCCAGCGGCCTAAGATTTCGGTCGTATAGTTGTCGAAGGTGGTATTGGTATTGTTGCGGTACGATTTGGCAATTTGGTTGCCGGCTACTCCGTAACCTGTAACTGCGAAGTCAAATCCTTTGTATCCCAACGTGATGGAGAGGCCGTAGGTTACATCGGGGTGCGGGTCGCCGATAAAGGTCTTATCGCCGTCATCGATAACGCCGTTGTTGTTCAAATCCTTGAAAATCACGTCGCCGGGTTGAGCGTCGGGCATGATTTTTTGAGTGGCGCCAGTCTCGGGATCGGTCCAGATGTATGCGTCTATCTGCTCTTGATTCTGGAAGATACCGTCGGTCTTGTAACCGTGGAAGAAACCCAATGGTTGTCCCACTTCGGCGCGTGCCAGATAAGTGGTGTTGTGGGTCAATACGTTTGAAGTACCGTTGATGAATCCTTGGTCATTGTCGATGCTGAGTACTTCGTTGCGGTTGTACGACATGTTGCCTTTGATGCTGTAATTGAAATCGCCTACGTTGTCGGTCCAGTCCAAACTGATTTCGACACCGGTATTTCTGATGTCACCGCCGTTGATATAGGGAGCCGCTGTACCCCAAATACCCAATCCTGTGGGTTGAACGAGCCAGCCGAGCGTCAGTTTTTCATACCAGTCGAACGAGAATCCCAATCGGCTCTGGAAGAAGCGGGTATCCAATCCGATATCGGTTTGGCGGGAAGTTTCCCACGTCAGGTCGGGATTGGCAATTCTGTCGGCATATGCGCCGATGGCATATTGCGATTTGTCTTCGCCGAAGTAATAGATAGCGGCATTGGACGCGCCGCCGATGGCGATTGTTTCGAGATAGGCGAGGCGGCTTATGTTGCAGTTACCGTTTTCACCCCAGCTGGCACGGATTTTCAATTGGTCCATGAAATTGACATTCTCTTTGAAGAAGTTCTCTTCGTGGATATTCCAACCGGCCGATACCGAGGGGAAATAGCCCCAGCGGTGTCCACGGGCAAAGTTGGACGAACCGTCGGCGCGCATGGTCACGCTGGCCATGTACTTGCCGGCATAGTCGTAATTGACACGGCCGAAGAACGAGACGAGACCACCGTCGTCCCACGGCGAGCCGGTCACTGTGGTTGTCCCGCTGGCTACGGTTTTCACATTGTTCAGATAGGCAAATTCAAAAGAGTTAAATTCCGAGCCTCTGTTCGAACCTCCCAAGTTCTCGCCGAAGCCCCAGCGCTCGAGCGAGTTACCCACCAAAGCGGTGAACTTGTGGTCGCCCAGTTTGAAATCATACGATACCGTGTTGTCCCAACTCCATTGCAATCCGTTCCACGAACTTTGAGTCACTTTGTCGAGGTCTTCGAAGGTCACTGAGTTGAGGTAATGCACCGGAACATATTCCCGGCTGGTGCCGCCGTTGTAGGCATAGCCGAAGGTCGAGCGCCATTTCAAGTTTTTAATCGGCTCGAATATCAGGTAGAGGCTACCGCGAATCGAGTAGTTTTTGCTGTTCACGCGCGAACGCAAGTAATCCATTTGTGCAATCGGGTTGACCGACTGATAATCGAGGCCTTCGAGGGGTTTGTGATAATCTCCGGTTTCGTCGTCATAGACGGGGAGCAACGGGTTTCCGGCCAAGGCGCTACGCACGTCGTTCCAATAGAGGTTTCCGGTTCCCATACCCAGACCCGTGCTGCTTGTGTGACCGGCGGTCAAGGTTTCACCGAAGGTAAGTATGTTGCGGTCGCCGTTGCGGATAATGTTGTGTTCCGAGTTCAACCGCAGGGTGTAGCGTTCATACATCTGTTTTATCTCAGGCTCTTCCAAACCGATGACCGGCTCTTGCGAGGTGTAAGAGAAACCAAACGAGAAAGTAGAAATATCACCGCCGCTGGTCACATTCACGGCGTGTCCCATTTGAGGGGCGTTCTCGAGAGTCATTTCTTTCAGCCAGTTGGTCCCTTTGAAAGTACCGTTGTCAACACCTTCCAAAATGCTTTCCGGGATACGGTCGGCGAAATATTGGCGGTCATAGCCGGCTTCGTTCAGGATTTCCAGATATTGCTCGGCGTTGAGCGGAGTGGCTGTTTTGGCCAAATTCTGGAAGCCGATGTAGCCGTCGTATTGGATAGAGGCTTTTCCCTTTTTCCCTTGTTTGGTCGTAATCAAGATTACACCGTTGGCGGCGCGGGCTCCGTAGATGGCGGCCGAGGCGGCGTCTTTCAGCACGGACACCGTAAATAGAAGCAGAAGCGGCGTCTTTCAATACATCGACCGACTCGATGTCCGAGGGGTTCAGCATGCCGATGTCGCCGTTGGGTACACCGTCTATAATATAAAGAGGTGCCGAGTTGCCGATTGTTCCGAGACCACGAATCGTCACCTTGAATCCTTCGCCCGGTTTACCGCTTTGCTTGGTAATGTTCACACCGGGAGTCTGGCTTTGCAAGGCTCCGAGGGCATTCACCGTGTTCAGCTTGGCGATGTCGTCGCCTTTGACCTGCACGGTAGCGCCTGTGATCAATTTCTTCTGTTGTACACCGTAACCGATAGCTACAAACTCATCGAGCATGTTGACGGCTTCTTGCAGTTCGATGTCTAAAAACGTTTGGTCTTTTACATCTATCGACTGGGTCTCATATCCCAAGTAGGATACTTGCAGGGTCGCGTTGGGCGCTACTTTGATGGAGAAGCGGCCTTCGATGTCGGTAATGGTTCCATTGGTTGTTCCTTTTTCTGCGATGCTGGCTCCGATTAGCGGTTCTCCTGCCGAAGTGACAATACCCGAAATGGTTTTCGACTGGGCAAATACAGAACTGCTGCAAGCCACGAAAAGCAACAAGAAGACAAGAAAACGTTTCGTTTTGTTCCTTGTGTGTCTTTTGGTTAGAATCTCTTTTTCCATGATTAGATTGTGTGTAATAATTATTTTTGTTTTTGTACTGTTATTTTATTTTTCTTGCGATTGAAATTCCGGGAAATTTCGTATGTCAAAAATAGTCGCTTATTCTCTTTATGGCTTGCACATATACCTATTACTATTTTCGTATCGGGACGAGCGTTTGTAAAAATGTAGCGAAGAGTTAAAGATTTGTAGCCCGGTTGCTACATTTATTATATTTGAATAAAAAATATTACATTTGTATTTGAAACACGCCGATGTGGTTTTTTTAAGAGGATTTTTATTTAGATGAGGATATATAAAACAATTTTCTTAATATTATTATACTTCACGGTCTTTCCGGTTGCCGCCAATACCGATAGATTCTATGGTTTGCAGGAGGGATTGTCCAATAGTCATGTCAATAGCATTTATCAGGATCGCACGGGGCTTATATGGATTTGTACCGATAATGGATTGAACAGTTTCGACGGGGTGGAATTTAAGACCTATTATCATGTCTTGGACGACACGACCTCGCTCGGGAACAATTCGGTCTTGTCGATTTACGACGATACCAAGGGCAATCTGTGGGTGGGCACGACGGGCGGTTTGCAACGGCTCGACCGGGAAACCGACAGGTTCTCGACGGTGCATTTCTCGTATCCGTATATAACCGATTTCAGTTATGTGAGTTGCATTATCGAAGACAGCCGTGGGAACATTTGGCTGTCGACCAGCCGGGCCGGCGCCATTTGTTTGAAGGGCGACGAGCATAGCCCGGTCTACTATTTGCCTACCAACAGCAATATATGTTCCGATAAAATCAACACGGATTCCTTCCTCATATCTTCTCACCAGACTTCCATCTGAAGGATTGATCTCGCAGGACAACGGAATAAGTGTGCTGAATATGGAGACACACACGATTGTGAATTATGCGCACGACCCTGCCGATGTGAACTCATTGTCGAGCAACAAAGTGTTTTCGTTTGTCGAGTTGCCCGATGGCAACATGTTGATAGGCATGATCGATGGCGGAATAGACCTGTTTGACTATTCTTCCAAGAAGTTTATACGCAATTATATCCCTTCGGTCAAGGGCGCTTTTACTTTAAAAGAAGGGAAGGACAATGATGTGTGGATAGGAACCGACGGCGACGGGATATATCGGTTGAACGCCGACCGTGAAGTGGATCGCCACTATACCGCGGGCAAACTGCCTGCCGGGGTGGTGCTGACGATTTTTGAGGATAGCCGCGGCCGCATTTGGCTGGGAACCTATTTGCACGGGCTGTTTCTGTATGACGAGCGCTCCGACAGTTTCCAAAGCATACGGTTGCAGACCGGAGGGAGAGAGATAAAAGATATTTACATTATCGAGGAAAATACCGATGGAACCCTTTGGATAGGAACCAACGAAAACGGCT
>ERZ824600.3640-NODE-3640-length-14448-cov-10.703814_pt1 | contig 14448 bp, 12 predicted proteins | sample MGYA00519933_ERZ824600 | MGnify/ENA primary metagenome ERZ824600 (study PRJEB31778, sample SAMEA3449178) | human gut metagenome | biome: human gut; feature: human-associated habitat; material: faeces | place: United Kingdom | collected 2010/2012 ... | reverse complement strand
TTATCTTTGCCTGAACGAAAATCTGCTCCCTCAAAACTGCAAGGCATCTGTCAGTGAGGTTTCAAGAAATTTCGGCTTTCCCTAAAAAACCGAAAAGTACCGAACGGGCGCACCGACAGACGATAGTGTTCGCCTCCCGTCAACTTAACCTTTCTTTAGATTTTTAACTTTAAAATTTTTATATATCAACCGGCTACAGCCAGCCGTTCGATACCCGTTCCTTTTGCGTGCTGCCGGCAGTAGCAGCGAGTGCACTTTTCAAACTTGGCGAAGGTTTTCTTCGCCTTTTCCTCGTCGCCGTACACCTTCCAGTAGCCGGCGCATTTGTAGCCGCAGGCCTTGTTGGCAATGAAGCCGCAGACATCCTCGGGCGGGTAGCCTAAAAACAGCCCGATCTCGTGCGGAAACTTGTCGCACTCGGCGAAGCGGCGCATAAGCTGCACGATGCAGCCCTCCGGCGTTTCCGATACATAGCCGCACTCCGCCAGAAGCCTGCGTGCCGTCTCGTTTTTGAGGTCTATAGAGAGCATTGCGGGGCGGTATATATAAATGAGCGCCGTGCGCCCGTTGTACCGCAGCGGCAGAACACGCAGCCCCTTCGGCGAGAGCGTTTTGTTCCATGAGCGCACCGCCGAGCACATCTCCCGCTCAGAGGGGTAGGCGCAGTTAAACAGCGCACCCGTTTTAATTCCCGCAAGGGTCGGCGAGCAGTGGTTGATTATCATTTCTTCGGACATTGCGGGTCTCCTTTCTTGAGTTAGCAACCGCTAACTCATGGGCTTATTAAAAGCCGCCCGACGGCAGCTCGTGCGGCCTGTTGCAGTTAGCCGGTGCTAACTAATGTGAAAGTATTCTACCACACAATGCACGCTTTTTCAATAGGGTAATTTAAAAAATGCAGGTAAGAATGTTAGAATAAAAATGTGCACCCGATGCCTCGGGGGGAAGCATCGGGTGCTGTTGGGGGGTGGAGAAAGGAATATGTAGGAGATTTTGGTGAGGCAAAGGGCGATGGACTTACGCCGCTGCCGATGTGGGTCGGCCGCCCCTTGCCTTGGCTAAAGTGAATATCTCCGGCGGAGCGGGAGGAGAGCCCTGCGCCGAAGGCCGCATGCTGCGGCAGGCTAAGTCCGAAAAGGCGGTGTCTCGGCTGTGTGGAACCGAAAAGAAGCCTTATCTGACGGTTACGGTAACGGTTTTGGAGTATGAGCCGCACTTGACGGTGAGCTTTGCCGTGCCGGCCTTAACGCCCTTTATCGTGATGACATTGACCTCCGTGCCGGTGACCTTCACGACCGATGAGTTCGAGCTCTTGCAGGTGACAACGGCGGTGGCGTATACCGGTGACGGCGTGCCGGTTATGGTGGTCGAGCTGCCCTTGGACAGCTTAATGCTCGACTTGTTGACGCTCAGGCCCTTGGGAGAAACATTGTAGGTGCCGTATGCGTTCGAGTAGCTCACGCCGCCGGTGAAAAGCTGATCCCAGTGATACTTCTTGCCCGACTGGGTGTAATACAGGCCGACGCCGAGGTAGGAGTATTTGCTGTTTAAAATTGCGCTCCTGTGTCCGCTGGACTCCATCCAAGCCTTGACGACGGAGCAGGGACTGGTGTAGCCCCGGGCTATGTTTTCTGCGGCGGAGCGGTACTTAACACTCTCGGCACTGAGTGCGGTAGTCCACTTTCTGCCGCTCGGTCTTGTGTGGCTGAATTTTTTGTAAAGCTCCTTTGCACGCACGCCGGACGCATCGCAGAGAGCGTCGGTGGTCTTGAGCTTCGAAAGGCCGTGCCTGCTTCTTTCGACATTCGTCCAGAACAGGACGGCATTTTCGTAATTGCTTGCGCTTGAGGCTGCGTTTGCCTGCGGCGACAGCGCCGCACAAAGCAAAATAACTGCTGCGAGGAATACGCTTAGTACCCGAAGGGTGCGGGTCTTGCGGGAGGTGGTCATTAAAAAGTCTCCGTTCAATTAAATTCGGCAACCGAACCGGCTCCCCTTCAACCGGCTCACTCATAATGACGGCGAATTTCGATGAACATTACAAATATTTTAGATTTTTCGATTAATTTAATTAAAAAACTTTAGAAACCGACAAATTGTCGAGAATTGTCGAAACATATCGCTTCTTGACAGACGAAAAGCCGAGTTGTAAAATTACCTCCATATTAATTGGAGATAAGCGATGAACAAGGAAAATTTCAAATCATATATTGCGCTCATCGGCTCGATGCTGATATTCGGAACGCTCGGGGTGGTGCGAAGATATGTGCCGCTGTCGTCGGCGATGCTGGCGCTGTGCCGAGGTGTGCTCGGCAGCGTGTTTTTGCTCGTTTTCGTGCTTGTGCGGGGCGGCAAGCTGAAGCTGCCCGAGCGCAAAGCCACGCTTTGGCTCGTCTTAACGGGCGCTGTCATGGGGCTTAACTGGATGCTGCTTTTTGAGGCGTATAATTACACCACCGTTGCGGCGGCGACCATGTGCTACTACATGCAGCCGACCATCGTCATACTGCTTTCGCCGATAGTGTTCCGTGAAAGGCTCGGCGCAAAGCGGCTTGCCTGCGCTTTTGCTGCAATCATCGGTATGCTGTTTGTTTCGGGCGTGCTCAGCGGCGGCGTAGGACAGATGCAGGACATTCGGGGCATACTTTTCGGCCTCGGTGCGGCGGCCTTTTATGCAACGGTCATCATCTTAAACAAAAAGATCGTCGTCGGGGACATTTACGCAAAGACCATCATCCAGCTTGCCGGTGCGGCGCTTGTGATGATACCGTATGTGCTGCTGACCGAGGGCGTGCCCGACCTTTCGATGAGCGCTGCCGGTGTCGGTACGGTGCTGCTTGTCGGCATCGTTCACACGGGCATCACCTACGCTTTGTATTTCGGCAGCATGCAGCGGCTCAGGGCGCAGACCGTTGCGGTCCTGAGCTATATAGACCCCGTGTTTGCGCTGCTTTTGTCGGCTGCCGTCCTGCACGAGAGCCTCACCCCGCTCGGCATAGTCGGCGCAGTGCTCATCATCGGCTCTGCGATAATAAGCGAGACTGCGAAAGAATAGAAAAAACACGCGGATCGAAAGATCCGCGTGTTTTTTTGCTTTTGGTCAAGTAATCAACGCTTTTGGCAAGCTTCAGCCCTTTGCGTTGTAGTCGGCTGCGAGCAGGTTCATGCTCTTGAGCAGCTTGTAGGTGTAGATAAACGGGCCGACGACGATCATCGAGCCGAGGATGCCCCACAGCCAGAAGGTGCTTGCGCCGAAGCTGTAGTCGATACCGCGGCGGGCAAGCTCGGTGCCGACACGGGCGGACATTTTGTGGTGCCAGACGAGGGGCACGATGCCGAGGGTGAGCCAAGAGAACAGGAAGAACACCAGGCAGAAGTGCATGGTCTTTTTGCCGTCGTACTTGGTTGCGATCAGGTTGATGTCGGTGCTGACCTTGCTCATCACGACGATGTCGTAAATTCCGAGGGTGATGATGCCCAGCAGAATGTACTTGAGCAGGCTTCTGTTGGTGCTAAGCTGGACCGCAGGGGCAGCGCCGCAGCCGCAGTTAGGGCAGGCAACGGCTTCGTCGGCCATCTGAGTGCCGCATTTTGTGCAAGTCTTCATAGATTGTTCTCCTTTACATATCGTCCGAGCAGAGCATGATGATGCCCGCTACCAGGCTTACAAAGATGAGAGTGCAGACCTTAAAGCCGGTGCTGAACTTTTCGCCGGCATCAAGCTTTCTGAAGGCGCTGACGGTCATGGGGATGCACCATGCCAGCGGGATGAGTGTCCAGCCGATCGAGATGCAGCCGAGGATCATGAAGATCTTGACGAGAAGCTTCATGGTGCCGTCGTTGTCCGTTGCTTTTGCCGGTTCATCAACGGCACAGCCGCACTTTACGCAGACAACGGCGTCGTCGAGCATTTCTGCTCCGCAGTGTGTACAGTATTTCATAAATAGCCTCCAACAAACAAAGCCCACTAACGCTTTGTCGAAATATGTCTAAATTATAAACGAACATTGTGGAAATGTCTACTATAATATGAAAAAATCACGCAAACAATGTGATTGCCTGCGTGATTTTGTCGTTTTCGGTCGATTTTTCGCCGTTTTCGGCGTTCAGAAGCTTGCCACGGGATTCTCCGGCACTTCGCACGGCTCGTCCGAGATATAGGTCAGCACCGGACCCTTTTTGCCGTAGGCACGGCTGAACTTGTGATTTATCCTCGCCGTGAGGATGTGCCACGAGTCGCCGGTGATGCTCTCCCAGCCGTCCCACTTGCAGATGAGACCGGCAAACTGGATATCCTCGGCGCAGCAGGTCATGACATGGCGGCCTACGATGAAGCTGCCTGCGGGCACCTTTTTGCGCTTGAGGTAGCGGCACTTGAAGCGCACGGTCTTGTTCTCGTACTTCTGCGGCTCCTCGGAAAGGTCACGGTACCAGATGGCGTAGTCGTCATCGCCTATCTCGATGATGGGTGCATTCACATCGAACGGCAGGGGGTCTTCGATATCGTCGTACTGCACATTGCCGTCGGCGTACTCGTAGGCAATATCGCTTCTGCGTGATGCGCCGCGGACTATCTTGTGCAGGGTCATGCGGTCGATGGAGTCGTCGTAGCGGTTGAACACCACGAGCTCGGCGCTTTTGAGCTTGTCGTACACGAGGTTGCGCATGTTGGCGTTGTAGCTTACAAAGGTGCGGGCGTCGGCGAACAGAAACTCCTGATACACAATCCACATTTCCGGCAGCGCCTGATACAGATCGTCGAGCATCCACATACCGTTATACTCGATAACGACACGCTCGCTGTTTGTCTCCTCAAGCCACTTGCGCAGGTTGGGGCGATTAAGCTCCTCGGGCTCCTCGACGACCTTTATGAACACATTTTTGCCGGAAAACTGGTCGGGGGCGTACTCCTCCTCGCCCTCCTCGCAGACGATCAGCAGCGTGCGCTCGCCGGAGTTAAAGCGCTTGTCCTCAAGCGTCTCCTGAATAAACTTCGTCTTGCCGCTTTCCAGAAAGCCCGTAAACAGGAATACGGGTACATCTTTAATTTCACTCAATGTTAAACAGCTCCTTGATAGCCTGCTCGTTTATCTTTGAACCGATGACACAGATCCTGCCGGTGACGGCAGCGCCGCCGCGGCGAATATCGACCTCGCCCGGAACATAGTCAAAGTACACCCACTCGCCGTCGGGGGAATCGACAAAGCCCTTGGCACGAAGGATGGTGCCGTAGTGCCTGCAATCGTCAAGCTCGCTGAGCTTTTCACGAATTTCCTCTTCGCTGAACTTCTTCGGCGTCTCAACGCCCCAGGAGGTGAACACCTCGTCGGCATGGTGGTGACCTGCGTGGTCATGGTCGTGGTCGTGACCGCAGCCGCAGGAGCAGTGGTCGCCGTGGTCATGGTCATGGTGATGCTCATGGTCATGCTCATGGTCATGCTCGTGCTCATGGTCATGCTCATGGTCATGCTCGTGGTCATGCTCGTGGTCATGCTCGTGCTCGTGCTCATGGTCGTGGTCGTGGTCGTGGTCATGCTCGTGGAAATGCGTCATCTCCTGCATGGTGCTCGACAGGGAGTCGATGCGCTCCATGACCTGCACTATCTGCTCGCCGCTTAATTCCGACCACGGGGTGGTGATGACGGTGGCATTGGGGTTTAATTGCGAGAGCATGGCGCTTGCGGTGACGACCTTGCCGTCGGAGGCGGAATCCGTGCGGCTGAGGACGATGACATCGGCGTGCTGCACCTGGTCGTTGAAAAATTCGCCGAAGTTGCGGATATACATGCGGCACTTGCCGGCATCGACTACGGTGACCTTTGCGCCTATCTCGGCGCCCTCGACGCCTGCGACTGCCTTTGCGACATCGCTGAGCTTGCCGACACCCGACGGCTCGATGAGGATGCGGTCGGGGTGATGCTCCTCAATGACCTTTTTAAGCGCCTTCGTGAAGTCGCCGACGAGGGTGCAGCAGATGCAGCCGGAGTTCATTTCGGTTATCTCAACGCCTGCGTCCTTAAGGAAGCCGCCGTCAACGGCGATCTCGCCGAATTCGTTCTCGATGAGGACGAGCTTTTCGTTTTTGTAGCCCTCTGCAATGAGCTTGCGGATGAGCGTGGTCTTGCCGGCACCTAAAAATCCGGAGAAAATGTCTATCTTAGTCAAGGTTATTACCTCCAAAATATAATACTTTTTAACAACATTATATTATAACATCTCCGTCAAGCCTTTCAATCAGTTGAATTTTTATTATAATGTGCTATAATATAAATTCTAATAGTGTTTGTATTTTATTTGGAGGGTTAACATATGGCAAAGAAACAATTCAAGGCCGAGAGCAAGAGACTGCTCGACCTGATGATCAACTCAATTTACACCAACAAGGAGATATTCCTGCGTGAGATCATCTCCAACGCATCCGACGCAATCGACAAGCTGTGCTACCTGTCGCTGACCGACGATAAGGTCGGCCTTGACAGAGCCGATTACCGCATCCGCATCACCGTCGATAAGGACAAGCGCCTCATCACCGTGTCCGACAACGGCATCGGCATGACCAAGGCGGAGGCGGAAGCAAACCTCGGCGTTATCGCAAAGTCCGGCTCGTATAAGTTCAAGGGCGAGATGGACGCAGACCAGGCCGAGAGCGAGGATCTTTCCATCATCGGTCAGTTCGGCGTGGGCTTCTACTCGGCGTTCATGATCGCCGACAAGGTCACCGTTATAAGCCGCAAGTACGGCGAGGAGACCGGCGTTCAGTGGGAGAGCACCGGCGCTGACGGCTACACCGTCACCGACTGCGACAAGTACGCCGTCGGCACGGATGTCATCATGCATGTCAAGGAGGACACCGACGAGGAGATCTACGGCTCATTCTTGGAGATTTGGAAGCTCAAGGCGCTGGTCAAGAAATACTCCGACTATGTCCGCTGGCCGATAGTCATGGACATTACCCGTCAGGAGGAGCAGCCCACCGGCGAGACCGACAAGGACGGCAACCCCGTCATGCAGAAGGTCAATGTCACAAAGCCCGAGACCGTTAACTCCATGGTGCCCATCTGGCAGCGCAGCAAGGCCGATGTCACCGACGAGGAATGCGCCGAGTGGTATAAGGAGACAAGCCGTGACCAGAACGACCCCGCAGTCGTTTTGCGAGTAAATGCCGAGGGCAATGTGTCCTACAAGGCGATGCTCTTTATCCCGGGCAAGGATATCGACAACGAGATGAGCGGCGCCACCAAGAAGGGCATCAAGCTCTACTGCAACGGCGTGCTTATTCAGGAAAACTGCGACAAGTTAGTGCACGATTACTTCGACTTTGTCCGCGGCGTTGTCGATTCCCCCGACCTGAGCCTGAATATCTCCCGTGAGATACTTCAGCACAACCGCCAGCTCAAGGTCATCGGTCAGAACCTTGAAAAGAAGATAAAGGGCGAGCTTGAGAAGATGATGAAGGACGACCGCCCGAAGTACGAGCAGTTCTGGAAGAACTTCGGTATCCACATCAAGTGCGGCGTGTGCGACGAATACGGCAGATACACCGACTTCCTCAAGGATCTTCTGATATTCTACACCTCCGAGGAGAGCCAGCAGACGCTCAAGGAGTATCACGACAATATGCCCGAGAGCCAGAAGGCCATTTACTACTGCACCGCCGACACCGTCAAGCACGCAATGAGCCTGCCCCAGTGCGAGGATGTGCGCTCAAGAGGCTATGAGATACTCTACCTCACGCACCCCATTGACGAGACCGTTTTGCAGCAGCTTCGTATGTACGAGGGCAAGCCCTTTACCAATATCATCACCGACGACCTCGGCTTCCAGACCGAGGAGGAGAAGAAGGCTGCCGAGGAGCAGACCGTGCAGAATAAGGAGCTTTTCGACTTCATGGTCGAGAGCATCGGCGACGAAAACCTCAAGAAGGTCACGCTGTCGAGCAAGTTGGTGTCCTCTTCCTGCTGCCTTACCACGCAGGGCGGTCTGACGCTCGAGATGGAGAAGTATTTCCGCAACGGCCCGAGCGAGGCAATGCGCAATCTCAGAGCCGAGCGTGTGCTTGAATTAAACGGCGAGCACCGTGCGTTCAAGGCGATAAAGGAAGCATATGACGCAGGCGACAAGGACAAGGCCGCAGCGCTGAGCAAGATCCTCTACGCACAGGCCGAGCTTATTGCCGGTGTGGAAATTGAAGATCCCACTACTTATGCTGAGCTAGTTACGGGACTGTTTTAATTAGAACTACCCAATATAAGCTGACGGAAGCTGAACTCTATCGTCTGTCAGTGTGCCCTTTCGGTTATTTTCGCCTTTTTTGCCTTGGTGGGTTACGACACACCTTCACCAAAGAAAGCCGAAAATCCCTCGAAAAACACTACTGACAGATGCGAAGCAGTTTTGAGGGAGCAGATTTTCGTTCAGGCAAAGATAAAGCCCGACGGGCATAATGGAAATATATGGACTAGGGGTTTAGCGAAGCATGGGCGGAAAGCTGCCCATCAAAACCGATAGCGGTTTGGCTTTCGTTAGCTTAAAAAATGATGAGAAAACGACTTGGAATTTACATTCACATACCGTTCTGCGTGTCGAAATGCGGCTACTGCGACTTTTACTCCGTCCCCGGCGGCAAGCAGCGCATGCCCGATTATCAGTCGGCGCTTTTAAGCCACATCAGCGAATCGGCAGGCAACATCTCCGCCTATGAGGTCGACAGCATTTATATAGGCGGCGGCACGCCGAGCTGCTACGGCGCACAGCGCATCGTCGAGATACTCGATGAGCTGAAGCGTATAGGCAATGTCCGACTCGATTCGGAGATAACAATGGAGGTCAATCCCGACACGGTGCGGCTTGACGACCTCAAGCTCCTGCGCCGTGAGGGCGTGGACAGGCTGTCTATCGGCGTGCAGTCGGCCAATAACGACATTTTGAAAATGATAGGCCGCAGACACAATTTCAAGCAGGCGCAGATGGCGGTGGAAAACGCACGCCGGGCCGGCTTTGAAAATGTGAGTCTCGACCTCATCTACGGTCTGCCGAGCCAGACCAAGGGCGACTGGGCGGAAACGCTTCAGGCCTGCATCGAGCTGCATCCCGAGCATTTGTCCTGCTACGGGCTCAAGCTGGAGGAGGGCACGCCCATGTACCACAGCTATCTGAACTCGCCGCTTTTGCCGGACGATGACGAGCAGGCGGACATGTACCTGTACACCGTCGAGGCACTGTCGCACTACGGCTACAAGCAGTACGAGATATCGAACTTTGCCGTACCCGGCTACGAGTCACGGCATAATCTTAAATACTGGCAGCTTGACGATTACATGGGCTTCGGCCCGGGCGCACACTCGTGCGTGGGCAATCTCAGGTACAGCTATGTGCGCAATCTTGATAAGTACATTTCCGCCGTCAACGGCGACTCGATGATAATCGACGAGTACGAGGAGATAGTCCCCGTGCAGCGTGCCGCCGAGTATATCATGCTCGGCCTGCGCACGACCCACGGCATCTCCGAGGCCGAGTACCATCGGGTGTATCTCAGCGATTGGTCGCCGCTTGAGCGCAAGCTCGAGGAGTTTGCGCAGCAGGGCTGGGCAAAAAAGACCGAGGATCGCTGGAGCCTGACTCCGGCGGGTATGCTCGTTTCAAACTCGCTCATCAATGCGGTCATCGAGGCGCAGACCGGCGCCAAGGTCGAGATAAATCCGTGGATGAGAGAGGCCTTCGATGCCGCCGAGAAGCAGGAGCTTCCCGAGGGCGATATCGAGCGCTTCGAGGCGTTTTACAGGAAAAAGGCCGGTCGCTGACGAGAGGATAAGCAGATGGCAAGAAGAAAGAAAGAGGAAAACCTCCACAGAAAAAACAGACCGAAAAAGCGCAGGAAAAACGCCGTCTTGGCGGTCGTTCTGGTGCTCGTTTTAGTCGCAGCGCTTGCACTCGTCGGCGCAGTCGTCGTCGGCAAGACCTCCGTTATCCACCCGAACATGGTGCTGAACGGCGTTGAGGTCGGCGGCATGACGGTCGATAAGGCCGAAAAAGCGCTCAGAGACGCAGGCTGGGAAGCGCAGGGCGACAGCGAGGTGAGCGTCACGCTCCCGGGCGACTTTAAGATAACCGTCAACTCCGAGGAGGCCGGGCTCAAGCTCACGAGCCGTGAGGCCGCCGAGGCCGCCTACGCCTACGGTCACAGCGGCAATCTGATAAACGACCTCAAGGCGTATTTCAAATGTATAACGGGCAAGGTCGGCTCGGCCGATGTGCTCGCCACGGCAAATGCCGAGGGCGTTCGGGCGAAGGTCGATGCCGCACTCAAGGAATATGACGAGTTTCTGAAGCAGGGCTACCGTGTTGACACGGAAAACGCCAAATTGGAGCTTATAAAGGGCGGCGAGAGCGTCAGGGTCGATGCCGATACGCTGTGCTCTCTCATCGTCAAGGCCTTTGACGACAAGACCTACAAGGTCGATTACACCGCCAAGGTCGACGATGCCGAAAGCGTCGATTTTAATAAGATACACGATGAAATTTACGCCGAGATGGTCGAGCCGAAGTACGACACCGAGACCCAAAAGGCGACCGAAAGCGCCGTGGGCATCGACTTTGATGTTGAGGCGGCGCAGAAGCTTTGGAACGAAGCCGCGCCGGGAGATACCGTCACCGTGCCGCTTACGGTCACAAAGCCCAAGCACTCGTCCGAGGAGCTTAACAAGATGCTCTTCCGTGATAAATTGGGCGCTCAGACCACCGTTTACCGCTCAAGCGCAGCGGGCAGGGCGACAAATGTCGAGCTGTCGGCGGCGAAGATAAACGGCGTGGTGCTGAACCCCGGCGAGGTGTTCGACTACAACGCCGTCGTCGGCAAGCGCACCGCCAAAGCCGGCTTCAAGGTCGCAGGCGCATACGCAGGCGGCAAGGTCGTGCAGGAGGTCGGCGGCGGCATCTGCCAGACCTCGTCCACGCTCTACTGTGCGGCGCTGTTTGCAAATCTCGAGATAACGCAGCGTGACTGCCACATGTTCGCCGTCGGCTATGTCCCCTGGGGCATGGATGCGACCGTGAGCTGGGGCGGCCCGGAGTTTCGGTTCAAAAACAACCGTGACTACCCGATAAAGATAGTCGCCAAGACCGAAAACCGTGAGCTGACCATTGAGATCTGGGGCACGGATGTCGACGGCAGCTATGTCGAGATGACAAACTCCGTCTCCACCGTTTACAGCAGCAAATACCCCTCCGTTGCGGTCGGCACCAAGGCCATCACCTACCGCAATGTTTACGATAAGGACGGCAAGCTTTTAAGCCGCACCAAAGAGGATGTCAGCGTTTATAACTACCATCCCGAGGATATAAAATGGCCGTCGCCCTCACCCTCGGCAACGCCGAAGCATACCAAGACCCCAACGGTGTCCGCAAGCCCTTCGGGCTCTGCTGCCCCTTGAGAATATAAGACAGGAGAACGAAAATGGAAAAGGGAACATTCTACATCACAACACCTATCTACTACCCCTCCGATAAGCTGCATATCGGTCACACCTACTGCACTGTCGCAACCGACACCATCGCAAGATACAAGCGCATGTGCGGCTACGATGTCATGTTTCTCACGGGCACCGATGAGCACGGTCAGAAGATAGAGGAAAAGGCCAAGGCCGCCGGTGTCACGCCGCAGGAGTTCGTTGACAATATCGTCACCGGCAAGGGCGGCATCAAGGATCTGTGGAAGCTCATGAACATCTCCAACGACCGTTTCATCCGCACCACCGACGACTACCATGTCAAGGCCGTACAGCGCATCTTCAAGAAGATGTACGACAACGGCGATATCTACAAGGGCGCATACAAGGGTATGTACTGCACCCCCTGCGAAAGCTTCTGGACGGAAAGCCAGCTTGTCGACGGCAAGTGCCCCGACTGCGGCAGAGAGGTCCACTACGCCGAGGAGGAGGCATATTTCTTCCGCCTTTCCAAGTACGCAAAGCCCGTGCAGGAGCTGCTGGAAAGCGGCGAATTTCTCGAGCCCGCCTCCCGTGTCAACGAGATGATAAACAACTTCATAAAGCCCGGCCTTGAGGACCTGTGCGTGTCCCGCACCAGCTTCAACTGGGGCATCCCCGTCGATTTTGACCCGGGTCATGTCGTGTATGTCTGGGTCGATGCGCTGTTCAACTACTGCACCGCCATGGGCTTCATGAACGATAAGTACGACGATTACGATAAGTACTGGCCCGCCGATGTCCACATCGTCGGCAAGGAGATAGTCCGCTTCCACTCGATAATCTGGCCGGCAATGCTCATGAGCATGGGTATGCCCCTGCCCAAGAAGGTCTACGGCCACGGCTGGCTCGTCATCGACGGCGGCAAAATGTCGAAGTCCAAGGGCAATGTCGTAGACCCCTATATGCTTGCCGATATGTTCGGCGTGGACGCTCTGCGCTTCTTCCTGCTGCGCACCTTCCCGTTCGGCTCGGACGGCAACTTCTCAAATGAGTTGCTCATCAGCACCATCAATACCGATCTTGCAAACGACCTGGGCAACCTCGTCTCCCGCACCACCGCAATGGCGGTGAAGTACTTCGGCGGCACGCTGCCTTGTGAGCGTGAGTACGATGCTCTCGACGATGAGCTTGTTTCCATGGCAAAGGCGCTGCGTGAAAAGTACGCTTTCCAGATGGACAAGTTCCAGCTCCACCTTGCGCTCGATGAGATATTCAAGGTCATCCAGCGTGCAAATAAGTACATCGACGAGACCGCACCCTGGGTGCTTGCAAAGGACGAGGCAAAGAAGGCTCGCCTTGCAACGGTTCTGTATAACCTGCTTGAGACCCTGCGCATCTGCCTTACGCTGCTGGCTCCGTTCATTCCCGACAGCTGCGCCAAAGCCTTTGAGCAGATAGGCGCCGATGCAGCCTGCACCACTTGGGACAGCGCCGAGATCTTCGGCGTCCTGCCCGAGACCGTTACCGTCCACAAGGGCGAGACGCTCTTCCCCCGTGTCGATATGGCCAAGGCTCTCGAGGAGCTTGAGAAGATGAACAAGCCCAAGGGCCCCGTGTTCCCGCCCGTTGAGCCGAATGTGACCATCGACGACTTTGCAAAGTGCGATATGCGTGTGTGCAAGGTGCTCTCGTGCGAGGCGGTCAAGAAGTCGGATAAGCTTCTGAAGTTCATGCTCGATGACGGCAGCGGCACGCCCCGCCAGATACTCTCCGGCATCCACAAATTCTATGAGCCCGAGCAGCTCGTCGGCAAGACCGTCGTTGCGATCCTGAACCTGCCCAACCGCAAGATGATGGGTCAGGACTCCTGCGGTATGCTCCTTTCCGCCGTCCACGAAGAAAACGGCAAAGAGCAGCTGCATCTGCTGATGCTCGACGACTCCATCCCCGCAGGCTTCAGGCTTTGCTGAATATAATGCAAAAAAGCGCTGTTCAAACGAACAGCGCTTTTTAATATGCGTTTACACTTTTGCATATCGTTTTTCCCCGGCCCGACAGATGGGTGCGCCTTAGAGCTTAGTCTTTACATCAACCTATCGGTGCGGCAAAATTTTTACCCCTCATCGAACGCACGGATGGCGGTTATTTCAAAGCGGGCGGAGGTGAAGTCGGCTATCTGCGATTCGGGGACAAACTCGAATGCGGCGGCCTTTGCCGATCGGCCGGGGGCGAGGCTGGTGACATACACGCTGTCGATGCCGAGGCGCATGCCATCGGCGTCGTAGGCCTCGATGGTTATATCAAACGAGTAGGTCTCGTCAGAGGTGTTCGTGACGGTCAGGTCAAGCATCGTTGTGTCGACCTGCGTGCGCTGCACACGGCTGAACTGACCCACGGTGACCTCGCACTTATCCGAGCCGTCGTCGTCAACCTCCCCGACTACCTCGTTTATGATCGAGCCGAAGACGGGGATATCCGAGGTCTCGCCGCTGATAGCGGCGTCAAATATCGAAGCCGAAAAGAAGAAGGTCGCCACGGCGAGCAGTATGCTCACGACTATCCCGGTTATCACGCCTACGAGCGCACCCTTGCCGACCGACTTTGCCCTTTTCGGGCGCTTGTCTTCGTAGACGAAGTAGAGAATCAGGCCGATCAGCGGAAACAGGAAGCCCAGCAGCGCAAAGCCGAAGCTGGAGCTGTCGTCTTTGCTCGGCGCACTGCCGTTTACGGCGCAGCCGCAGTTCAGGCAGTAGTCGGCGCCTTCGGGAATGGGCTTGCCGCAGTGAGAACAATACATAGTCGTATCTCCTTTTAATTTGATGTGTCCATTGTAAAATACATGTCGAATTTTGTCAACAAAGGCGGTATAATAAAAAACTCCGTTTCGATTTCGATTTAGCATTTGCCGCCGGATAGGTAGTTAATAGACGATGGTCATCAAAAAAGCCGGCGGGAGCCGGCTTAAAAAAGAAAGAGGGTGCTGCGGTGGAGGACGAGAGGATAGTTGCGCTGTTTTTTGAGC
>ERZ824600.3639-NODE-3639-length-14449-cov-3.261498_pt1 | contig 14449 bp, 13 predicted proteins | sample MGYA00519933_ERZ824600 | MGnify/ENA primary metagenome ERZ824600 (study PRJEB31778, sample SAMEA3449178) | human gut metagenome | biome: human gut; feature: human-associated habitat; material: faeces | place: United Kingdom | collected 2010/2012 ... | reverse complement strand
GGTGCCGGAGCTGAAACGGGAATTCAACTGTCAGTTTGTCATCGTGAATGCGGAGAACTGCGCGAACGGTTCCGGAATGACCGCGGCCTGTCTGAAGGATATGCCGGAAGTGGACGTTTTCACGTCCGGGGATCACACCTGGGACCAGAAGACGTTTGAACAGGAGATCCGGGATATTCCCAACCTGGTGCGTCCGGCGAACTTCTCCCGTCTTCAGCCCGGAGTCGGATGGAGGAAATTCCGGAATCCGGCGGGCGGGGAGATTGCAGTGATCTCGCTGCTGGGAAAGGTTTTCATGAAGGAGTCGGCGTACTGCCCGTTTGAGACGGCGGAGGAGATTGTCAAACAGCTTCCGCTGAGCTGCAAATGCATTATCGTGGACATTCACGCGGAAGCGACCAGCGAGAAGGCCGCGCTGGCCTGGATGCTGGACGGCCGCGTCACCGCCGTGATCGGGACCCATACGCATGTGCAGACCAACGACGCGCGCATTCTTCCGAACGGGACCGCGTTTCTGACCGACGCGGGAATGGTGGGAGCCAACGATTCCATTCTCGGACGGGAGGTGGAGGCGGTGGTCCGGAAATTCCGGACGGGGATGCCGCAGCGGCTTCCGGTCTGCGAGAAGAAGATCCGTCTGGACGGCGCGGTGGTGTCGTACGAGCTTGCCACGGGGCGGGCCGTGGCGATCAAACCCATTTCAAGAATGTATCAGGAGGAGAATCGATGAAGAACATACCGGAAATCGACTGGACGCGCGTGGATGCGCTGATCCGGATGGCGCTGGACGAGGATCTGGGCGACCGGGGGGATACGACAACCATTTCCGTGATCGACGCGTCACTGCATGTGGAAGCGGTTTTTCTGGCGAAGGAGGACTGCGTCTGCGCAGGGCTGTGCGTGGCGGAACGGCTGATGAAAACGGTGGATCCGTCGGTCGAATGGAAATCGTGCGTGAAGGAGGGCGATTTCTGTCCGAAAGGGACGATTCTTGCGCGGGTGAAAGGACCGGCGCGCTCCCTTCTGACCGGCGAACGGACGGCGCTGAATTTTCTGCAGCGGCTCTGCGGAGTTGCGACAGCGGCGCACAAATATCAGCAGGCGGCGGGCAGCGCCTGCGCCATTCTCGACACCCGGAAAACCACGCCGGGCTACCGGAATCTGGAGAAATATGCGGTTGCGGTCGGCGGCGCCTCGAATCACCGGATCGGCCTGTTCGACCGGATCATGATCAAGGACAACCATCGCGAACTGGCCGGACTCGGCGGGACGGGCGGTCTTCTCCGATCGGTGGAGCGGGCCCGGAAAGCCTATCCCTATCTGGAAGTGGAAGTGGAAATTGATTCGCTTTCGGAGCTTCCGGAGGCGCTGGAGTCGAAAGCGGAATACATTCTTCTGGACAACATGTCCACGGCGGACATGGCGGAGGCGGTCCGCATGACGAATCACCGGGCGGAACTGGAGGCGAGCGGGAACATGACCCTCGAACGGATACCGGAAGTGGCGGCGACGGGCGTGGACTTCATTTCGTCCGGCGCGCTGACCCATTCGGTGAAATCGGCCGACATTTCAATGGACATTCTTCCCGTGGAGAAATAAGTCATGATCACACGACTGCGCGGGACCCTGATCGAATCGAGCTTCACGGAAGCCGTCATCGAATGTGCGGGAGTGGGTTACAGCGTCAACATTCCGCTGTGCACCTACGACAAACTCCCGCAGCCGGGCGCCGAGGCGATTCTGCACACGGTGCTGATCGTCCGGGAGGACGATATGAGCCTGTACGGATTTGCGACGAAGCGGGAACTGAAGATTTTCACGCTTCTCTGCACGGTGAACGGAATCGGAGCGAAAACGGCGCTGAACATTCTCAGCAGTCTGAATATACCGTCGTTCTGCCAGGCGATTCTTTCGGCGGACATCCGTTCGCTGAAGAAGATCAACGGAGTCGGACCGAAATCCGCCGAGCGCATGGTTGTGGAACTGCGGGACAAGATCCGGGATATTGACCCATCCGCGGAATTCACCGCGGGAACGGAATCCTCCGCGGCGCCGGACCGGAATACGGAAGATGCGATCATGGCGCTGGAAAAACTGGGCTTTCAGCGGGGACGGATTCAGAAATGTGTCATGGATGTGGCGGCGTCGCTTCCGGAAGCGGAGCGTTCGGTGGAGAACATCATCCGCCATTCGCTCCAGTCGCTGAACAAGGGGTGAGGAGTGATGGAGGAGCGGATCGACTGTCCTGCGTATATAGTTCTGGATATTCCTTCGCCGACGGCGGAGTGGATCCAGAGCGTGCGGAAGCGGTTTGACGAGGAACGCTCCCTTCTTCCGGCGGAGATCACGCTGACCGGCTCTTCGGGAACCGGCCTGATTGTGCAGGGACAGAGCGTACGGGAGATCTCGGAGCATCTGGACCGTGCGGCGGAGAAAATCCGTCCGTTTTATGCGAAATTCGGGACGGTGCAGCGATTCGAGAACACCGATATCTACTTTCTGGATGTGAAAGATCCTTCGCCGTTTGAACTTGCACATGAGATTGTCTCGAGCAGCGGGATTGGCTTTGAGGAGTCTCCCTATCCGTTCCGTCCGCACTGCACGCTGAAGCTCCGGAAGCCGCCGGCGACGCTTCAGGAGCTTCTGGAACTGTTTTTTCTTCAGGCGCCGAAAGAGCCGTTTCTTCTGGACCGACTCTCCATTTATGCTCTTCCGACACCGGACAGCTGCCGTCTCCTCCACACGGTCCCTCTTTCGGGCAAGCAGACCTCCATCTGAAAAAATTCTGTTTTTTTTCCATTTTCTCCTCTTGTTTTTTCATAAAAATGTTGTATAATTAAACCTGTTGAACCGCTTCAACAAGAAAGTTTTCAGGGAAAATGAAAGCCACATTGAATGATATCGCACAGAAGGTCGGGGTATCCAAATCCCTGGTCTCCATGTATCTGAACAAGCACAAACTTGCCGAACGGATCGCGAACGAGACGAAACGGAAGATCGACGACGCAGTGCGGGAGCTGAACTACCATCCGTCGTTCACCGCCTGTGCGCTGACCAACGGCAGGACGCGGACGATCGGGATGATCTGCGGCGGCATCAAGAATCCGTATTTTGCCTATCTTGTGGAGGATGCAATGGAAGAGGCGGTCAAATCGGGCTATCAGCTTCTTCTGAGTCTGACCCGCTGGATTCCGGAAGAGGAAGGCAAAGCCCTGGAAAATCTTCTGAACCGGCAGATCGACGGTCTCCTCTGCTGCATTGAACCGGAAGAGGACAGTTCCGCATACCGCCTTCTGAAAAACGCCAGCATCCCAATCGTGTTTGTCAATCGCCAGGAACCCGGCTTCTCCTCGGTGAGCACGAGCCTGAAACCGGCTCTGCTTGAAAGCATGAGACGTTTTGCGGAACATGGGTGCCGGAAAGTCTACGGCAGTTTTTACCGGAAATCGCTGTGGCCGCAGAATTTTCTGGACAGCAGCCGGGCATATGGTCTTGAACCGGCAATCATTCCGGAGGAACTCGACGAGGCCGGCATACGGGAACATCTCCGAAGCGTACAGAACGGCGAACGCCACGGCTATGTGTTCAACGGGTATCGGATGCAGACTCTGATGATGCGTTGTTTGTCCGAATATCCGGATTACCACCCGGATGTCGTTGTCGGCGTGGACGACTACAGCCTTCAGGAAGAATCCCAATATATCATCGGGGGAATTTATACGGACAGCCCCTCCCTGATCCGCTTCTCCGTCAATCACCTGATCCGCCTTCTGGAAAATCGCGGAAGTCCGAAACAGGAACATATTCTATTAAAGAACAATCCGGTCTTTCTGACGCGGGATGAATTTCTCCGTCATCAGGAAAACCTTCGGAAGAGCGCGCTGCGCATTCCCTTCCCCGGCTGCTGAAACAACATATCAAACATAGCAAAACAAAACCATTAAGGAGACGACTGGAATGAAAGCAAGAAACAACGGATTCCATGCAGGAGTAATTTTCAGAGAAAAGAAGAAGTTTACTTTAATTGAACTGTTAGTTGTGATTGCAATTATTGCAATTCTTGCCGGAATGCTTCTGCCCGCGCTGAACAAGGCGCGTTCGAGCGCGCAGCAGATGCAATGCATGAGTGCGCTGAAACAGATGGCGTCAGCGGGAGCCGCCTACGCATCGCAGAACAACGACTGGTGGATGCCGTTCCAGATGCCGGCGGCGGATGAAGCACCGGGAACGAATCGGCGCTGGCCGAACAACAAGGAGTTTGTTTCGCTTCTCGGGGTCCGCACGGCGAATCCGGACGATATCTGGGAAATTGAGTTCTGGAACAGTCGATTTGTCTGTCCGCTGAACAATTTTGCGGAAAAGCGCAGCGGCGGAGCCTTCCGCAATGTCTGGCAGATTTACGGGGCGCTGAATCAGGGAGGAGACAGTATCAAGGTCGGCAACGGCAGCACCAATGGCTTCCGTCTTCCGAAGATCAAGACCCCCTCCACGAAACTTGCGTTTACCGAAGTTCCGACCCGTGCGGAATTCTTCATGTACAGCGCAACGATCAATTACTGGATGCAGTTCGGGGATAATACGGCAGCATCCGGAGACAACGGCTATCTCTCCTACCGCCACGGCGGAGGCAAAACCATCAACAACGCCTACTTTGACGGACATGTTGCCAATCGTCACTACTCGCAGATGCTCTGGAACACAAATGACACGATCCGGCTGCAGTACTTCCCGTACGGAACGGTTGTCTGGTAAGCTGCGAATTCACCATTCATAAAAAGGAACTATCGATGAAACATCTTCTTCTCGGGCTGTTTTTCATCATGACAGCCCTTTCCGGCGCTCCCTTCTTCCAGGAGGAGTTTACCACGGAACGCTCGGCCAAACGGTATAACGCCTGGCACCTGAAACCGGAGCTGGCAAAGGATGCGAAAGGGAATCGCTGTCTGAAACTCTCCCTCAAAGAGCGGAGCGCGAATTCGATTCTGAGTGTTCCGTTCCGTCCGGCGGATCTGGCCGGACGCTGGGTGGAAGTCTCCGTGGAGATTCGCGGGGAAGGCATTGCCGCCTCGCAGCAACCCTGGAACGGGGCGAAATTCATGCTGACGATCACCACGCCGGAAACGACCCTGTATCCGGGGTGCAACGTGAAAACCGGCACATTTGACTGGGAAACATACACATTCCGGACCCGGATTCCGGAAAATGCGACTAAAATCGATCTGGTTCTCGGCTTTCAGGACTCCTTCGGCACACAGTATGTGCGGAATCTGAAACTCAACGTCCGCGGACTTCCCCTGGATCTGAGAAAGGTCGCCAATTTCGGATTCCGGGATCCGGTCGCGGGCGACGGCAAAGGCGGCTGGTCCGACCAGGGACCGGACAACGACGCCTCCCGCTTCGTCCCCCGCAAAAACGGTCTTTACGCCACGGTTCCGTTCCAGCTTCTGGATCCAGCCCGGAACAACGGCAAATCCATTCTTGCCATGAAATCGGCCAATCTCAGGACCGGTCTTTCCTCGGCGACCGTGAATCTGAAGAAACCTGTCAAATGCACCCGTCTGTACCTTCTGCACACGCTGTGCCACAGTGTTCCGGGCAAGGCGGGAATCATGGAAATTATCGGACAAAACGGGAAAAAGCAGCAAATAGCCGTCACCATCGGCAAGGACATTGCAGACTGGTGGCAACCGAAACGTCTGAGCAACGCCTGTCCTGCGGCGCTGTGGACCAACCCTCAGTCCGGAACGGTCGGCATCTATGCCTCCGCATTTCCGGTGGACTCCTCGGTCTCTCCGGTGAAATCCGTGACCTTCCGCAGTGCACACGGAGCTCCGCTGTGGATCATTCTTGCCGCCACTCTTTCCGAAACCGAATACACCTTTCCTTCTGAAAAGAAGATTGTAACGAAAGCAAACGCGAAATGGCGTCCGCTTCCCCCGTCAAAACCGGGGGTGATCGCCGGCAGTGCCCTCGACCGGTCCGCCCTGACGAAAGAGCGGAACGTGACCAAACGGGTGATCATCAATGCACGCGGTCAGCTTGCGCTGGAGGGATCGCCCGCTGTACCCGTCCGCTTTCTGACGGTGGCGGATTCGTATGAGACGTTCCAGATGTTCCGCACCAAAAAGCACATAGAAGAATATGCCCGCCAGCTCCGGCTTCAAGGCTACAACATGGCGCGCCTGCACTATCTTGATTCGATCCTGATGGGACGCGCCAAAAAAGCACTTGAACTTGATCCGGTCAATCTCGACAAATTCGACTACTATGTTTTCTGCATGAAGAAGAACGGGATCTACCTGAATCTGGATGCGATGTGCAGCCGCTACGGCTATGATCTCGGCAACACCTGGTACCCGGACAACTCCGGACGCGACTTCGGGTTTGACATCTATTTTCTGAAAAGTGTCCGGGAAAACTGGCGCAAAGGAGTCGGCAAACTTCTGACCCATGTGAATCCCTACACGAAGACCCGTCTTGTCGACGACCCCGTCCTCGCGATTGTAAACGGCAAGAACGAGCAGGAATTCGCGCTGATGGCCTGGCAGTATCCGAAGAACGCGCATTACATGCTTCCCACCTGGCGGGAATTTCTGAAACGGCGGTATCCGGCTCCTGCCGCGTATGCGGAAGTCTGGAAACACCCGGTGAAACAGTGGAACGATGTTCCGATTTTCACCCGGGAGGAGGCGGTTGCGCGGGACCGGCGGGGCGAAGATGTCGCCCGGTACAAGAACGAACTTGACCGCCGGATGTACGCCTGGTATGTGAAAGAACTCCGGGCAATGGGCTATCCGGGAATCGTCACGAATTTCGACATGGGCCAGAATCTGCGCTATATCGTTCTGCGGAAGGATTTCCAGGCGGTAGGCATGCATGCCTACCATGGTCATCCCTCGCAAAACGGGACGCTGCAGACGATGGATCAATCCAGTTCTCTTGCCAACACCAACGGGATGTTCCGGGGCCTCAACAGCGTCCGGATGACCGGCAAACCGCTTCTGATCACCGAATACGGGATCGTCTTCTGGAATCCGTACCGGTACGAACAGGCATTTTCCACAGCGGCGTATGCGGCATTCCAGGATCACTCCGCGATCACGGTGCATTCGCAGAGCGTGAGCATTCTTCCAGCGGCGAAGATTCGTCCGTTCGGCTGCGGGAACGATCCGATCATCCGGGCGTCGGAGTTTCTGACGGCGTATCTGTTCCGCCGCGGGGATGTCCGTCCGGCATCGACCCATATCCGCCTGGATCTGGATTCGGAGAAGATGTTCCGGAACTTCAGTTTTCTGGACGGACTCCATCATGGGCACTCCCGACTCTGCCTTCTGACCGGAGTTTCGTGCGCCGTGGATCCGGACTTTCCGGTCCGGGAAAACGAGTTTGCGCTCTCGACGACCGGAGGTTCGGCGGTTATCACCCGCCCCGGCTACACCATGACCGTCGACCGTCCGGATGCGCCGTTTGATATCGACACCATCATCCGGGAACTCAAGAAGCAGAACCGCTTCCCCCGCAACAACCGGACAAACGCACTCTCCGGGATTTTTAAGAACTCCAACAACGAACTCTATCTGGATGTCCGGAAAAAGTTCATGTCGGTCAACACGCCGAAACTTCAGGGGATCTGTTCGGAGGCGGGAGGAACGCCGGTGCATCTGAACGAGTTCGGAATCTCGAATCTGACGACACGGGGCAATGTGGCACTTGTCAGTGTGGACAACCGGAAACTCTCCGATTCGCGTCGAATGGTTCTGGTCTATGCCACCAATGCTCTGAACACCGGGATGGTCTTTCTCTCCCCGGATATGCGGACCTTGAAAGAGCTCGGGACAACCCCCGTTCTGGTGGAAACCGGAAGTTTCGAGTTTGAACTGAAAAACCGCAACGCGGAAAAACTCCGTCTTTATGCTCTCGCCACGGACGGATCCAGACGATTTGAAATTCCTCTCCGGAAAGAACGCACCTCCGTCCGGGCAAAGATTGACACAGCCTCCTTCCAGGATGGGCCGAGTCTCTACTTTGAACTGGTCGCGGAGTAAGTCGGCTCTTTCCTCCTTCCCAGCGGTCCGGGGAGTCCCCGGACCGCTTTTTTTACGCCGGTCCGTCCGTTTTATTCAAAGAAAGGATCCCCATGCGGAAAAATTTTCCGTTTTCCGATTGCTATTGTTCGAAAACGGGGATACATTACTCATTCCATTGAAGGAGGTTGTGCCATCATGCTAAAAACGTTTACGCGCCCGGCAATGATCTTTATTCCGTTTCTGCTCGGCGTACTGTTTCCCCAGGCCCATGTTCTGAACGATCCACCCTATAACGCAGTCCGATGGGCTCTTGCGGTGATGGTGTTTCTTTCGTGTCTGCAGATCCGGTTTTCCGAACTGAACCCCAGACGGGAACACTGGCATCTGCTGGGAATGAATCTTCTGATGGGAATTGTTCCGTATTTTGCGCTCCGGCTTCTGATTCCGGGAAATCCGGTTCTGGCGAACGCGGCGTTTTTTGTCGGAATCACGCCGACGGCGACGGCGGCGCCGGTGGTGATCGCATTTCTCAACGGACGGATCGGATTTGCACTGACGGGGTTCACGATTACGAATGTGTTTGTATCCCTGTCGCTGCTTCTCCTTCTTCCGATGGTGACGGGGAACTTTACGGTGAGCTTCATCGGCCAGGTGGCAATAACGCTGCTGCAGGTGATCGCGCTTCCGTTTCTTGCGGCGCTGATTCTGCGGAAGATCTGGCCGGGAATCCGGGATCTGCCGAAGAAACTGAAGACGTTTTCGTTTCTTCTATGGTCGTTCACGCTGTTCATTCTGGCGGCGATTGCGCGGGAATATTTTATAGAGAATCCGCAGGTTTCGCGCTGGAACATTGTGGGCATTGCGGTGATTTCGGCACTCATCTGCATCTGCAACTTCTGGTTCGGGAAATATCTTGCGCCGAAACGTTACCGCCGGGAGTGCAGCCAGCTGCTCGGGCAGAAGAACACGACATTCACGATGTATCTGGCACTGCATTATGCCAGTGCGCTGGTGGCGATGGGACCGATTTTTTACATTGTCTGCCACAACACCTGGAACGCATGGCAGATGTACCAGTACGACCGCCGGAAATTTCTGCGTCAGAAGCGGCACGATGCATCCCGGCCGGAGGAGCATGCTGAAAAACGGTCCGCCGGCGGGATGGAAAAATCCCGGAAAAAAAACCGGAAGAAAATGACGGATAAGACTTGACTTTTCAGAAAGATGTGGCATATTTCTACTTTGCATATTATGAACCATACACAGATGTGAAGGAGTATCGGAAATGGCACATAAGAAAGGTCAGTCGAGCAGCAGAAACGGTCGTGACAGCAAGCCGAAGATGCTGGGAATCAAAGCGTTCGGCGGCGAGTATGTCACCGCGGGGAGCATCATTGTCCGTCAGCGCGGGACGCGGATCCATGCGGGCAAGAATGTCGGATGCGGCAGAGACTACACGCTGTTCGCCCTCAAGAGCGGAACCGTCCAGTTCGGAGATTGTGCGAAGAAGGATGTTTCCGTGATTCCGGATGCGGAATAAGTTCAGATTTTTATCTGATTGTTTAAGCCCGGCCCTGTTTGGTCGGGTTTTTTTATGGATTTTTCGTAAACGAACGGAGAGAGCCTGAGAGAATGTTTATCGACAAAGCAGTCATTACGGTCAAAGCGGGGAACGGGGGCAACGGATGCTGCAGTTTCCGGCGGGAGGCCTATATTCCGAAAGGCGGACCGAACGGCGGAGACGGCGCTCCGGGAGGAGATGTGATCTTTGTCGGAGATCCGGGCCAGCTGACACTTCTGGACTTTATTTACAACACGCGCTTCGCCGCACAGGACGGTGGACACGGCAAAGGCAAGGATATGCACGGACGCCGGGGAAAGGATTTGCGGATCAAGGTTCCGGTCGGAACCGTGGTCCGTCTGGCGGCGACGGGCGATCTTCTGGCGGATATTGACGAGCCGGGGAAAGAGGTTGTCGTAGCGAAAGGCGGCGCCGGCGGACGCGGCAACGCCCGCTTTGCCACCAGCGTGAATCAGGCTCCGAGAGAGCACGAACCGGGGCAGAAAGTGGATCCGATCGATGTGGAACTGGAACTGAAGATGGTGGCGGATATCGGCCTTGTGGGCTATCCGAATGCGGGGAAATCGACGCTGCTTTCCGATGTGACGAATGCGAATCCGAAAATAGGCCCCTTCCCGTTTACGACGCTGCACCCGGTGGTCGGAATCATGGAGTATGAGGATTTCGGGAAGATCACGGTTGCGGATATCCCGGGACTGGTGGACGGAGCGCACCGGAATGTGGGACTCGGGCACGAGTTTCTGCGCCACATCGAACGGACACGGATGCTGGTCTATGTGCTCGACATGGGGGGAACCGACGGACGGAATCCGGTCGACGACCTCCATGCTCTTCAGAAGGAGCTGGAGCTGTATTCCGAAGGGCTCTCCAAGCGAGCGAAACTGATTATTGCCAATAAAATGGATATGGAAGAGAGCGAGAAGAACCTGGACGAACTGCTGAAGGATCTGAAGAAGACTCTTCCGGTTTTCCCGATGAGTGCGGTGCTGGATCCGGACTTCCACGAACTGAAGGATGTTCTCCGGGATCTTCTTTCGCAGTGTCCGGAGACCCCGGCCATTGCGGTCGAATGAGAAAAACTGGTTGGAAGACAGAGTGAAGGCGGCAGGATCCAGAGTTTTAATCACGGGCGCGGCGAAACGGGTCGGAGCGGAGCTGGCAAGGACCTTTGCTTCGGCGGGGGCCCGTGTCCTTGTCCACTGCAACCGATCGCGGGAAGAGGCGGAGCGTCTAGTCGAGGAACTGGGAGGAGAAAAGGCGGGGCATGGAGTGGTCTGCTGCGATCTCTCCTCGCCGGAAAATCTTCCCGAGTTGATGGAACAGCTTCCGGAGGATCTTTCCGTTCTGGTCAACAATGCCTCGATGTTTCTCCGGGAGGATATTGAGAAGGAGAGTCTGAGATCTGCGGAGAGGCAGTTTGCGATCAACTTCTGGAGTCCGGTGGAGCTGATGCGACTTTTCTTTGAAAAATCAACGGCGCCGGAATTGTCGGTGGTCAATCTTCTGGATCAGGCGATCCGGAAGACGCCGCGCGACTCCTTCAGCTATCTTCTGTCGAAGAAATCGCTTGCGGAGGCAACGCGGGCGGCGGCGCTCCACTATGCACCGCGTATGCGGGTCAACGGTCTTGCGCCGGGACCGGTTTTTCCGCCGCCTGGACTGGAGCATCTGCGGATGGAAAAGACGTTGAAGACGATTCCGCTGGGGCGTCCGGTCAATCCGAACGATCTGGCGGAAGCATGCCTGTTTCTGGCAATGAACTCCTCGATCACGGGGGAAACGCTGTTTGTCGACTGCGGCCAGAGCCTTCTGTAAAGGATCCGGCAAGGTAGAAAAAACCGGAGGGAAAAGCATCCGTTTTCTCCTCCGGTTTTAGTTTTTTTCCCCGGTTTTACGGGGCTTTTGGATCAGTGTTTTTTATATCCGCACTTCGGGCAGACCCCATTGACGAGAGCGACGCCGCAGAGCGGACAGCGGTCCTTGGATCCGACCGGCGCATACTCCTGCGTTGCGGCATTGACCCCGCTAGTGAATGTGAGTCTGGCGATATTGAGCTTGTCCTTGAGGAGGTCGTAGACGATTTTGATCATTCCCTCGACCGTCATGGTCTCCTTTGTCACGACCAGACGAGCCTCCGGATACGCGGTTGCGAGTTCCGTGTGAAACGCCTCCCCTTTCATTTTATTGGAGGGGGCGCCATTCCGGATTCCCTGTTTTTCATAGACATCGAGAATAGCGGGGAGGAGCGGATCATCTTGGCGGAGGATCAGCGCATGGTCGAAATTTTTCAGGACATCCCATGCCACTTTCTGGATTTCATTGCATGGGAAAACCATGTTGACACCGGGTTCGACGGAATCCTCGACCTCGATAGTCAAAATCCCGGTGTGTCCGTGCAGATACTGAGCTTCCCCCTGGAAACGATAGAATCTGTGCGCGTACTGCAGTTCGATTTTTGTGATGCTTCTCATTTTGTTTGCTCCTTTTGTTTTTGTTTTTTGTTCTTTTACGGGTTTTATCCACATTCTGCTTTCGGGGGGGAGGAAGCAAGGACCGTTCCTCTGAAAAGCAGGACGCTTCATTCTTTTGAGCGGGCCTTCGGAACCGGAGGATCCGCCGCGGGACGGCATTCCGGACAAAGCCCGACAACTCTGATTTCCATATGAACCACCTCACCTGAGATCATGTTCTGCGGGAGAGTCACACCTTCCGGCCAGTTGAAATCGGAGATTTTCCCGCAGTTCTGACAAATGAAATGACCATGAGCATCCGTTCTGGAATCATAACGGGCGTTTTCGATCTGGTCGAGGCGGCAGATCACGCCATTTTCCGCGAATTCGTTAAGAATTCTGTAAACACTTTCTCTGGTAATAGCCGGCAAATTTTTTCGCACGGCGGTCCAGACCGAATCGACATCGGGATGAGTCAGATTATCTTTCAGGAAGTCAAAAACAGCCAGCCGTTGTGATGTACACTTCCAGTGATATTTCCGACAGATTTCTAAAAAATCCGCATGAGTCTTTTCCATCATTGCCGTTCTCCGCTATTTAACTTTTATATTTAAATATATCGCACATTTAAAACAAGTCAAATAGTTTTTGAGAAAAATTATTGATTTTCTCAGAGAAAAGGTATCTTTTTTTCGTTTGAGGAGTTTTTCAGAGAAAAAAGAGAAAAAAATAGCAACCAGGACTTGAAAAATCTAAGAGATGGAGTATATTTCTTTTATTCCAAATGATGGGATACGCGCTCCGGCATAGCTCAGCGGTAGAGTAGGTGGCTGTTAACCACTTGGTCGCTGGTTCGAATCCAGCTGCCGGAGCCATTTTTTACCTCAAAATCCCCCTGAAAGGTGCCATCAGGTACCATTAAGACTTTCTTTTCCCAGTTCGACGGCTATATTGAGCCAAAACAGGATTTTACCACAGGAGTGCGTAAGATGGGAAAGAAATGCAAAGTCAAACTTGACGTCGGAACCGTCTATCAGAAAGAGGAAGGCGGCAACTACTACTTCCGTTACCAAGTCCAGCATGAACGCAAATGCGTCAGCTTGAAAACCTCCAATCAGGAAGAAGCTCTTGAAAAAGCACGGAAACTGCTCCCGATCATTCAGGCGACCACGGAAGAAGTCATCTCCGCTCACGTCAAAGTGGCACGCCACCTCGTAAAACAGGCCCGTCCGTTGCCTCTCTCCGAAATCTGGAACGTCTACTCCAAACACCCACAACGCGCAATCCCAGCAACCGTCCGGGAAGAGCTGGCCTATCACTCCACGCTGGACGAAATGATCCGCTACTTTGCCCGTTACAACCATGTGAAGGATATCAAGGATGTTACACCGGCCCTGGCGGAGGACTTCGCAACCCATCTCAGAAGCATGCAGATTTCCGTGGCAACCCATAACCGGAAGATCGTCCGTATCCGTCGAATCTTCGGAACGCTGAGAGATTACCTGAGCATCGAAAATCCTTTCGGCTCATCGGTGTTGTTGAGAAAGGAACGCGAAGAACAGGGAACTCTGGTACGCCGCATCGCCTTTACACGGGAACAGGAGGAGGCTATCCGCAGGGAACTGGACAATCCCCATCGCAAGCTGATGAATAAGGCGGAAATCAAAGTCGTCTATTACATCGGAATGTATACCGGTCAGCGTCTGAAAGACTGTGCGTTGATGCAGTGGCGAAATATTGATCTGGAGCAGAAGCGTATCTGGGTCAAACAATTCAAGACCGGAAAAGAAGTGCTGATTCCGATTGCAGAACCGTTACTGGCAGTTCTTCAAGAAGCTCGGAAGTGGCAGACGGACACCTATGTCTGCCCGAAAGTCGCCGCCCGTTATCTGATCGTGGATGAAAAAGGCAAGGAAATTGGCGACAGCTTGGTCAATATTGATGTCCTGCGGGTAATCAAATGGATTGGACTGGAACCGTCCGTAGCAACTCCGGGACGCAAAAGGAAAGCCACGGTCTACGGCTTTCACAGCCTCCGTCACAGCTTCGCCAGCTTCTGTGCGGAAGCCGGTGTTCCGAAAGCGGTGGTTGTTTCAATTCTCGGAGCGGATTCTTCCATCATCGACCGGTTCTATACTCATGTGGGTGAGGATGCCCAGCGTGCAGCCATCGACGCCATCAGCGGTGGATTTTCGACGTCTCCGGAACAGCGGATCAAACAGGTGCTCGAATATATCACTTCATTGACAACCGTCAGCCCAGAGGTTTCTCATATCGCCTCTCTTCTATCTGAAAAGTAATAAGATTTTTCCTGTTAAAACACTTCGCCGACTACCCTTTTCGGAACAGTCGGCGAAGTGTTTTTGTTTCGAATTTCATAAATTTCACAG
>ERZ824600.3632-NODE-3632-length-14467-cov-3.480225_pt1 | contig 14467 bp, 13 predicted proteins | sample MGYA00519933_ERZ824600 | MGnify/ENA primary metagenome ERZ824600 (study PRJEB31778, sample SAMEA3449178) | human gut metagenome | biome: human gut; feature: human-associated habitat; material: faeces | place: United Kingdom | collected 2010/2012 ... | reverse complement strand
TAATTTGAGTTCTTTTCTAATTCTGAAACAAATAATAGCTTACATACTTTCCATTCTAAAGATTGCATTATTTCCTGCTTCGTCTTTTTAAATAAATCATCTATAGTGGGGAGATAAAAGGATTGTTTATCTGTAATTTGTTTATCATGCATATAATATTTCAAATATAGGTCTATTATAGTTCTTACTTCAATTAAGGTATTGTCAGCCCATAATTCCACATTTAAGCACTTGTAATTATCATCATAAGCAGACCCTCTATGTTCCCAGTAATCTTCATTAAGAGCAGTATTAGTTACTAAATCCCAATAATCAATTGCATTTTTAATAAAATTAATTTCATTATAGTTTGTATCACGTAGAACAATCTTAAATTTATGATTGTTCAAATAATAACAGGCATCCTCGCTTACTTCCTGAGAATAATATTTCTTTGGACGTTTCCAGTTTTCAGTATCATCTAAATACATTGAAAATCTGTCTAAAATTGGCAAATGCTCTCCTCTTTTACGAGCAAAAAGTTCTTCCAGTTCGGCTTTGGTACAGCATTCATCTTTTGGAGTATTCCTATCAGAATTTCGTGAATATATCCATTCTTTTTTTACTGAAACCTTTTTATTCTTAGAATTTTGAGCCTCACAGGCTTTATTTAATACATACGGTAAATTCCTAGCAGAAGGCGTGATTTTAATAATATCAATAAATCCGTTGTCAGTTTTTTCTCGTATAAGTTCAATCTTTGGTATTACAGACATGTAATTTCTCAATGTTTGAATAATATCTGCACTTTGTCGGTAGTTTTTATCTTTACTAACATCATAAAAGTTCTTAGCTTTTGTAGTTTTATCTTCATCAACTCCAATTATAATATACCTATCATGGCTGTCAGATAGAGAATTACTCATGCATAAAATGTCATGTACTAAGTCAACTTCGCCTAATTTATCTTTTGAATACCATTCTCTTTTAAAATCTATATAATCATTTTCTACGGATGCCGATAACTTACTCCAAAGCATTTTATAATTCCTTTCCCTGTTGGTATTTTAATTCTTCAGATTCTGCTATTTTATGCATAAGTTCTAGTAGTGTATATTCTTTTTTATTTTTCCAATCACATATGTAACCTTGAGGAATTATAAAAGATTCATCAAATTTTTTGCAGATACCAAACATTTTTCTCCAATAATTGTATATGCAAACATCAGCTATAACATATTCCCCATCATCAATAAAGATACAATAATGAGATTGAGCCGGCATTATTTGTGTACTGGTCAAAATTTCTTTTCCCATTTTACAATGATACCAATCATTATTTCCATTCATTATCCAGTTTCTAAATTTATCAAATTCCGGTTTTAAAACATAGGATTTACCTTTTAAATTTGCTAATGCGTTAAATGCAATTTTACCTAAAGTTCTTGAATCAACCTCTCTATTATGCAAATATTCAGGCAGTGTTCTGTTTTTATGTTTTTCTTTGCTCGGTTTTTTATTATACCCATTAAAGATACGACCTATAACAATTTCAGACTCTCGAAGAGTTTTTATTTCAAGATTATTAGCGAAGAATTCATTAGCTTGGTCTGATACTACGCCTATATTAAGTCTTTGTATCCCTCCAATAGCTTTTGGGAAAATATGCTCCCTATTTGTAAAAGTTAAATCATTTTTATCTTTATAATAAATACATTTATTCATATTTATTCCTTAATTTGATTGCTTGTATGTAAATTGTTTTTTCGGCTTTTTGAAACGATTTCGTTCGGCTGTAGGAAAAATATATTTAGCCAAACGTAAAAATGCAAAAAATACTCTATTAAATAATTCCACAGTGTATTGTTCTGGAATTAAGCAACCATGAGCGATTTCATTCCTTAAATTACAACCCTCTTTGGCAATAAATAGATATCTAAAATATAATAAATCGTTGAAGTCAAATTTTTCAATTATAAAATCATCATATAATAAATAATTTAAATCTTTTTCTCGTATAATACCATTTTCTTGCGGAAGCGAAGATATAGTCGGCTGATTATGACAAGCCAAATAATATCTTATCCATGTTTCAAATTTCAAAACAAAACTTTCAGTTACTGTAATTAAGTTAGGGTAATAAATTTTAGGTTCTGAAAAACTTTTATTTATTTCATTAAAATAAGTTTCAAAAATAGAAAGGATTGTAGAACTCCAATTATATCGAATCCGTTTTTTATTTGGATAGGATTTTATTGTTATATCAAAAAAACTACTATAATCCATCAAAAAATTAGCCAAAGCTTGCTCAGTTATTTTTTTATTTCTAACTCCTTCTATAATAATGTGCTGAACTGTTATTTCATATATTTGCCAAAAGTTTTGATAATTTGTTAAATATAAATCTTGTTCTGTTTTCATATCTGAGATTTTTGCGGGGTGCATATTTTCATCAAGGTATGATGTTGGGAAAAAATCTGCGATATAATTATCCTGAGTGTTTAAATTATCCAATGGAGGGAAATAAATAGGTGAGCAAGCTAAATGTTTTAAGATATCAATAGGACTAAGTTTTAATATATCTTCTGCTATATCAATAAAAGGTTCATAATTGATTTGCTGCTTAAAAGTTGATAATTCAAGTTTATTTTTAAATTTGGAATATTCAATTTCTAACTTCTGTATTTTATTAGAATATTTATTTAATCGAGTATAGTGTTTTATAGCATAAATACACCAATATCTAGCAGTTAACGCAGAATCGGCTTTTTGAATAAGCTTTTCATAGGCTTTTCCAATTAAATCATCCCAGCAGTATGACAATTTCCCTATTTTTTTGTCAATTTTATGTGCATGTTGAGAAACAATACTAATAACGTAAAGATATTCACCTTCTTTAAATTTTAAATTAGCTAAATTCCAAAGAATGTCATCAACCCCTGCAAAATCAGATTTTTTAAAAGTTTTATTATATTCTAACATCTCAGATATAATTGTTACTATTAAAAAATGGTACAAGGTAATATTGCTCTCAATTTGTAATAATTTTAAAACGAAATTTTTAATATTTTTTAATTGAGAACTTTTAGAAATAACTGCTAAATGTAATAATTTTTCAAATATATCAATTCCAGAATGTACATAATCATCAGTAGAATTAGCTGAAAAATCTTTGACAAGTTCTTGTAAAATATCAAAATAATATTTAACAGCAAATTGAATATATTTTTTGTATTGAACTTCATTTGAGTAATACAATATTTCTGAGTAAATAGCTTTTAGAAGGACGTTTGAAGTCTGATTTATTCTCGATTCTATATATTTATAATCTTGTGATATTATGCTGTATGCCTTATCCATCCAATCTAATCTTTTAGTTTTAATATGTTCAGAAATGGAAAATATTGTACCTTCAATTTCTAGGTTCAATTTTTCTTCGGCTGATAAATAGTCTTTATTATTTGAATTGATAAATTGCGTAAAATGATAAAGACGGTTCAATATCTTAACATTATTTTCCAAGTATTCATAAATTTCGGATAAAGACATACATATTCCCTTTGTATATTATATATTATCATATTAAAAAATATTTACGCAATATTCCTTAGCTCGTAAAATTTGTAGATTTCTGTAACGATAGTGTTCCAATTATTTTCTATTTGGGGTACCATTTAAAAATTAGGAGGCATTGAGTCTCCTTTTTTAGTGCAAAATTTGTTTATTGAATATTTTGTTGAAAATAAATGAGTCAGAGTAACATATACTCTGACTCATTTACTTATCTTTAATTTGATATTATTTCCATCTATTATTTAGTTTTAGGGCTTTTGGAATAACGTTTTCTTTTCCTCTTACTTTGTAGTATTTTTTTAGTGTTGGATTTATTATACAATATCCAGAGTTACAATTGGTATTTAACCAGGTTTCTATGCATAAAGCGTTTTTGTTTTTGCACGGCTGAGGTTTTGTTTCCTCGCGGTCGGAAGTTAAATCTTGTTCAATTTGCTGACTATCTTCGCTTGTTTTAGCTTTTTCTTCCGGGTGTAAGATAAAAGATTGTTCTAATTGTTCTTTTACTTTATTAAATTCTTCTTCAATGTAATTTTTATTGTTATCAGATAGTTCGGATTGCTCTTTCTGCCAGTATATAATATTTTTAGGACTTGTTAGAAAGTTGTAATGTTTGTCTTGTGGAGCTGTATTTTCATAAACTTCTTGTGGAATAGTTAGCTCTGTAGATGAAAATATTGAATAGTATGGTTCTATAGCTGTTCTTTTCATTTTTTGATTGGATAAAAGTAAAATTATGGATGTTGCTATAGTTATTGTGCAAAATATGTATAACCAGGCTTTAACCCATTTCTTTTGGGTGTTGTGGAAGTTTTCTTCATTTTTATATTGAATTTCTTCCCATGCCCACTGATTTCCTTTGTATCCTGCCCATAGACACATGATTAGTCCTGCAATGAAGCCGTATGGAATAAAAAAAAGAATTGGAATTATGAATAATATCCATTTTTTATATCGAAGACCCCATATCCAATTAAATAAACAGGCTCCCCAGTTGAATTTATGCGCTATTGAATCTGGAGCATTTTCACCAGTGCCGGAGTTGTTCTCGGGTTTGATGATGAAGACTTTTTTTTCTTCTGTTTTTTCAATAATTATTTTGTCTAGAAAATTTTCTACAGAAATTTCATCATTACTGTAGTTATTATCCTGTTCATTTGATAGGTTTGTGTTTTCATCTGGTGTTAACATTAAAAGTCTCCTATTGTAATATATATTTATTATTATACAATATTTTCTTTTTGGTGCATATTGTAAATTTAAGTATGATTATGAGCTGCCAAATAATTTTGGTATACATATCTTGATATAGAGTTTTTAATATTGATTTTATTAAATATTCATGTTAGCATCTGTATTGTAATTATATAAGGAATTGAAAATGTTATTGCAAATCCGACGTAGCAGATATTGTTTTGAAGTCTTGTTTTAAAAACAGGGTATCTGTTGTGTTGGAAATAAAGTTTTAAAACAAGACCTAAAAAAGGTCTTGTTTTTTATTGTTACAAAAGGTAAAAATAAATTGTAAAAAAGGCAATTAATATTTTTCCGCAAATTTAAAATAAAGGTGAAGGTTTACATGATTAATAACAAGAATATTCGACGATGCTCAACTGTTAAAGCGAATGCTCCAATCGTGAAATTAATGAATTTAATTTGGGGCTTGTAATACACAGGTTGAGGCAAAGTGTTTTGTACACTTTGTATAAGGATAAAGGAAAATGATAGCAAAAATTACAGCAAGTACAGTATACTCCACATTGGGAAACAATAGTTCACTGGTTCCTTTAGCAATAAAAGATGTTGCAAACAGCTGCGGTTTAACAGCAGCTTCATATATGTCAGGGGACGCAGTAGAGGGAAAAGATAGATTTATAGACGAGTTTGGAACTCAGGCAATCTGGCTTGGCGGACTTCCTGTTTTTAATAAAATATTTGAAAAACTTTTGTACACTCCGGCTAAACTTGATTCAAAAGTTGACGCAAGAATATTGAAAAATTCTGAGATATTGAAAGCTGCACAGGAGTTTGCTCCAACAGAGGCGATAAAATCAAGTCTTGAACAGGTAGCCTCTCATCAAAAAACTTTTAAAATGCTTACAGTTGCTAAGTTTGCAGCAGCATCATTAGCAACTACATTAAGCTATCTCGGTTTAACTAAATTCAGACATAAATATACGGAAAATCAAATAAAAAAAGATTATTTTGAAAAGCAAAAACATAAACATATTTCATTTAAGGATAAATCATATCAAAATGTTCCGTTTTCAGCTGCATTTGCGCAGGTGCATGATGATAAGAAAAATAATAAAAATGTAACCTTTACCGGAGGAGTAGAGAATTTTATATTTGACCCTGTTAGAAATCTAATGCTTGTTGACGGTGCGATTACCGGAGAAAGACTTTCTCATGCAAGAAATCCTCAAGACTTTTTCGGGTATGTTATAAAAGAGGGAAGTTTTTGGGCATTTATGTATTTTGCAGGACCGTTGATTTCTAAGGCGCTGGAATTAAATGCAGAGAAAAAACATAACAAATCTATCGACTTAGATGCTCGTATTATCGAATCTGAACAGTTTAAGAATGCGTTTAAAAACGGAACTATTAAATCTCATTTAGAAGCATTTAAGGCTGCAGATAAGTCTGATGTTGATATATATAAGTTTGCAGTAAAATCTGCTAATACTCCAAATCAGGAAGCTAAGAATCTTGTTATAGAAATGGCAAAAAAATCAGATATTATCGAAATGGCAAAAGGTTCTGAAAAAGTAGATACAAGAAAGTATATAGATTTAAATAACTTAAGAGGAGTTGCACAAAAAATGGAAAAACTTCTCAATCAGTATGAAAGTTCAGGCGAATCTCTGGATGGATTTTTTGCTTCAGTCAGAAAATTAAAAAGAACAGCTGTAATAAAGAATATAGGAGCGTGTATAGGAGCTCTTGGAGTAGCGGTTCCTGCAATAATGCTTCTAGTTAGACATTTTAGTCCTGAATATCAGGTTAAAAAAGATATAGAAAAACAGCTGGAGGAATCTTTAGTAAAAAATAATTCAAAATAGTTGACAAATTTGTTTAAACTGTATAAAATGATAATAGTTATCACTTTGGTAAAGCTAGATGAATTATTCAAAACAAAGAGAAAAAATACTTGACGTATTAAAACATAATCCTATTCACCCGACAGCAGAAGCTTTGTTGGAAATTTTAAAACAGGAAAATTCCAATGTCGGTATAACGACTCTTTACAGAAACTTGAATCAATTGGCTGAAGCTGGTATGATAAAAAAAATTGATGGTTTAGAAGTTTCTGCTCACTTTGATCACAATACATACGAGCATTATCATTTTATTTGTGAAAAATGTAAGCGGGTTTTCGATATACCATCAGGCGTAGCTCCGGAATTAATAAAAAATACCCGGGAGGCTACAGGATTTGAGGTAACAAGTCATGATATAGTATTTCATGGCATATGTAGTGAATGCAAAAAAAATAGAAAGGAAAATGATTAATTATGGAAAAATGGGTATGCACAGTTTGCGGTTATGTATATGATCCGGCAGAAAATGACAATGTAACTTTTGAAAATCTTCCAGAAGATTATGTTTGCCCGCTATGTGGTGTTGGTAAAGATCAATTTGAAAAAGAAGATTAATCAATAATAAACATTAGATAACGCGCGCGCTGCAAATTTTTGCAGTGCGCGCGTTTGTGTAATATAATTATATTATGGTTTTGAATGAAAAAGTTTTAATTGCGTATTTTAAAAGTCTTGGTCTGGAAGTTTATACATCTACAAAGGCGCGGGGACATCAGGGTTTTTATATGAAAAACCGTATAGATATTTCGAAAAATATTCCGGAAGCAAGAATTGTGCCTACGCTGTTGCATGAATTTGCACATTATATTCATTCCAAATTGGAGCCTGATATGATGAAAACCGGCGGGACTTTGAGCGTGGTTTTTGATGATTCTGAAACTGGTATATATGCAAAAGAACTTTTAAAGGTGACAAATTTTGTAGACTATCAATCGAAATGCGAAAAGCTTGAGTACCATAAAAAATTGGTAAAAGATAAGATTTGTGATTATGAAAAAATTATTAAATCACGTTATCCTAAATTTATGCGCTCAAAGAAATTTAAGGAGTTTGACAGGTATATAAAAAAATCAAAGGCTAAATATTTGTTAAAGTATGATAGAATTAAGCTGGTTTCCGGCATGTGGTTTAAAAAGACAGAGATTTTTTCAATTGACACTATTGAACGTGATTTTTGCGATATGCCGCCTGAATTTGCGGCTTATATTAGATTAAAATCCTGTCAGAAAAAACAAAGAAGAATTTCTTCAAAAATAAATAAACTGAAAAAATATTATTTGCGGCCAACAGAATTGTTTGCAAGGCTTGTAGAGGGGCTTTATCTTGATGCTGACGCGGTACATGACTTAGCCCCTGTAACTTGCAGACGTTTTTATTACCTTTTAAAATCCGGATATTATATGGAACTTGAAAAAGTTTTAGAAGATATTTATTGTCCGATTATTTTATAAAATACTTTTTGTAGTATAGTTCTGTCGGTTTTGGATAGAGCATATTTCTGGTCTAATTCTGCAAGATCCTGACCTACAGTTTTGTATACCTGTCTTAATACATCTTCGCTTCTTTCTTCTTCTGTATCGTATTCTGCTCTGATTTTTACAAGTTCTTCTCTGTCAAGGAATTTCCCGCCACAGTTGTAGCAATCGTCGACTTCAATGTTATTGTTTATGCTTGAGCTGTTTTTAACCATTTTTGATCCACAGTTCGGGCAGTATCTTTCTGCTGTTGTATCAACTGCTGCAAATGTTTTGTTTTCGATTTTTGCTAATATTACAGAAATGTCTTCATCTTTTTCGTCAAAATCTTTAAATTCTCTGTTGTCAAAATATATTCCGCCGCAACCGTTTGTGCAAATATCAAGGTTTATACCCTGAATTGGTATGAATACTTTTTCCATATCTTTGCCGCAAGCAGGACATTTTAATGTTTTTCTTGTATCAGCCATTTTGTTACCTCTTTAAATCCTTATACATATTTTAATGTATCATTTTTTTGTATTTTTTCATCGTACAGGTACATTATTTTGTCGTAAACTACAAAATGTAAATATATTTTGAAATAATTGAGAAATTATTGTACAATATATGAAAAGGATAATTATATATGACTGAGAGCAAAATAAAAGCAGAAAAAGCTGAAAATTTTATTCATCAGGGATTAAGTCTTATTGATGAAAAAAAATATCCTGAAGCTGAAAGTTTAATAAAAGAAGCATATGAAATATTTAAAAATAAGGACTTAGCTGCCGGTATTTCTATATGTTTGAGTCTTTTGTCATTTTTAAATTATTCTGAGCATAAAACTGATTTTGAAAGCAGTCTTGCGTTGATTCAGGATGCCTCATTTATGGCTTCACGTTCAGCAAATATTTCTGCGCAGTTGATAAATGAGTTGATACTGGGGAATATTAATTTTGCTGAGAATAATAAAGATGTCGCAATTATTCATTACAATAACGCTTTAAAACTTTCAGTAGAAGAAGATAGGTTTTCTCTGTCAGGTACAATAAATACGCGAATAAAACAGCTGCAAAACGGAATGGATTATTCTCTTCCTACAAAGAGTGATCCTCTGGTGTCGCTTGTAAAAATAAGCCGTTCAATTACGGCATTGACCGATATTGATGAGTTGTTGAGAGTTATAGCAGAAGAAACAAAAAATGCAATTCAGGCAGACAGATGTACGGTTTTTTTATGGGATAAAGATACTGATGAGTTGTGGTCTAAAGTTGCTTTAGGGGTTGATGCAAGCCACGAAATCAGATTCCCGGCAGATAAAGGGCTTGCCGGTTATGTTGTTAAGGCCGGTGAAACATTAAATATTGTAGAAGCCTATGATGATCCGAGGTTTAATCCTGAAGTTGATATAAAAACCGGTTATCGGACAAAAACAATTTTGTGTATGCCTATTATGAATAATAATAGAGAGATAATAGGTGCATTTCAGGTATTAAATAAAATTGATGGTGTATTTACCAAAAACGACGAGGATTTATTAATTGCAATCGGCGGAAGTGCAAGTATTGCTCTTGAAAATGCACAATTATTTGATCAACAGCTGCAGATGTATCATGAACAAAAAGTTTTGTTTGAAAGTTTTATAGACACGCTTGCAACCTCAATTGATGCAAGGGATAAAATTACCGCAGGTCATTCTACACGTGTTCGTATGTATTCAACACTTTTAGCCGAAGCTATTGGTATGGAGGCTAAAGATAGAAGTTTGTTGGAAAAAGCTGCAATTTTGCATGATATAGGCAAAATCGGTATAAGAGATTCTGTATTGCAGAAAGAAGGCAAGCTTACAGATGAAGAGTATAAACATATTCAAGAACATGTAAGGATTACCCATAATATTTTGAATAAAATTTACATGTCTCCTGATTTCAGAATTATAACTGAAATGGCTTGTTCACATCATGAAAAATGGGATGGAACAGGGTATTACAGACACCTGAAAGGTGAAGAAATTACCCTTGGCGGCAGAATTCTTGCGGTTGCAGATGTGTTTGATGCTATTACGTCAAAAAGGCATTACCGTGATAAGATGCCTATTGCTAATGTCCTTGATATACTATTAAAAGGTGCAGGTTCTCATTTTGATAAAAATCTTGTGGATACATTTTTATCCATTCCGTCAAATAAAATTATTAAAGTTTTCCTATCTGAATCTAACGGCAAAATGGAACCTCTGGATGAAGAATTTTTGAAACAGTATGATTTAATGTCTATATATCGTTTGGTTACTGCAGAATCAAGAACCGAAGCTCAGCAAAAAGTAGTTGAAATGTTTAACAGATATTATCTGGGAAATATTTCTGAAAAAGGGGGAATCAATGAAAGTTAGAAATTATATAGCCGCATCATTGCTTCTTGCTTCTTTAGGAATGACCTCTGCTTTTGGATTTGATATGAATGGCATTGAGTTGATTAATCCTCTGGAAAATAATCAATCTACTTATCTTGAAGAAATAAATCAACCGTCATTTGATTTAAAAAAAATGTCATTAACTAAAAATTCTATTAAAAATCAATATACAATTGCTATGGATAAATTTATGCAGAGCAATGTTCGTTCATCATATAGGGATTTTCAAATATTAATAGACAATGTTATGCCAAATGATTATATCTATATGCGATTATCTAAGGAGATGGCTTCTATTGGATTTTTTAGTCTGGCCGAACTTGCGATTTCAAAGATTGCAGATAATTCGGTTTCATCTTTGTTGGAAGAAGATGTGAAGAATTTTTATTTCCCGAATTATACTTTGACTCATAAAGATCAAATTTATCTGGCAGAAATTTATGCAAATATTATGTATAATGATCAGAGTCAGGAGGCAACAGGCGAACTGTTAAAACAGACTACACTATTAATGGAATCTGATTATGCAAATTATCTTGTAGCTTTTGGAAGTCTGAAAAACGGAGATATTAAACAGGCTCAAAAATCTATTGATGAAGCGATTTCAAAAAATCCTAAAAATATTAATTATAAAAGACTTCGTGCAGAAATTTATGCTCAATCTGACAAACCGCAGGATGGTTTGAAATATTTAAGTGATTTGGATTCAAAGGTAATTAATACAGTTATTTTTGACAAGGAATTGCATTCTTCGCAACAGTATATTTTGTATAAAGCTGCAAAAAATGATTACTGGAAAAAATATTACCTTGCATATTATTATTATGACGAAGGAGAATTAAATAAAGCTATTAGGGTTTTGCAATCGTCAATTTCAGGTAAAAAAAATATAAATAAAGAGGTTTATGCTTTAACTGCACAGGTTTACTTTGATATGAAAGAGTTTGAAAAAGCTCAGGATTATGCCTTAAAATCTGTAGATATCGACAAATCAAATGTTATGGCTTTAATTGTATTAGGTGATATAGCATTTAGAAATAAGGATTATAAACTTGCGGCAAATTATTATAAAAAAGCTTCTGGCAAAGATAGTTCATATAATTCTGAAATAAAACTTGCTAAAACTTATCAAAAGCTAAATAATCTTAAAAAAGCAAAAGATATATATTCAAAAGTTTTGAAAGCAAGTTCAAGTGCCTATGAAGCCTATTATCAGATGGCTCTGTTGGAAAAGGATCGTGAAATTGCTTATTTGAAAAAAGCTGTAGCAATTAACCCTGCATTTAGAGATGGATGGATTGATTTAGCAAGAATTGAAATTGATAAAGAAAATTATGATGGAGCCTTATCCTTTTTAGGCGTTGTAAAGCATATTGACGAAAAAGATTTTAGATATTATTATTATTTAGGACTTGTGCTTAAAAATAAGGGTTTGACAGCTGAAGCTCACAAGAATTTTGAAAAAAGTTTGAACCTGAATCCTGATTACAGTTTGGCAAAAGAGGAATTGAGTATATGAAAAAGAACTTATTAATTGTAGAAGACCATGAATTGACACGTTTTGGTCTAAAAACTACATTTGAAGATGTTGATTATATTGATATTATTTATGAAGCATCTTCAGCAGAAGAAGCTCTGGATATATTCAAGAATAATTCAATTGACATTGTAATTATGGATCTTGGTCTTCCTAATATGAATGGTATTGAGGCAACAAAAGCTATTCATAAAATTAATAAAGAAGCTAAAATTATTATTTTAACATCGCATAATGATGAAAAAGAAGTTTTGAACAGCTTAAAAGCAGGAGCAAATGCATATTGTTCAAAAGAAATAAATTTGCAAAGACTTGTCAATGTTGTTCAATCTGTAGCTGACGGAGCTGCATGGTTTGATCCAAGTATTGCGCATATTGTATTACAGGCAACGACAAATTCTAAAATTCAAGAAAATGAAACTTCTTATAAAAATTATGATTTGACTGCAAGGGAAGCTCAAATTTTAAAGCTGATGACAGAGGGATATAGCAATATGGAGATTGCGCAGCATCTTGTTATCAGTGTTAATACAACAAAAGCTCATGTAGCAAGTATTTTGCAAAAATTAGAAGTCGATGACAGACTCCAAGCTGCGTTAAAAGCTTTAAAATACCAGATAGTTTAACTAGAATAAGGTGTTGTATATGCCTGAATTAACTAAGATTTTATTAGTTGATGATAATCCTAAATATTTAGAAGATGTCCTGCCTTTTTACGGCTATGATTTGACCTGTGCTGCTGATGGGATGCAGGCGTTAAACCTTTTAGAAAATAATCAGAACTTTGACCTTGTTTTGCTTGATGTAATGATGCCAAATATGAATGGCTGGGATACATTGAAAGCAATAAGAAAAAATCCGATTACTGCAGATATTCCGGTAATAATGGTTACTGCGGTTAGTGAAGATCAGAAAATGGTATCCGGGTTGAAAATTGGAGCCGATGATTATATTGTTAAGCCGTTTATTTTACCCAATCTGCTTGCAAGAATTGAAGCTGTTTTAAGAAGAGTAAAAAAAGCACGCAATAATGCTGATTCTGTCCAAAATGTTACAATTAATCAAATTACTAATTTTAACTCCTTGACTAAGAGGGAAAAAGATGTTTTATTATTAGTTACGCAGGGAGAAAGCAACAAATCAATTGCGCAAAAACTTGTATTGAGTGAAGTGACTGTAAAAAGTCATATGAACAGTATTTTTAAAAAATTAAATGTTGCTAATAGGACCCAGGCTGTGTTGATTGCAATGCAAATGAATTTAGTAGAATAATAGATATATATTTAAGATTTAAGGAGATAAGAATGTTAGACTATACAAAAGAAGAATTATTATCTTTATTAGAACGTAACCCCGACAAATTTAATGAATGGAAAAGAGATAGAGATGATATAGATTTAACTGAAGTGGATTTTTCAAATATGACATTGAGAGAAGTGGATTTTTCTGATGTTGATTTGAATTCGAGTTCATTTGCAGATTGTAGTTTAGCATTAGTGAATTTTGCAGGTGCAGATTTAACTTCGGTAGATTTCACAAGAGCTCATGTTATAGAATGCGATTTTACAGAAAGTTTGTTAACAGGAGCAGATTGCAGTTATGCACAGATGACATACTGCAATTTTACAGACTGTGATATGGCCGGTTGTGTGTTATCAGAAACTGTATTAACAAGTTCTGATTTATCTGCATCTGAAAATTTGGCTTCAGCAAGATATGATAGTGATACAGTGTGGCCAGATGATGATATGATGCCTGAAGAGTTTGATGCAAATTGTAAAGATGATTTGTCAGCTCTCAAAGATGATGATGATTCTTCAATTGGAGATTATTAAACTAAATTTTTTATTAAATGATAAATCTTAGATTCTTCAATTCCGGCTAAAATGTGTGAATTTGGAGAATCTAATATTTATTATAACCAAACGATAAAGGAGAAAATTTATGATAAAAGTAGCTGTTTGCGGTGCGAATGGAAAAATGGGAAAAGCTGTGTGTGAAGCTGTAGAAGCAGATTCAATAATGTCTCTTGCTGCCAAAATTGATATAAAAGGAGATGGATATAAAACAATTGAAGAAGCAAAAAGTTATTGTGAAATAGATGTTCTTGTTGATTTTACGCAGCCTGCTTCAATATATGAGAATGCGAAATACTGTTTGAAAAATGGTATTAATATTGTCATAGGAACAACAGGTTTAAAAGATGAAGAAATTGAGTATCTGCAAAAACTCTCTTCAGAATATAAATCAGGCTGCCTTATTGCACCTAATTTTTCAACGGGAGCTGTGTTAATGATGCAGTTTGCTAAAATGGCTGCAAAATATTTTGATAATGCTGAAATTATTGAATACCATCACAATCAGAAAAAAGATGCTCCATCAGGTACTGCGATTAAAACGGCATTGATGA
>ERZ824600.3631-NODE-3631-length-14469-cov-3.155613_pt1 | contig 14469 bp, 12 predicted proteins | sample MGYA00519933_ERZ824600 | MGnify/ENA primary metagenome ERZ824600 (study PRJEB31778, sample SAMEA3449178) | human gut metagenome | biome: human gut; feature: human-associated habitat; material: faeces | place: United Kingdom | collected 2010/2012 ... | reverse complement strand
AGAGCATCTGACTACGGATCAGAAGGTTACAGGTTTGAATCCTGTCGGAGTCACGGTAAAGAGCGAGAATGAAAATTCCCGCTCTTTATTATTTTCTCCATCTCTCGGGAACAGCCTACAAGTTCACGCCACAGGCCGGAAGTGAAAAAACAGGGCAACACCTTTCCTACTCTTTCGGGTTTGCATTATCTTTGCTTCATCAAAAAAAAATCTTTACCACTCATGGAAATCGCAGCACTGGTATCGGGCGGAGTAGACAGCTCGGTTGTCGTACACCTACTGAAAGAGGCCGGGTACAACCCCACCCTCTTTTACATACGCATAGGCATGGAGGACAAGGACAAGACGCTCCACTGCAACTCCGAAGAAGATATAGAAATAGTTACCTATATAGCCCGCAAGTACAACTGTCGGCTCGAAATCGTATCGCTCCACAACGAATATTGGGAGTATGTCATGGGATACACCCTCGACTCGATAAAACGCGGCTTCACCCCCAACCCCGATGTCATGTGCAACAAATACATCAAGTTCGGCTTCTTCGAGCAATATTGGGGAAAAGATTTCGACAAAATCGCCACAGGGCACTACGCCAGCATCGTCGAGCAAGAGGGCATCACCTACCTGGGCACGGCCGTCGACCCGGTCAAAGACCAGACCGATTTTCTTTCCCAGCTCAACACACTGCAAGTATCCAAACTGATGTTTCCACTCGGAGGTCTCATGAAAAGCGAAGTACGGGCCATCGCCGAAAAGGCCGGTCTGCCCAGTGCCAAGCGCAAAGACAGTCAAGGCATATGCTTTCTCGGCAACATCAACTACAACGAGTTTATCCGCAACTACCTGGGTGAGAAAGAGGGAGATATCGTCGAACTCGAAACCGGCAGGAAACTGGGTAAACACAAAGGCTATTGGTTCCACACCATCGGGCAACGCAAAGGGTTAGGGCTGAGCGGCGGACCGTGGTTTGTCATACGCAAGGACATTGAACACAACACGCTTTTCGTCTCAAACGGATTTGACCCCGACACACAATACGGCACAGAGCTCAACCTTACCGGTTTCCGCTTCATCACCGGAAATCCGCTGGGCGACCTCACACACCCCACCCGCATCACATTCAAGAACCGCCACACACCCGAGTTTACAGGCGGCACCCTGCAACGTACAGGCGAAGACAAGGTGCGCATCGTCTCGGACAACCGCATACAAGGTATCGCACCGGGACAGTTCGGCGTCGTATACAGCCCCGACCGGCGACTCTGCCTGGCCAGTGGTGTCATCGAATAATAAAGGGCACCCCTTGCCTCGCATACCCGACGAGCCGACATAGTGTCCCCCCCCAACAAAAAAGAGACCCGATACACAGTTACGTGTATCGGGTCTCTTTTATTCATTCACTCCGAGGGGCATTATTGAACAGCCCCTCCGGCCTCTCCTACGACAGAGCCGACTCGGACGGCGGTGCTACCGAGCGTTTTTTCTCCAACATGATGGAGAAGAACGTATAGATACCCAGCAAGACAATGACCACCATCTGCGAACCATGAGCCACCAGGGCAAAAGAACCGGCCGCATTGGGGTCGGTAACACCGTATATGGCCAGCGTAGCCATCACCGCCAAATGCCAGGGACCGAACCCTCCCTGCACGGGTATACCCATACCGATGCTCCCCATAACAAAGAGCGAAAGCGCTGCCAAAGCCCCCAAATGGGCCGTATCGGCAAAAGCAAAAAGACAGAGATAGAGTTGCAGGTAGTAACAGAACCACAACAAGACGGTATAGATAAGGAAACGCTTCTTTTGCTTCATGGTCAGCACCGTGCGGAAACCATACCAGAGATTACGCATCATCTCCTTCACCCTGCGTATCCAGCCATATTCGCGACGGGAACGGAATATCCATATCATAGCCCCCACCACCGCTGCAACCAACAGATAGGGATAGGGCGACATGACCACCGACATAAGCGTCTCTTCTATGACAGGATACTGCTGCAAGAAATCGAGCAGGACGTGCATCTGCAAGAAAAAGACCGCAACAATGAGACAGATGACCGAGACCGTATCCATCAAACGGTCGGAAACCACCGAGCCGAGCAGCAGTGTGAACGACATTCCCTCACGCCGTGCCACATAGCCGCACCGCCACACCTCGCCCAGCCGCGGGAAAAGCAGGTTCATGGCGTAGGTGCCGAAAATGGCATTGGTCAACGTACGGAAGGAGGCCGGGTGCTGCAACGCCCGCAACTGCAACTGCCAGCGCATGGCCCGCACAATGTGGCTCACCACCCCCACGAGCATGGAGAGAATGACCCAGCCATACTTAATCTCTGATTGCAGAATACGCATGACCTGCTCCATGTCGAGGCGGCTGTACAACGCCCAGAATATGGCGATTCCACAACAGAGGGGAATCAAGAATTTCAATATGTTACGTACTATTTTCTTCAACTTTTCCTCAACTTGAATGGTAAAAAAAAATATTGTTGTACCTTTGTATGGCGCAAAGGTACGTTTTTTTGCGAAAATAGGCCGCCGGTTTTACCGTTATAATTACAACACAAAATCTCATTCTCTATGCGCTCGCCTGTAAAACCTAAGAAATTTTTAGGACAACATTTCCTGAAAGACATGGACATAGCCCGGCGCATAGCCGACACGATGGCCGAATACAAGGGTACACCCATACTCGAAATAGGTCCGGGCACCGGCGTACTTACCCAGTTTTTGCTGGCGGCCGGCCACGACCTCACGGTCGTAGAGATAGACCGCGAATCGGTAGCATACCTCCGCACCCATTTCCCGGCACTCGAAGGCCGTATTCTCGAAGAAGACTTTCTGAAACTACGTCTCGAAACGCTCTTCCCCGGAGAGTTCTGTGTCATCGGCAACTATCCCTACAACATATCGAGCCAGATATTTTTCAAGGTACTCGACTACAAAGACCATATTCCGTGTTGCAGCGGCATGATACAAAAGGAGGTGGCTGAGCGCATGGCGTCGAAACCGGGCAACAAGAGCTACGGAATATTGAGCGTACTGATGCAGGCGTGGTACGACATCGAATATCTGTTTACGGTATCGGAACAAGTGTTTGACCCGCCTCCAAAGGTAAAGTCGGCCGTCATACGCATGAAGCGAAACGGCGTTACCGATCTGGGGTGCGACGAAAAGCTGTTCAAGCAAATCGTCAAGACAAGCTTCGGCCAAAGGCGGAAAACCCTGCGCAACTCGCTCAAACCCATCGTAGGGAAAGAGTGCCCGCTGATGGAAACTTCCGTCTTCGACAAACGTCCCGAGCAGCTGTCGGTCGAACAATTCATTGCCCTTACCCGAGAAATAGAGAACATTCTTCCCCCGCAATAGTCCGGACACATGGAAAAATTTACCGAAGAATATATCGAAAACATTCGGAATGTCATTGCCGAGAACAACGAAGAGGTTGCCAGAGAATCACTGAAAGACCTGCACCCGGCCGACATCGCCGAACTGTATCAGAATCTCGACATCGAAGAGGCCGAGTTTCTCTATAAACTGCTCGACCAGGAAACCGCGGCCGATGTGCTGATGGAACTCGATGAGGACGACCGTAAGAAACTCCTCAAAGAACTGCCGAGCGAAACCATCGCCAAAGAATATATCGACCACCTCGACACCGACGACGCTGTCGACCTGATACGAGACCTCGACGAAGATGCACAAGAAGAGGTGCTCGCCCATATCAACGACGTAGAGCAGGCCGGAGACATCGTCGACCTGCTGAAATACGACGAAAATACGGCCGGCGGTCTCATGGGTACCGAAATGGTCATCGTGAACGAGAATTGGAGTATGCCCGAGTGCATGAAAGAGATGCGCCGACAGGCCGAGGACATGGACGAAATATATTATGTATATGTAGTCGACGACGACAACAAGTTGCGCGGTGTCTTCCCCCTGAAAAAAATGATTACGCACCCCTCGGCCTCCAAGATAAAGCACGTCATGAAGAAAGACCCCGTATCGGTGCGCACCGACGACACCATCGAGACGGTGGCCCAGACTATCGAGAAATACAACCTGGTGGCTCTGCCGGTCGTCGACAGCATCGGCCGGCTGGTGGGCCGCATCACGGTCGACGACGTCATGGACGAGGTGCGCGAACAGGCCGAACGCGACTACCAGATGGCTTCGGGTATCTCGCAGGACGTGGAGACTACCGATACCATTCTCACGCAGACCTCGGCCCGCCTGCCATGGCTGATTATCGGCATGATAGGCGGCCTTGCCAACTCGGTCATACTGGGGAACTTCGAGGGAAGTTTTGCCCTCAACCCGGCCATTGCCCTGTTCATTCCTCTCATCGGCGGAACTGGCGGTAATGTCGGCATACAGTCTTCGGCCATCATCGTGCAGGGCCTTGCCAACAAGTCGCTCACGCTGAACCATGCCGGCAAACAGATTCTGAAAGAACTTGGGGTTGCCATCATCAACGCCTGCACCATATCGGTACTGATATTTGCGGCCTGCTACTTCTTCCTGCTCGGCGGCGAAGCGTTGACGATATGCGTCTCTCTCTCGCTCTTTTCGGTGGTGATATTTGCTTCGATATTCGGGACCTGCGTCCCCATTGCCCTCGAAAAGATAGGACTCGACCCGGCCATCGCCACGGGGCCGTTCATCACCATATCCAACGACATCATCGGCATGCTCATCTACATGGGCATCTGCCACCTGCTCTTATAGCCGGCACTGTCCCGGCAACAAAGAAACGGGGGCGCGGTCTCGAAAAGACCGCGCCCCCGTTTTTATCAGAAGCGAGACATTGCTACTCAAACATATGACGCAGCTTGCTGAATATACGCTCTTTGACCGATTTGCTCGGAGCAAAACCGGGCGAACGCAACTCCTCGATTTTCTTGCGCTCCTCGGCCGTCAGGGTTTCGGGCACATATACCGAGAGGTTTACCAGCAGGTCGCCTACCCCGTAACGATTAACCGAAGGCAATCCCTTGCCTCTCAACCGCAACACCTTACCGGGTTGTGTTCCGGGGTCGATTTTTACCTTGGCCTTACCGTCGATGGTGGGAACTTCGAGCGTTCCACCCAAAGCGGCAGTGGGGAAGTCGATAAGTGCATTGTATATGAGGTCGTTCTCATCGCGCAACAATTCGGGGTGCGGCTCTTCCTGCACCAGAATGAGCAGGTCGCCGTTGACTCCGCCGTGACGGGCCGCATTACCGGCTCCGCTCATCGACAACTGAATGCCGTCGGAGACGCCGGCCGGTATGTTGATGGTAATCACCTCATCTTCTTTCAGGATACCCTCGCCGTTGCACTTCGGACATTTGTGGGTGATGATACGACCTTCGCCGCCACACTTGGGGCAAGCCGTCGTCGACTGCATGGTGCCGAGTATGGTCTGGCGCATCTGGGTGATGACACCGCTACCCTTACATTGCGAGCAGGTTTCGTAGGCCGAGCCGTTCTCGGCACCCGTTCCCTTGCAATCGGGACAGGGCACATATTTCTTGACCTTGATTTTCTTCTCAACGCCCGAAGCAATTTCCTGCAAATTCAGTTTTACACGCACCCGAAGGTCGGAACCGCGGTTGACCCGCTTTCCGCCTCGCGAAGAGCCGCCAAAACCGCCAAAGCCACCGAACCCTCCGAAACCGCCGCCGAAGATGTCGCCGAAATGCGAGAAGATATCTTCCATCGACATACCGCCGGCTCCGCCAAATCCAGAGGCTCCGCCGCCGTTTACACCGGCATGGCCGAACTGGTCGTAACGGGCTCTCTTCTCACTGTTGCTCAGCACTTCATAGGCCTCGGCCGCTTCTTTGAATTTTTCTTCGGCCTCCTTATCGCCGGGATTCTTGTCTGGGTGATACTGTATGGCTTTTTTTCTGTACGCTTTTTTTATCTCTTCGGCCGTTGCTGTCTTGGCAACCTCCAGCACTTCATAATAATCTCGCTTACTGCTCATGGGTATCTTCTTGTTTTTTCCGTTTTACGACGATTATTCTCCGACAACGACTTTGGAGAAGCGTATCACCTTATCGTTCAACGTGTAGCCTTTCTGTACACAATCTATCACTTTTCCTTTCTGTTCGGGGGTTGGTGCCGGGAAGGTGGTTACTGCCTCATGATACTCCGTATCAAAATCGGCCCCCTGAGCAGGTATCTCTTTCACACCGTGGCGTTCGAGATAAGACCTGAACTTATTGTATATAAGCTCAATGCCCTGTTTTACTGCATCAATGTCGGAACTTTCGCCTACGGCTTGCAGTCCGCGCTCGAAATCGTCGATAACAGGCAGAATGTCTTTAAGGCAGGTTTCGCCGCCGTTCTTTATCAACTCGGCTTTTTCTTTCAAGGTTCTCTTACGGAAGTTTTCCAAATCGGCACGTGCCAACAGATACTCCTTTTTGAGTTGCTCCACTTCGGAACGCAACTGCTCGTTCTCGGCTGCCAAAGTGGCAGTCTCGTCGGCAGGAAGAGCCTCCTCGGTAGAGTTTTGAGATTGCTCTTCTGTCATTTCCGACTTTTCTTCCATTCCTTTTTCAGGATTTTCCGATGTCTCTTCTTTCATTGTATATTTATTTTTATTTTTCATTTTCAAACACTTAATATTCTCTACCCTCACACAAGGGGAGAGAAAGGAAACTCTTTTCGCGATAGATAGAGCAAATATGCTGCCATTCCGCTGCAAGGAGACGTTTTGTCAGCCTCCAACAGTGAGAAGCTCCCGTCAATACAGACAGGGACCGGCCCATACGCGACAACCGGGCCAAAGGTTTTCGAAGTCGTCGGGCAACTGACGGAAAAGGCCATACACGGTAGACCCCGACCCCGACATGGAGGCATACACCGCCCCCCGGTCGTAAAGCGAGGCTTTGAGACGTGCCAACTCGGGATAATGCGCAAAAACACTCGGTTCGAAATCATTGACCAGAAGGTCGCGCCACTCACTCACGGGTCGTTTCAAAATATCGGTCAGGGCAACAGGGGGAACGGCCGGCACGACTTGTGAATAGGCTTCGGCGGTAGAGACAGCTACTTCGGGCTTGACCAACAACAAGGTATACCCTTTGAGCGAAACCTCTGTCGGCGACAAACGGTCGCCAATTCCCTCGGCCAGCATCGGCCGGTTGTATATAAAGAAGGGGCAATCGGCTCCCAGCCGTGCGGCCAGTGCTGCCAGCTCGGCATCGTCGGCCGGCAAAGAAAAGAGATCGCGCAACAGGAGCAACATGGTCGAGGCATCGGCCGAACCGCCTCCAAGACCGGCTCCGAATGGCACCACCTTGTGCAGATAGGCATCGACCGCCGGCATCGGATAATGTTGCGACAGAAGGCGATAGGCTTTGACCACGAGATTGTCGTCGGGGCGTCCGTCGACAACCAGCCCCGAGAGGTGCAGACGACACCCTTCTTCACCCCGACCGGCAGGAACCACTTCGAGGGCATCACACCAGCCTACGGGGTAAAAGACAGTGGCTATGTCGTGATATTTGTCGGGTCGGCGCGACAGAATGTGCAAGCCTAGGTTTATCTTGGCGTTGGGAAAGCGTATCATGTGTATTTGTTTTCAAATCGGGAGACAAAGGTAGTGATTTTCCGCGACTCTGCGGTGAGTTGTGCCCTGCTCCTTTTCTTGTCGTTTTTTCTTCCCTTGCCTCTGCTCTCGCCTTTCACTATATTTTCAGAATACAGGAGGCGGCTCGGCATAGCTCGGGAACGAAAACTTTGTTTTCTTCCCTTGCCTCTGCTCTCGCCTTTCACTATATTTGTACCCTCAAAACAATGACCGCATAGTACAAAGACATGGAAATCATATCCGGACGTAAAACTCCCGCACGCAAGAAAAGCCCGGCCCTCTCGCCCATGACCGACATGGGCAAGATACAACCTCAGGCCCGCGATCTCGAAGAGGCCGTTTTGGGAGCCCTCATGCTCGAAAAAGACGCCTACTCCATCATCAGCGACATATTGAAACCCGAATGCTTCTACGAATATAAGCACCAGCTTATTTTCACGGCTATCGTCGACCTGGCCATGAAACAGGAACCCATCGATATGCTCACCGTGTGCGAACAGCTCCGGCGCAACGGAAAACTCGAAGAGGTGGGCGGCGAATATGTCATCACCGAACTGACCAGCCGGGTATCGTCGGCAGCCAACATCGAGTTTCACGCCCGCATCATCGCCCAGAAATACCTGGCCCGCGAACTGATACGCTTCACCGGAGAGATTCAGGCCAAGGCCTATGAAGAGACCTACGACGTCGACGACCTGATGCAGGAAGCCGAAGGTCAGCTTTTCGAAATCTCCCAGCGCAACGTCAAAAAAGATGTTACCCAAATCAATCCCGTCATCAACGAGGCCCTGCACATTCTCGAAATCGCATCGAACCGAAAAGACGGATTGAGCGGTCTGCAATCGGGATTTACCGACCTCGACAAAATGACCTCGGGCTGGCAGAACTCCGACCTCATCATCATTGCGGCCCGTCCGGCCATGGGTAAGACGGCATTTGTACTCTCCATGGCCAAGAACATGGCCATCAACTACAATACGCCGGTGGCCATCTTCTCGCTCGAAATGTCGAACGTGCAACTTGTCAACCGTCTCATCATCAACACCTGCGAGATACCGGGCGAGAAAATCAAGAGTGGCCAGCTCGCGCCCCACGAATGGGAGCAGCTGAACGCCAAAATCAACGACCTCTACGACGCCCCCATCTTCATCGACGATACCCCCAGTCTCTCGGTCTTTGAACTGCGCACCAAGGCCCGCCGGCTAGTACGCGAACACGGCATAAAGATGATTATCATCGACTACCTGCAACTGATGAACGCCAGTGGCATGAACTTCGGCAGCCGCGAACAGGAGGTAAGTACCATCTCACGCTCGCTCAAAGGTCTCGCCAAGGAGCTGAACATTCCCATCATCGCCCTGTCGCAGCTCAACCGTGGTGTCGAAACCCGTACCGGCGAGGAGGGCAAGCGTCCGCAACTGGCCGACCTGCGCGAATCGGGAGCCATCGAGCAGGACGCCGACATGGTATGCTTCATACACCGCCCCGAGTACTACAAAATTACCGAAGACGCCAAAGGCAACTCTCTTGTGGGCCTGGCCGAAATCATCATAGCCAAGCACCGTAACGGTGCCGTGGGCGACGTGCGACTGCGCTTCCGCGGCGAACTGGCCCGCTTCCAGAACCTGAAAGACGATACGGTCATTCCCTCTAAAATAAACCGGAAACGCGACAACAGCCAGCTGCCGGCCGACAATGCCGGTGCGCTGAGCCCCAACACCGATTTTCTGAACCAGCAGGACGACAACGTGCCTTTCTAAAAATTTTCTGCCATGCTCACACCGACATCGACCGACGAACAGATAAGAGAGATAAAACGACAATTCCGCAAAGCCATGAACGGCATCGTCGCCGCCAGCATGCGCGAAAAAGGCATGGACTATCGGGTCAACTTCGGGCTCACGCTTCCCCTGCTCAAACGAATTGCCTCGACAGTTACCCCCGACAAGGCTCTGGCCCAACGGTTGTGGGAAGAGCCCGTGCGCGAATCGAAACTGCTGGCCACCTGGCTATTCCCGGCCGAAGAGATGGAGGTAGAGACGGCACGGCAGTGGGTAGGCACAATTCCCTATACCGAAGTGGCCGACCTGTGTTGCATGAACCTTTTCTCCCGCATCGCCGGCGCAGCACAACTGGCGGCTGACTGTACCACAGCCGACGACGAGCTGACCCGCTATACCGGCTACCAGTTATGGAGCCGACTGCTGGCACAGAAATACACACCGAATGACGAAGAGGCGCGGCACCTCATCTCGGACTATATCGACCTCGTGTGCGGCACGGCTCCCGCCCATCTGCTGGCCGCAGCAACCGGTTGCATGAAACGTCTGGCAGCCGTATCGCCACAAAGAGCGGCCGAAATACAACAGCGTATATCGACCGCCGAGGTACCCGACACCCGCCGGGCACTCCTTGCCGACATCGACGAAGAGTGCCGGTTTCTGCAAGGAGAATAAAGAGCCCGCACCACCTTGTCAGGCAAACGCGACAGGAACACCACCCTGTCGCGAAAAACATTACACGTTAATCGCAACTATCACCCCTTTCGCACACCATATTTCGGTTTTATTCATTATCTTTGCCTCGTTTGGCACAACCATAAGAGCCATGATTGAGGAGAAAACCCGAGAAATCGTACGACAAAAACTGTCTCAATATCTGGAAGCGAAGAAGCTGCGAAAGACGCCCGAGCGATATGCCATATTGGACAAGATATATGCAACAAGCGAACATTTCGATGTCGACTTGCTGCACGAAATGATGTCGGAGAGCGAATATCGGGTAAGCCGAGCCACGGTATACAACACCGTAGATCTGCTGGTCGACGCGGGACTGGTGCGCAAACATCAATTTGGCAACCACCCGGCCCAGTATGAGAAATCGTACAACATGGCCAATCATCACCACCTCATCTGCACCCGCTGCGGGAAAATAAGAGAGGTGAAAGACCCCAAACTGCTCGAAGTGCTTTCACAGAAGAAATTTGCACGGTTCACCACGGCCTACTACGCCCTCTACGTCTACGGAATATGCTCCTCCTGCATGCAGGCCGAACGCAAAGGGCTCCGCCGGAAAAACAGCGAAAAAGAAAACAAACAATAACAACAAAAATAACCACACTCCCTAAATTATGAAATCAGTAGATGTATTATTAGGATTGCAATGGGGCGACGAAGGCAAAGGCAAAGTCGTCGATGTTCTCACTCCGAAATACGACGTCATCACCCGTTTCCAGGGCGGCCCGAATGCCGGCCATACACTGGAATTCAACGGCGAGAAATATGTACTCCGCTCCATACCCTCGGGCATATTCCAGGGCGGTAAAATCAACATCATCGGCAACGGTGTCGTACTCGACCCCGTACTCTTCAAGCAGGAAGCCGAAGCACTGGCCGCCAGCGGACACGACATCACCCGCCAGCTCTATATCTCGAAAAAGGCACACCTCATACTCCCCACCCACCGTATGCTCGACGCCGCCTATGAAGCCGCCAAGGGTGCCGGGAAAATAGGCACCACCGGCAAAGGTATCGGCCCCACCTATACCGACAAGGTGAGCCGCAACGGACTGCGTGTAGGAGACCTGCTGCACAACTTTGAAGAGAAATATGCCAAGGCAAAGGCCCGCCACGAAGCCATACTACAATCACTCCACTACACCTACGACATTGCCGAGCTCGAAGCCCAATGGTTTGCCTCGCTCGACTACCTGAAACAGTTCCGCTTCATCGACAGCGAACACGAAATCAACAAACTGTTGAAAGACGACAAGTCGGTACTGGCCGAAGGCGCCCAAGGAACCCTGCTCGACGTCGATTTCGGTTCCTACCCGTTTGTTACCTCTTCCAACACCATCTGTGCCGGAGCCTGCACAGGCCTGGGTGTAGCCCCCGGCCGCATCGGCAAAGTATATGGTATATTCAAAGCCTACTGCACCCGCGTGGGCAGTGGTCCGTTCCCCACGGAGCTGTTCGACGAAACCGGAAAGAAAATCCGCGACATCGGTCATGAATACGGTGCCGTTACCGGACGCGAACGCCGCTGCGGCTGGATAGACCTTGTCGCCCTGAAATATGCCATCATGATCGACGGTGTTACCGACCTCATCATGATGAAGAGCGACGTACTCGACACCTTCGAAACCATCAAGGCGTGCGTTGCTTACCGCATCGATGGCAAGGAGACCGACGAATTCCCCTTCGAAATCGACGACAAAATCGAACCCGTATATGTGGAGTTCCCCGGCTGGAAATGCGACATGACCCACATGCAGAGCGAAGACGAATTCCCCGAAGAGTTCAACGCCTACCTCACCTTCCTCGAAGAGGAACTGGGTGTACGCATCAAAATCGTATCGGTGGGTCCCGACCGCGCACAGACCATCGAACGCTACACCGACAACGACTAATCACACCCCGACAGACGCCATACCCCCGAAAGCTCCATGCTACCGCCATTAGCCGAACGACTGCGTCCAAGGACACTCGATGACTACATCGGGCAGGAACATCTTGTGGGGAAAGGCGCCGTTCTACGCCGAATGATAGACAGCGGAGAGGTATCCTCATTTATATTATGGGGACCTCCCGGTGTCGGCAAGACCACGCTGGCCCATATTATTGCCGTCCAGCTCAAAACCCCGTTCTACACCCTGAGTGCCATACACTCGGGCGTGAAAGAGGTGCGCGAAGTCCTCGACAAATGCAAGGGCAACGGATTCTTCCAACAAAGCCGCCCCATTCTGTTCATCGACGAAATACACCGTTTCAACAAGTCGCAGCAAGACTCTTTGCTCGGTGCCGTAGAAAACGGTACCGTCACCCTCATCGGAGCCACAACAGAGAATCCGTCGTTCGAAGTGATACGCCCGCTGCTTTCCCGCTGCCAGGTCTATGTACTCAAATCGCTCGACGCCCAGCATCTGCAACAACTCCTCGACCGGGCCATACACACCGACAAAGAACTGCAAAAGCGGCGCATCGACATCAAAGAGACCACAGCACTCTTCCGCTACGCCGGCGGCGACGCTCGCAAACTGCTCAACATCATCGACCTCATAGCCAACGCCACCCCCGCCGATGAACCCCTCGTCATCGACAACACCGTCGTAACCGACCGGTTGCAGCAAAACCCCATGGCCTACGACAAGGGGGGAGAAATGCACTACGACATCATCTCGGCCTTCATCAAGTCGATACGCGGCAGCGACCCCGACGGAGCCATCTACTGGCTAGCCCGTATGGTAGCCGGCGGAGAGGACCCCAAATTCATTGCACGACGGCTGGTCATCTCGGCCTCGGAAGACATAGGTCTGGCCAACCCCAACGCCCTTCTCATCGCCAACGCAGCTTTCGAAGCCGTACAAAACATCGGGTGGCCCGAAGGCCGCATCGCCCTGGCCGAAGCTGCCGTATATCTGGCATGCAGCCCCAAGAGCAACTCAGCCTACAAAGCCATCAACGACGCCCTCGCCTGCGTCGAACAGACCGGCAACCTGCCTGTCCCCCTCCACCTGCGCAATGCCCCCACGGCTTTGATGAAAGAGTTGGGCTATGGCAAGGAATATCTTTATGCCCATGATTTCGAGGGGCATTTCGTCAAGCAGCAATACCTGCCCGACGCCATTAAAAATAAATCGCTGTGGCACCCCCAGCCCAACGCAGCCGAAGAGCGGCACAAAGAACATCTGCGTAACCTGTGGGGAGATAAATATAAATAGCCATCATACACCGACGAAAAGGCAAAAACACCTTTTTGCAAAGCCGATATGCCAAAACAGCCGTAAAAAAGAAAATATGTTTCTGTTACGGCCTTTTTATTTGACATTTTCTTGGCAAAGGACAAAAAAAAACATAAATTTGTTCCCTCAAAACCCGCGTTTGGAATCTAATTTTGGAGAATCAGTACATTAAAAAATAAACAAAATGAAAAAGCACAATTTTTATGCAGGCCCCTCTATTCTGAGCCAATACACCATTAAAAATACAGCCGACGCTGTATTGGATTTTGCTGGAACAGGACTCTCTTTGCTGGAAATCTCACACCGAAGCAAAGAATTTTCGGCCGTCATGGACGAAGCCCGCGCTCTTGTCAAAGAATTATTAGACGTACCCGCCGGATACGACGTTGTATACCTCGGCGGTGGAGCCAGCCTGCAATTCTGTATGGTGCCTTTCAACCTGTTGAAAAAGAAAGCCGCTTACCTGGAAACGGGAACGTGGGCCGTCAATGCCATTAAAGAGGCCAAACTCTTCGGCGAAGTCGACGTCGTTGCATCGTCGAAAGAGGCCAACTTCACCTATATCCCCAAAGACTACACCGTACCCGAAGACGCTGACTACTTCCACATCACGACCAACAACACGATTTACGGCACCGAATACAAGGATTTCCCCAAGTTTGATGTTCCCGTTATCTGCGATATGTCCAGCGACATTCTTTCGCGCAAGGCGAACGTTAAGGATTTTGACCTTATCTACGCAGGAGCGCAGAAAAATCTTGGTCCTGCCGGCGTAGTCATCGTCATTGCCAAGAAAAGTTTTTTGGCTACAGCACGCGAGGAGCTGCCGACAATGCTGAAATACAGCACCTTTGCTAATAACGATTCTTTGTACAATACACCGCCTGTCTTTGCTATTTATATGGTTAACAAAACTCTGCACTGGATTAAAAAGCAGGGTGGCGTAAACGCTATTGCCAAGAACAATGCAGCGAAAGCTAAGCTCATTTATGACGTTATCGACAACAGCGACGGCTTTTACAAGGGCCATGCGGCTCCCGAAGCTCGCAGTAATATGAATATTACCTTCAATCTGGCTACACCGGAAATGGAGAAGGATTTCGTTGCCAAGGGCAAGGCTGCAGGCTTTGTCGGCATCGGCGG
>ERZ824600.3629-NODE-3629-length-14472-cov-8.984740_pt1 | contig 14472 bp, 8 predicted proteins | sample MGYA00519933_ERZ824600 | MGnify/ENA primary metagenome ERZ824600 (study PRJEB31778, sample SAMEA3449178) | human gut metagenome | biome: human gut; feature: human-associated habitat; material: faeces | place: United Kingdom | collected 2010/2012 ... | reverse complement strand
GTAAATTATTTGAATATTATAAAAAGAGATCATGTGTCGGCAACCGTACGGACACATGATCTCTTTTTATAATATTCCACCAATAATTTCCGTCTTTAAACTAAAACTTCCCTTCTTTAAACGCCCGCATCATCTCATTCGTCAAGCTAAAATCATTCGGTTGCAATTCAATTTCATCACGAGATTTCCACTCAGCAAGTTTCAATTCTGAAGCATCCATATGAATCTCTGTATCTCCATCTACCTCACAATAAAAACCAGCCAGCAGATCATCCACAACACCCCAAGGCTGAGATTTATAATATTGAATATTCTTCACACGAATACCAGCTTCTTCCATGACCTCTCGTGCAACAGTTTCTTCCAAAGTTTCACCAATTTCCGTAAACCCAGCAATTAAAGCAAAAGGAGTGAATCCTTTACGGTATTTTGTAAGCAGGATCTTATCACCATTTTTAACACCAACGATCACAGCAGGCACGATTCTTGGATAGATCAAGTGACCGCAAGATGGGCATTTTAAAGCACGTTCTGTGGAAGAATGAACGGTCTTGTGTCCACAGCATCCACAGAAACGGTTTGTGCGGTACCAGTTATAAAGATGTAAACCAGTGATCGCCGCAAATGTACGGTATTTTGGACCAATCTGTAAATTGCGAAGCTCACGTACGGTATTGAATTCGTAATCTTCAGGAATTTCTTCCGGAGCTTCATTTAATAAGAAGTAGTTGTCATCATCCACAGAGAAAAGATATGTAAGAGTTTCTTCTGTAACATGAGTGTCATTCACAAAATCACTCAATCTAGGGAATGATAAAAATAGATGTTCCTCATTTAAAAGAGTTGGTCTTGCAAGTTTCTTACCATCACCGGTATAGATCATTTCATCCAGAGAAAATAGATTTTCCTGCCCCATTTCTTCTAAGTCTTCTTTCTTTAATAAACGATGAAGAAGACCGTCCTGTGTAAAATATAAAATAATGCTGTCAGCATCTGGTTTTTGATCTGGATGATATTGATTGTTTAGTTTATGTGGATAAATATCTTGTATCATATGTAATAAAATTCCTCGTTTCCATTAAAATTCAAATAAAAAAAGCACTTTTATCATAACAGAATGAGGATGAAATGAACAGAAGAAAAATAAATAAAGACAAAAGATAAAAATAATGATATACTGATAAACGATTAAGCTATAAGATTAAAAAATAAATGGGGGGGGGTATATAAGTGGAGATGAACAAACTATGTAGTTGTATTGTTCCATGTTTTAATGAAGAAAAAGTTATACCAATCTATTACGATGAAATGCAGAAAGTTATGAAGCAAGAAGAAAACATTGAATTTGAAATTATTTTTGTGGATGATGGAAGTAAAGATGGTACATTAGAGATTATGAGAAAATTAAGTGAGCAGGATCCTAAAGTACATTATATTTCATTTTCCAGAAATTTTGGAAAAGAAGCTGCTTTATATGCAGGGTTAGAACGTGCAAAAGGTGATTATGTTATTACCATGGATGTAGATCTTCAAGATCCACCATATTTAATTCCAAAGATGATTCGATGTATTGAAGAAGAAAACTATGATAGTGTGGCAACAAGAAGAGTGACAAGAGAAGGAGAACCTGTTATTCGTTCTTTTTTTGCAAGGCAATTTTATAAACTAATCAATAAGATTTCAGATTCAAATATAGTAGATGGAGCAAGGGATTTTCGTATGATGAAACGAAAGATGGTAGATGCTATTTTGACAATGCCAGAATATAACCGTTTTACAAAAGGAATCTTTGGATGGGTAGGATTTGAGACAAAATGGCTGGAATATAAGAATGTAGAACGTGCCGCGGGGGAGACGAAGTGGTCTTTTTGGAAGCTATTTCGTTATGCCTGTGAAGGAATTATGGCATTTTCAACAGCACCATTGATGGCAGTATCATTGATGGGTGTGTTTGTATGCATTTTTGCATTTTTATTTCTGATATTTGTAATCGTGAGAGCTGCAGTATTTGGAGATCCCGTTGCCGGATGGCCGTCATTAGTATGTATTATCAGTTTTTTAAGTGGTATTCAATTGTTAGGAATGGGAGTTGTTGGTATGTATCTATCTAAGACATATCTGGAAACAAAACATCGACCGATTTATATTGAAAAGGAAAGTCATTAATAATAATGAAAGAGGAATCGTTTAAATGAAATTAACTACAAAGAAACAGCTTATGGCAAGATATACGATCTTATTTGCAATTATAAGTCTGATTGTATTTTATCTATTCTACAAAAATGGAGTGACATTCATATGGGGAGCAAAGGGACAGGATGGATTATCACAACACATCAACGCGCTGATGTACTGGGGAGAATATATCCGCAATTTCTTCTTTAATATCATCCACGGACATTTCAGATTTCCAATGTGGGATATGAGCATTGGATTTGGAGCAGACATTCTAGGAACATTAAATTATTATGCGATCGGTGATCCACTCAATCTGATTTATGTATTTTCCAATAAGTCAAATATAGAATTATTGTATAACTTTATGCTTGTATTTCGTCTATATCTGGCGGGAGTAGCATTTATCGCATTTGGACATTATCTGAAAAAAGATGGAAATGGAATCTTAGCAGGAAGTATTGTGTATATTTTTAGCGGAACATTTTTTTCATTTGCGATACGTCATCCGTTTTTCCTAAATCCAATGATCTATCTTCCATTATTATTGATGGGAGTCGAGAAGATTTACAGAAAAGAAAAACCATATTTATTTATACTTATGGTAACGGTCGCAGCGATTAGTAATTTCTATTTTTTCTATATGCTGACAGTTGCGGCAGTGGTTTACGCACTGATCAGATTTCCAGAATATAAAGAAGCAGGATTTTTCAGAACTCTTGGAAGATTTAGCGGGTGGTATCTGCTTGGAATTGGTCTTTCTGCAGTAATCTTGTTGCCTGTATTAATCGCATTTTCAGGAAATGCGCGAACTACTTCGGATGTAAATTATTTTAGTATTTTCTTATATAAGAAATCATATTACAAACAAATATTCTTACAGTTTGCGGGTTTCCAGAAGATTTATAAAGGAACAAATCTAAACTATGCAGCTTTAGGATATTGTGCAATTATTGCACTGTTCCTGAAAAGGGATAAAAAGCGGTTTTCATACAAAGTAGCAGTGGTACTTGGTATTGTCAGTCTGTTATCACCAGTGTTCGCCTATATTTTGCATGGATTTTCTTATCCGATGAATCGATGGACATTTATACTGGCATTGATTGTTGGAATGACAGTCACAGAAATCTATCCAGATCTATTTGTACTGACGAGGATCCAGAAAACAGGAATTCTTGCAGGAGCCGTTTTTTACATAGTATTCGCACTTTCCTTAGGCGATAATATGGTAAAAGGGAAATATGAATTAGCAATACTTGCAGCTACAGTACTTGCATTGTTTGTACTTAATGAGTGTAAAATGTTTGGACAGGAGAAATATAAACATTTCATTTTGTATGCAGTATTGATCTTAACAGCAGGAACTTCTTCATATGTACAGTATTCTCCAAAATATGGAGAAACAATCTCAAATTATGTAAAATCCGGGCAGGCATATGAGATGTTGTGTGGAAAAGAAATGCGGTTGATACAGCCAGATAAATATAAGATACAAAATGGTGTGTATCGTGCAGAATCTCTGGATAACAAGGTAACAAACTGGAGTTTAAATGCGCATATTCCGGGAATTACGAATTATTATAGTGTGACAGATAAGAATGTCTCAGAGACTATGCAGGAATTCGGATTAAAATCTTATCAGTATAAGTTCAAATTCCGCAAACTTGATATGAGACAAGGTCTGATGGATTTATATGGAGTTCGTTATGTAATCTGCACCAAAGAAACAGGAGCTAAATTATTATCAGATTATCAGTTGTTAAGATCAAAAGATGGGATGCAGTTGTATGAAAATAAAAATGTATTTCCATTTGGATATACTTATGATGGATATTTGTCATCACAAACATATAAAACTCTGAACCCAGCACAGAAAGAACAAGCATTGCTTCAAAGTGCGATTCTGGAAGACGACAGCAAGAGTGCGGATAAACTAAAGAAGATGACAATCCCAGAGAACGTAACATGTCATGTTGTTGGAGAAAATTATCGCATTCATAGTGAAAAAGAAAAGGAAAAAATCATTCAGATTAAGATTCCAAAACAATATATCAAGGCGAATTCTTATATTTATCTGCAAGGAGTCAGTACAGAAGCATTGGATGGAAAAAGCAGCAGACATGTATTAGGAGTTGGGATGAACAAAAGTAACTTCCAGCTTCTTTATGGAGGTAAACAGGTTCATTTATTTAATGCAGAGAAGAATTCCAGTTACGATATTGGGAAAAGAAATTATTTGGTCAAGATGAGCAGAGATGCAGTGAAAGATCGGGAAGATACATTGACATTAAAATTTAAGTTGAAAAGTGATTATTATATTGATCGGATTTCGATTCTTACAGTGGATCAACAGACAGAGATAAAACAGATTCAAAAGAGAAAAAAAGCAGATCATCTGACCAATATTTCATATGATGGAGGAAATCATTTTTCAGGAGATATCAAGGCATCTCAAAATGAGATACTTTGTATACCAATAACATATCACAAAGGTTGGAAAGCATATGACAATGGAAAGCAAGTGAAGAGTGAGCAGGTCAATGGAATGTTTGAAGGAATCTATTTAAACAAAGGAGATCATCATATTACATTAAAATATGAAACCCCAGGCCTTAAGATTGGCGCAGTTGTGTCGTTATTTAGTTTGATCATATTATTTATCATAAGTAAAAAGAAGAAATTTCAGTAATTAAGAAAAGCTTTTATTTACCAAAAAGAAAGGTAAATGAAAGCTTTTTTCTATAAAAGAGGAAACGGAATGTACAAAAATAAAAAATGACCAATGTTCAATAAATTATTGACTTTTATCAAGGAAGTGCATATAATAACCAATGATTCAAAGAGGTATGACCTCTATATAAGTAATAAAAATGCAAGGAAGGAGCAGCTGTGATCATGTTAAAACGAGAATGGCAGAAAATTTCAAAGAACCCCTGGATGATTATCATTTTGATCGCGATCATTACGATTCCTGCAATTTATACATCTGTATTCCTTGGTTCTATGTGGGATCCATACGGAGATGCAGATCAATTACCAGTAGCGGTAGTCAATCACGATAAGAAGGTAAATTACGAGGGAAAAACATTACAAGTAGGAGATGATCTGGTAAAGAATCTGAAAGATTCAGGATCACTGGATTTTCATTTTGTAAGTGACAAGAAAGCAGAGGAAGGATTGAAGAGTGGAGAATACTATATGATCATTTCCATTCCAGAAAATTTCTCAAAGAATGCAACAACATTAATGGATAAGAATCCAAAACAGATGAAACTGACATACAAGACAAACCCAGGTACGAACTATGTAGCATCCAAGATGGATGATAGTGCCATGGCGAAGATTGAGAAGTCAGTCAGAGAAAAAGTAACAGAAACTTATGTAAAGACCGTATTTGATCAGATCAAGACAGCCGGAAGCGGTTTCCAGAAAGCAGCAGATGGATCCAAAAAGATCGAAAGCGGAGCGAAGAAGCTGAAAGCTGGAAATGATACGATCGAACAGAATTTAAAGAAGTTAGCATCCAGCACATTAACATTTCAGAATGGAGCAAAATCACTTTCTGTAGGACTAAAAACATACACAGCAGGTGTAGCCAAAGTTGACAGTGGAGCAAAATCTTTAAAATCAGGAACAAAGACATTGAAAAATGGAGTTGCAGCTCTGCAGACAGGAGCAACTCAGTTATCCAATGGCTCTAAATCCTTAAAATTAGGAATCTCCCAGTACACAAACGGAGTCAGCACAGCACAGGCTGGAAGCAAACAGCTTGCAGCGAATAATAAAGCATTAAATGCAGGTGTTGAAAAATTATCCAGTGGAAGTAAGGATTTAAAAGATGGAACTGGAACATTATCAGCAGGCCTTAAAAATCTGTTGGGTCAGACAAAAGAAACATCCAATGGACTTGGAACTCAGTTAAAAGAAAATGAAGCGAAGAAAGATGGAATTATAAGCAAACGAAGCAATTTCGATACACAATTAGAAGCATTTAATACAAAATTAAATGAATTAAATCAAATGCTTTCTGCTGAATCAACCGCATCAGAGACATCAACACAGACAGCAAACAATGAAACAGCTAAGAAGGCAGCAAGCAGTGCAGCAAATGCAAAGTCAAGTGTATCTGATTTAAACAGCAAAGTAAGCAAGTTAAAGAATTCATCTGTACTTGATAAATTAAGCGAAGAAGATAAAAAAGCATTATTAGCTGAAATCGACGAGGTAGATAGCGCAGCATCTGATGTTGAAAATAATGTTGATGAAACATATACAAATGCACAGAAAGCAGCAGATAAAAAAACAACAGCAAAAACACAGTCCGCAAGTAGTGAACAGCAACTTGCAACAGTGAAAGCATATGTTAGTTCTTTAGCAAAATCATCTAAGCAACTTGCAGAATCATCCCAGACACTTTCTGGATACGAAAAAGCGATGATGAATGGTCTGTATGAAGGCTTAAATGAAGTAAAAACAACATTAGACCGTCAGGGAACAACTCAGGATACAATGGGTATGATCCAGGCGTTAACTCAGTTATCAGAAGGTGCCACAAAAGTACAGACAGGAATGACAACCTTAGAATCCGGAATCAATGACAGCACAAGCGGATTAAAGATTGGAATTGCAAATTATACAGCAGGAGTTGAAAGTCTGAACACAGGACTTACAACATTAACAAACAACTCCAAAGCATTAAATAGCGGAGCAACTCAGCTGAATAGTGGAATTGGTCAGGTAAGCTCAAAACTTCCAACATTTAAGTCAGGAACAGCAAAACTTTACAAAGGAACAAAAACACTGAAATCAGGAACAGCAGCCTTAGTTGCTAACAACAATACATTAAACAGTGGAGCCGGACAGTTAGCATCTGGAGCTGGACAGATCGCAAGTGGATCAAGTCAGTTAGCAGCAGGATCTACAACTCTTGGAAATGGAATCGGAACACTTCAGAGTGGAAGCAAGACATTAAAAGATTCCTTACAAAAAGGAGCAGATCAGGTTAACAGCATTAAGGCAACCAAGAAGACAAACAAAATGTTTGCAGCACCAGTAAAAGCTAAGAATGTAGAATATTCACACGTTGATAACAATGGTCACGCAATGGCACCATATATGATGTCCGTTGGATTATTCGTAGCATGTATGGCATTTACATTAATGTATCCTTTAATGGAGAAAAACGAAGAAGTCAAGAGTGGACTTCAGTGGTGGTTAAGCAAAGTCACAGTCATGGCAGCAGTATCCATTGCACAGGCAGTGATCATGGTTGCAGTTTTAATGGGAATCAATGGACTCGAACCACATTACGTAGGAAAAACATTTGGAATGGCCGTCTTAGCATCCATGGCATTTATGTCATTGATCTGCTTTGGCGAGATGTTATTAAACCGTGTCGGAAGTTACGTCATGTTAGTATTCATGGTCGTACAGTTAGGTGCAGCCGGAGGAACATATCCATTGGATATGGCACCACACTTCTACACAGTATTACACAAATATATGCCATTCAGCTATACAGTACACGCATTCCGTCACACACTATCCATGGATGGACGGATCGGACAGGATATTGCAGTATTTGTTGGAATCTTAGTTGTGTCAACATTAGCAACGATTATTTTCTACCGATTCAGAATGAAGAAACAGGTTGGAGGAACATTGGAACCTAATGGAGTGCCACAGCATTAAAGATATAAATAATTAAATAAAAACTCTAATGAACAAAAGACTAGGACAGTCAGTTTTGGATTGTATAGATATACATCTTCCAAAACTGATTGTCCTAGTCTTTTTATTGTTGTTGTATGCATGAAAAATGTGTATAAAATGTGAACAAATACATTGAATAAAGATTAATGCAGGAGTATAATTAAAAAAGTATAGTAATTGTAAATAGGGATAATAAGTTAATAGGGAGCTTTCACTTATGAAGAAGACTAAGATTCCACGGAAAAAAGTACGTGGAAAGAAAGCAACTGTAACGATTAAAATTAAATAATCTCAAAATGCGCTAAAAGAGTGATCAGATTGATCACTCTTTTATGCATTCTACACAAAAAAGTGTTATAATAAACAAAGCAATATGCAGATTCAAACATGAAGAAAAGGAGGACGAATTTCATGCAAAAAGGATGGAAAGTATTCAGCCACTTAAATGGAAAGAGCAGAAAGAAACTGTTAGCATGTCTGCTCAGTATATCCATGATACCGGTCAACGGATTTACGGTAATGGCGGCAACAGCAGATCAGGGGAATCAGGCAGCGGTGACACAGGAAGGTACAACCACACCAACAGTTACAAGTGGGATTTCATTTGCGGCAGAATCCCAGAATGTAACAGTAGGAAATTTCAAGTATTATGAATTCCAGGGAACGCAGGCAAAAGATTTCGATAAAGTCAACTTCAATATTTCTGATCAAACAGCATTAAAGATTGAACAAAAGACTTTTAAACAAGCAGATGGAACAGAAGTTGTGAAGTATATGCCGATCGCATTAAAAGACAGCGGAAAAGTTACTGTAACAGCAACATTTGAAAAGAATAAAAAGCCATTAGATGGAGTAAGTGCTCAGTTTGAATTTAATTTAAGCAAAGATGATAATATCATTCCATTTACTTCACAAACGATGTATCAGGTATTTAGTGGAAAGGAAGAAGGTGCGCTTACTAAAGCAGACTTAGCAGCGAAGACAGAGATCAATCTTTCTGACAAAGGTCTGACAGATACAGAAGTAGCATATCTTCAGTATGCAACTGGTTGTGAAAAATTAGATTTAAGCAAGAATACAAATATAAGTAAGATTGATGCATTAAAATCTATGACGAATCTAAAAGAAATCAATTTGGAAGGTACAAAGGTTTCTACAGTAGATAGAATTGCTTTGATTAAGAAAGATCCGATTACAGTAGAAAAAGGAGCCAAAACAAATGATCCTATTCTTCCAAAAGGAATTTTAAAAGGATGCAAAGATGTTAAGTATTCTGAGGAAGTAGTAGCAGGAACAACAGCAAAATTAAAATCAATCCAGGTTCAGTCAGATGGATCCATAAGTCTGGAAGCAGTGGATACAGCAGAAGCAGGAACGACGAATTTAAAAGTTGAAAGCACAACAACACCAACAGTATTTGCAACGATTCCAGTAAATGTGACAGCCAAAAGTGCAACAACACCAGAGTTTGATAAAAATGATCCAAATGTAAGTGTAGGAGCATTTAAGAAACAGATCAAGTTAAATAATCTGGAAAAAGATGATGTAGTAATGATCACATCAAAAGATGCAAAGATCTTAAATATTCGCACAGAAACAGCGCAGGATGGAACAAAGACATACTATCTGGAACCAAAAGCAGCAGGAAAAGCAACGGTAGAAGCGGTAGTAGCAAGAGCAGGAAAGACATATACAGCAACGATTGAGATTCAGGTAGCAGCCGTAGGAAAAGATATCATTCCACTGACAAGTTACAAAGTATACGATGCATTAGAGGCAGATGCAAATAACGATGGAATGATCTCAACAGAAGAGATCAAAAATGTAAAATCTATTAATTTAGAAAATAAAGATCTGACGAATGCAGATTTAGCAGGTTTATCCGAAGCAGTTAATTGCACAAAGATCGACCTCGAAAACAACAAAAACATCACAGACATCAGTTTCATAAAGAATTTAAAACAGTTAAAAACACTCTATCTAAGAGGAACATCTGTGACAGATTTTACAGCATTAAATGATCTGAAAGCACAGTTAGAATCATTATATCTGCCAACAACAGCAAGCACAGCGACAAGAATGTCATTCTTAAGCGACAGCCTGTATCTAAAAGAAGGACAGGAATTAACAATACAGCAGTTTACAAAAGGTGTATTCGTAGATAGCAAAGAAGCATGCACGATCACATCATCTAATCTGGCAGCAGTATCCATTACAGGAGATAAGATCAAAGCCGGAACAAAAGGTCAGATGGCAACACTGACATTAAAAGCTGGAACAACAACAAAAACGATCAAAGTTTACACAACAGATGAAACAGGTAAGATTCCTACACAGGCGGTTGTATTAAACAAAACATTTGTAACATTAAATCCAGGCAAGACAGAACAGCTGAAGATCACATATTTACCAGATTATGCAACAGCTTCAATCGGAACAGTAAAATGGACATCTTCTAACGAAGCAGTTGTAACAGTTGATGCAGCAGGTAAATTAACAGCTAAGGCTGCAGGAAAAGCAATTATTACGGCAATAACATCTGACGGAAATGTAATGTACTGCATCGTAACAGTAGAAAATATCAAAGTCAGCAAGATTACGATCACAACAACAACATCTAACAAGATCGCAACTGGTAAGAAAGTAACATTAAAGGCGACCGTAACACCATCCAACGCATACAATAAAGGTGTTACATGGAAATCAAGCAATACCAAAGTTGCAACAGTTAGCAGCAGCGGTGTCGTTACAACGAAGAAGAAAATGGGTGGAAAAACAGTAACGATCACAGCGACAGCCAAAGACGGAAGTGGTAAGAAAGCGTCATATAAGATCTATATCAAGAAAGGTATCGTAAAGAAAGTCTACATTTCCGGAGTTAAATCAGTAAAAGCTGGTAAGAAGTTATATCTGAAAGGAAAAACAAGCGCATCTTCAGGGGCAAATAGAACTTTAAAATGGTCAAGCAGCAATACAAAATATGCGAAAGTTTCTTCCAAAGGAACTGTAACAACATACAAAGCTGGAAAGAAAAAATCCGTGAAGATCACAGCAAGAGCAGTGGATGGAAGCGGAAAGAGCAAGACGGTTACAATTAAAATTAAATAGTAAAGTAATCTCTGATATTTATTGAAAGAAAAAGCAGTTAGAAATCAAAATTTAAGATTTCTAGCTGCTTTTCTTCTAAATTGCAAAAGTAGTAACAAAAACTTGCAATACCCCTCTTATATTAAATCAAATGATAATGTTTAAATGCATGATAAATCCCATCATCATTTACGGAATCTGTAACATATTCCGCAATTGCTTTTAATTCATCACAGGCATTTCCCATAGCAATTCCATGGCCAGCAGCTTTAAACATGGAGATATCGTTATTACTATCTCCAAATGCGTAGCAGTCATCTGTAGAGATGTTGAGATGATCAGCAACATATGTAAGACCAGTCCCTTTATCAGGATTTTCAACATGATCCCATGTAAACTCATGCGCCATATAAGGAGCAAGGTCAAAAGCAGTGATCATAAATCCATAATGTGGATGAAAGTCAACATTATGATCGCGGAAATAAGAACATTTTTCCCCTTCAAAGGTTCCATAGATATTGTTTTCTTCGCAAATCCGTTTGATCTGTTCGACCACTGTTTCAGGAACTGTTTTGTGATAGATCGTTTCGCCATCAAGAAGGATGTGAACTCCGTTAGAACAAAGATAACCGTCGCAGCCAATATCGAGAATCTCTTTTTCAAAATAAACAAGAGGTCGTCCAGTGTTGATCAGGACTTTATGACCATTTTCCTGTGCTTCATGGATCGCTTTGATCGTAGATTCTGGAACCAGACGCTGTTCTTTACTGTACAAAGTCGCATCGACATCCAGAAAGATTAGTTTGTTGTTTTCACTCATATTATCATTACCCATCTAAATATTTATAAAAATTAAGAGCCGGATACAAATGAAGATTGATGGTCCGGCTCTGTGCTGTAAGGATATAGTTGACTATTCTTCCACAGTTACAGTCTTCATAACTTGTGGTTCTAATGGTTTATCGGAATAATCTGTTGCAACTTCAGCGATCTTATTTACAACATCCATTCCTTCGATGATCTTACCAAATGCTGCGTACTGTCCATCTAAATGTGGAGCAGCTTTGTGCATGATAAAGAACTGTGATCCGGCAGAATCAGGCATCATAGAACGAGCCATGGATAAAACACCAGGAGTGTGTTTTAAGTTGTTGATCACACCGTTCTGGCTGAACTCTCCTTTGATCGTATGTCCAGGACCACCTGTTCCTGTACCTAATGGGCATCCACCCTGGATCATAAATCCGTTGATGATACGATGGAAAGTTAAACCATCATAGAAACCGTCTTTTACAAGATTTACAAAGTTCTCAACAGTGATCGGAGCGATCTCCGGATATAATTCTGCTTTCATTACATCACCATTTTCCATAGTGATCGTTACAATTGGATTTGCCATAATATGAAATTCCTTTCTATATTTTATAATCTTTTGCCGTTTACGGCTATGCTTTGATTATAATGGAAATACTAAAAAAAGTACAGCAGTTTGACCAGAAGAGTTACAATCCAAAATATGCATATTTTTTCACAAAAATTACAAAAAAGTTAAGAATATGAACAAAATTTAATGAAAAAGCTTTTATTTCTACAAAATGCGAGTATAATAGCATAGGAACACAGTATGATTTTAAAATCATACGATAATAAAAATTTGGGAGGACATCATGGATTTATATTTAGATTTTGATCATAATTCCAGAAGGCGCAGAAGGGGGCGCAGACGTGGAAGAAGAAATCGTTCCAGAGCTCCATTTGTCATTGGAGTCATCATTTTACTAGTGATCATTGTGGCAGGAGGTATATTTGCTGGAAGAAAATATATGGCTTACAGGCAGCAGAAAGCAGAAGAGGCCAGAAAACTTGCAGAGGCAAGAAGAGTCGTCACAGTCATGATCCCGGAAGGATATTCCATTGATATGATAGCAAAACGACTAGAGAAACAGGGAGTCTTTAAAGCAGATGAATTTATAAAGGCTGCGAAGAATACAAATCAGTATAAAAACGATTTTATTAAAGACATTGACCCAAAGAAGGGAACAAAGTACAAATTAGAAGGTTATCTGTATCCGGATACTTATAAGATTTACAAAAGTTCCAAACCAGAAGATCTGATCCAGAAGATGCTTGATAATTTCGATAAGAAATATTCAGCACTTGCGAAGTCTTATAAAGGAAAGCGTTCTATGGCAGAGATCATGACGATCGCATCAATGATCGAACGTGAAGCAAGCAATATGTCAGAACGTCCGATGATCGCAGGAGTCATTGAGAATCGCCTTGCAGCGAAAATGAGACTTCAGATCGATCCGACCGTTTTGTATACCACAACAAATGGATTATATAATGCGAAGAAAGTTTATTATAAAGATCTGAAAGTGAAAACGGTGTATAATACTTACGTTATGAAAGGGTTGCCAGCAGGACCGATCTGTAATCCGTCAGACACGGCGATCAAGGCTGCGATGCATCCAAAGAAACATGATTACCTATATTATAGAACTGACGGAAGCAAAAAAGGAACCCATGTTTTCACAAAAACATTCGATGAACATAAGAATGCGAAAAGCACAAGCACAAAAGATAAAAATAGTACAAATAGCACAAATACAACGAATTCAAAATCTTGAGTATTTTACTAAGGATTCAAAAAGATTGTTATTTTTTTGGCGTACAAAAAAAAATACCTAAAAATACATAAAAATCTCTTTAAAAACTTGTGCAAATAATGTAGAATAAAGCTGTATACAAAAGTTATATGTATACAGCTTTGTTTATGTTTTAAGCAACTTGTGAAAGTTGTAGTGATATTTTCTACGCCCATATGCTAGGTGGACGTAGAGATTAACAATGTGTGAATATATTCACACGAGATTTTTTAGGAGGAAGAGAACATGGCAAGAAAAATGAAAACCATGGATGGTAACACAGCCGCTGCACACGTATCATATGCTTTTACAGAAGCTGCAGCAATTTATCCTATTACACCATCCTCACCAATGGCAGAGTCAACTGACCAGTGGGCAACACAGGGAAAGAAAAATATTTTCGGACATCCTGTAAAATTAGTTGAAATGCAGTCTGAAGGAGGAGCAGCAGGAACTGTACATGGTTCTTTAGCAGCTGGTGCATTAACAACTACTTATACAGCATCTCAGGGTCTGTTATTAATGATCCCTAACATGTATAAGATCGCTGGTGAACAGATGCCTTGCGTATTTGATGTATCTGCTCGTGCACTTGCATCTCACGCACTGAACATCTTTGGTGACCACTCTGACGTTTATGCATGTCGTCAGACAGGTTTCGCAATGCTTTGCAGCTCTAGTGTTCAGGAAGTTATGGACTTAGGAGCAGTAGCTCATTTAGCAACAATTAAAGGACGTGTTCCTGTATTACATTTCTTCGATGGATTCAGAACATCTCATGAAATTCAGAAAATTGAAATGTGGGATTATGATGATCTTGCAGATATGGTTGATTATGAAGCAATCGACA
>ERZ824600.3628-NODE-3628-length-14485-cov-3.135897_pt1 | contig 14485 bp, 12 predicted proteins | sample MGYA00519933_ERZ824600 | MGnify/ENA primary metagenome ERZ824600 (study PRJEB31778, sample SAMEA3449178) | human gut metagenome | biome: human gut; feature: human-associated habitat; material: faeces | place: United Kingdom | collected 2010/2012 ... | reverse complement strand
AGCCCGACACCAAGGTTACAACCAACGTATGACAGACACAGCCCAGGAACTCGAAACGCAAATCGCCCAAGAGCGTTCGGAGCTGGATATTTGGATCAGGAAATACAATGCCCTGCATTCTCCCGTGCAGTTCTCCGAACTGGAACAGACATTCAACAGCACGACCGACTGGAATGCCCTGAGGCAGGAAATCAGAACCCTCACGCTGCAAAACATGCTGGCCGAAGCACGAGCCGACGAAGCCCGTCTGGCTCTGGCCGCCCATCAAGTGAACGCCCTTTCGCAAGGGCAGGACAAGGAAGACCGCACAGCGGCGCTGAACACTGAAATAGCACGGTTGGAAAGCGAACAGGACAATATTCTGGTACAAATAGCCGGATGCCAGGCCAAACTGGAAGCCCATGAAACCGGATTGCGGAAGCTGGCGGCCGGACAGGATTCCTCTATCATCTCATAAAGCGCATGTCACACTTATCCTTTCTTAAATTATGGCCGCTCCTGCTCATCGTCCTGCTCGTCGCGACAGGGTGCCGCTCCTCTCGTTCGCTGCGTGGGGAACGCTTCGTTTTGGTCGTCGATGCCGGACATGGCGGAAACGACCAAGGGGCCTCCGGGCGACGCTCGCTCGAAAAGGAAGTCAATTTCAAAGTAGCCCGACGCGTCTGCAAACTGATTCGCAAACAATGTCGCGACGTGGAAGTCATACAAACCCGTCCCGATGACGAGTTCATCAGTCTCAACGATCGGGCAGGCATGGCCAACTTCTACCGGGCGGATTTGTTTATCTCCATTCATTCCAATTCGGCCCGGGGATGGGCAGAAGGGACGGAAACGTTCATTCATCCTTCGGCACGCGGAAGCCGTAGCGAACGGATGGCTCGCCTTATCGAACAAGAGTATGTGAAAGCTGGACGGGAGAGCCGGGGCGTGAAAACGGCCAACTTCGCCGTACTGCGCAATACACGCATGCCGGCCGTATTGACAGAAATAGGATTCATATCCAACCGCAGCGAAGAACGGTTCATGAACTCCCGTAAAGGCCAGAAACGTCTGGCACGCAGCATCAGCAACGCCTTCATCCGTTACCGGCGAAGCGTTCCATAATCTTCCGGCTACAAGCTATACATTATATAATAAGGTAAAAAGATTCTATTAAGATGAAGAAAAGTTTAATCGCCCTGGCGTTCGGCACGTTCGCCTTGGGCATGGCAGAATTCGTCATGATGAGCATTCTGCCCTACGTGGCCCAGTCCATGCAATGCAGCATCCCCGAAGCCGGACATCTCATCTCGGCCTACGCCATCGGTGTTTGCGTGGGTGCCCCTTCTGTGGTATTAGTAGCCCGTAAACGCCCGCTCCATCAAATCCTGCTGGGCCTCATCGTGATTTATCTGACGGGCAACCTTCTGATGGCTTCTTGCTCAGACCTCCATCTTGGCGTGCTCTTCCGGTTCATCTCCGGTTTACCGCATGGGGCATATTTCGGTGTAGGCTCCATCGTAGCCGACCGGCTGGCTCCTCGCGGCAAAAGCACCTCGGCCATCGCCATCATGTGTTCGGGCATGACCGTAGCCAACCTCATCGGCATCCCGGCAGGAACGTGGTTGAGCGACGTGGTTTCCTGGCGCGTGATTTTCCTGTTCAACGGTGCATGGGGCATCCTCACCTTCATCCTGCTTTACCGTCTGGTTCCGCGAATGGAACCTCTTCCGAACACAGGGCTGAAAGGACAGTTCCGCTTCCTGAAAAGTGCGGCCCCCTGGCTCATCATGGCTACGACCACTTTCGGGAATGGAGGTATCTTCTGCTGGTACAGCTATATCAGCCCGCTCATGAACCGGATTGCGGGATTCGCCCCTTCCGAGATCACCATGCTTATGGTATTGGCCGGAGGCAGCATGTGCGTGGGAAACCTGTTGGGCGGCAAGCTAGCCGACCGCTATACGCCGGGCAAAACCATATTGGGCGTACAGGCGATCATGATTTTAGGACTGCTCACCACTTTTTTCCTCGCGTCCTATCCAGGCATTGCCGTACTGATGCTGTGCATTTGCACGGCTTGCCTCTTCGGAGTGTCCGCACCGCAGCAACTGCTGCTGTTGCGTTTTTCCAAAGGTGGGGAAATGATGGGAGCGGCTTTGGTACAGGTTGCCTTCAATTTAGGTAACGCCGTGGGAGCGTACTGTGGCGGACTTCCCGTCACATACGGCCTGCCTTACAATTACCCTGCCTTAGTCGGTGCCGGTTTTGTAGTTATCGGCGTGATTTCCACCGCCACGTTCTGCAAGAAATATCAAACGGCAAACGCTGGTATCTAATTATGCCAATCTATCGAACAGTACGGGAATCACTTGAAACGGCGAATCACTTCCACAAAGTCTTTCCCGTACTTTTCTTTTTTGAATTCACCGATGCCGCTGACCGTACCGAATGCTTCCACCGTTTGCGGACGAGCCTCACAAAGATTCTGCAACACCTTGTCGGACATAACGATATAAGGCGGAAAACCCTGTGCATCGGCCAAACGTTTGCGTAAAGCCCGCAAAGCCTCAAACAGTTCCTGACTGCCTGCCGCCAACGGAGCCGTTGCCGGACGCCCCCCCGTAAACAAAACGGAAGCCGCAACGGGACGAAGGGATTTTCGTCCGCGCTTCTGCGGCTTCTCCTCCCTGCGGATAACGGCCAGTTCCACTTTCCTACCTTTATATAAGACCTGCCTGCCACTTTCGGTCAACTTCAGGTGGTTGCCTTCTTCGTAAGCTATCTCGAACAGACCGTTCTGCAACATCTGCATCAGGTAGTCCTGCCAATCGCGCGGCGGCACGTCGCGCCCCACCCCGAAAGTCTTCAGCGTTTCAAAATGCCCCTTCGTCACCTCCGGACTGAAATTGCCGCGCAGGATGTCCGTAAGCGTTCGGGCACTGACCTGCTCATCCGCCCGCACGATGGCACTCAAGGCTTTCTGGGCCAATATCGTACCGTCGAACCGTCGCGGAGGGTTCTTGCACACATCGCAATTTCCGCAATCCCCGTCAGTATGTTCCCCGAAATAATTCAGCAAAATGCGACGACGGCACACGTCTGATTCCGCATATTCCTGCATCCGGCGCAGCTTCTCCATGTTGATTTCCCGCTGTCCGCTCTCTTGGGCAAACTTGGACAACTGCACCAAATCGCCCAATGAATAAAACAATACCGTTTCTGCCGGAAGACCGTCGCGCCCGGCACGCCCGATTTCCTGGTAAAATCCTTCTATACTCTTCGGCAAATTATAATGAATCACAAAACGAACATTGGATTTGTCTATGCCCATACCGAACGCCACCGTGGCACACACCACCTGCACACGGTCGTGGATAAAATCATCCTGTGCCCTCTCGCGCTCCTCAGTAGGGAGCCCGGCATGGTAGGCCACGGCTGCTATATCATGCCCACGAAGCATCTCCGCCACGCTTTCGGTGGTCTTCTTGCTCAGGCAATATATGATTCCGCAATCGTCGGGATGCCGGGCGATAAGTTCCAATATGGCACGGTCCTTGTCTTTCTTTTGATACCCGCGTTTCACGTCAAGACTGAGGTTCGGACGATCGAAAGAAGAAATGAACACGACCGGGTCGGACAAAGCCAACTGCTTCTGTATATCCTCTCTTGTCAAACGGTCGGCCGTAGCGGTCAATGCCACAATCGGCACATCGGGAAACGTCTGCCTCAACAATCCCAATTGGGCATACTCCGGCCGGAAATCATGCCCCCATTGCGAGATACAGTGCGCTTCGTCCACTGCAAACAAGGACACTTTCATGTCCCTTATCAGATAAGGGAGTTCCAACATCAGACGTTCGGGCGAAATATACAACAGCTTCAACTCCCCTCTCAGGCAGGCGGCACGCACCCTGGCACTCTCGGCCTCGTCGTTCGCGCTGTTCAGTGCGGCCGCCGGCACACCGTTGGCCCGCAATCCCTCCACTTGGTCTTTCATCAAGGATATCAAAGGAGATATCACGACAGTCGTCCCTTCCTTCATCAACGCAGGAACCTGATAACACAAGCTCTTCCCGCCACCGGTAGGCATGAGCACCACGACATCATGTCCGGCCAAAACTTTTCCGATGATGTCTTCCTGCAAAGGACGGAAAGAGTCAAAGCCAAAATACCGTTTTAATATATTCTGCATAATTATTCACTACCTATTTTGTGAAAAACACCACAAAGATACGTCTTTTTTGCATCTTTTAATTGAATAGGCTTGTACAAGAAATAAAAAAACGCGATTTTTGCATACAAATGTACAATCAATAAAGAATAATCATATCCGACGAAGGGGCAAAAGAAGGGCTGATTATTTTTAATAAAAACAATCCGAAGTATGGGAAAGTATAATTTAACAGAAAAGAAAGAGAAGAATGCTGCCTATCGTTCGCTGGTAAGAGCCGAACTGGTAGACGAGTTGTATGAGAAAATCCTGAAAGTGTTCGTGGTGGACAAGAAGTATCGCGACCCAAGTTATTCTGCCAAGAAACTGGCCGAAGAGTTGAATACCAACACACGTTACATCAGTGCCGTGGTCAATATCCGCTTCCATCAGAATTACTCCAGCCTGGTCAATGAGTACCGCATCAAAGACGCCCAGTATCTCCTGACGGACAAAAGATACATGGACAAGACGATGGAAGAAATTTCGGCTATGGTGGGATTTGCCAACCGTCAGTCCTTCTACGCGGCATTTTATAAAATCTTAGGTGTCACTCCGCGCGGTTACCGCATGGAACATCTCGCCAAAGAAAAGGAAACGGCCAAGGCTTGACCAAACATGAACCAAATATGAAGGGATACATCTATCGGATATATCCCTTTTTTTCATTCATATACTCACATGCAAACAGAAACTTTTTCCTATAATGACGAGCAATTTGCAGATTTGCAGATGCTCCGTTACCGGGTGGACGGGTTCGACCGGCTGTCCATCGCCCGGAAAAAACTGATATATTATCTGTCCGAAGCGGCACTGGCTGGCCGTGACATCCTTTGGGATCAGAACGGAAAATACAACCTGCGGATACGGAAAACGTTGGAGACCCTCTACACCGACTATCCCGGCGACCGCAACAGCTCGGACTTCCGGGCACTCGCCGTCTACCTGAAACGTGTATGGTTCGCCAACGGCATACACCACCATTACGGCTGCGAGAAGTTCAAACCGGAATTCAGCGAGGCCTTCTTCCGGGAAGCCGTGCGGAACGTCCCTACGGACAAGCTTCCGCTCGAAGAAGGACAAACGGCCGAAGAACTTTGCGACCTGCTCGTGCCCGTCATCTTCGACCCGGAAGTCATGTCCAAGCGTGTCAACCAAGCAGACGGGGACGACTTGGTCCGGACTTCAGCCTGTAACTATTACGGCGACGGGGTGACCCAGACGGAAGCGGAAACCTTCTACAACGCAATGAAGCAGGAGGGCGACCCGCGCCCTGTCATGTACGGCATGAACAGCCGGCTGGTAAAGGCCGACGGGAAATTGCAGGAAAAAGTGTGGAAGTCAGGAGGCCTGTACGGTGCGGCCATCGACCGCATCATCTATTGGCTGGAAAAAGCCACCGGCGTGGCAGAAAACGGGAAACAGGCCGAGGTGCTCCGCAAACTCATCGAATTTTACCGCACCGGCGACCTGAAGACATTCGACGAATACACCATCCTGTGGGTACAGGAGACCGAGGCGATGGTGGACTTCACCAACGGTTTCACGGAAACCTACGGCGACCCGTTGGGACTGAAAGCCAGTTGGGAAGGATACGCTAACTTCAAGGACTTGGAAGCCACGGCGCGTACGGAAAAGCTGAGCGCCAACGCCCAATGGTTTGAAGACCACTCTCCCGTGGACGACCGTTTCAAGAAAACGGAATGCCGGGGGGTGTCGGCCAAGGTCATCAAGGCGGCCATCCTCGGAGGCGACCTCTATCCGGCCTCGGCCATCGGCATCAACCTGCCCAACTCCAACTGGGTGCGGGCGGAATACGGCAGCAAAAGCGTGACCATCGGTAACCTGACAGACGCTTACAACAAGGCGGCGCACGGTAACGGTTTCTTGCAGGAGTTCGTCATCGACGACGAAACGCTCCGGCTGCTCGACCGTTACCAGGATACCTGCGACGACCTGCATACCGACCTGCACGAATGTCTCGGACATGGAAGCGGCAAACTCCTGCCGGGCGTGGATCCGGATGCCCTGAAAGCCTACGGGGCGACCATCGAAGAAGCACGGGCCGACTTGTTCGGACTATATTACCTGGCCGACGCCAAACTGGTCGAATTAGGACTGACACCCGATGCCGAAGCCTACAAGGCACAATATTACGGCTACATGATGAACGGGCTGCTGACCCAAATGGTACGTATCGAACCGGGACGGGACATCGAAGAAGCCCACATGCGCAACCGCGCCCTCATCGCCCGGTGGGCCTTCGGGCATGGCCGGGAAGAAGGGGTGACCGAACTTGTAAAACGTGACGGGAAAACATACGTCCGCATCCGCGACTATGAGAGGCTCCGCGAGTTGTTCGGCCTTTTGCTCCGCGAGATACAGCGCATCAAAAGCGAAGGCGACTACGAAGCGGCACGCGACTTGGTGGAACGGTACGGCGTGAAAACCGACCCGGCCCTGCACGCGGAAATCCTGCAACGCTACCGGGCATTGCACCTCTCGCCCTACAAAGGCTTTATCAATCCGGTATACACACCGGTCTACGACGAACAAAAGGAAATCACCGACATCAGGGTGGAATACGGCGAAGCCTACGACGCACAAATGTTGCGCTACAGCCGGGACTATGCCACCCTGCCTTACTGTAACGAATAATGGACATACCCGCAACCATCCGAAAGATAAAAACAGAGCTGCGCCTCGCCATGAACGGCGTGGCTTCTGCCTACATGCGTGAAAACGGCATGAACTACAAACTGAACTTCGGGGTGGAACTTCCCCGGCTCCGCGCCATCGCCGCCGAGTTCCCCGCAGACCACGATCTGGCCCAGGCCTTGTGGAAAGAAGACATCCGGGAATGCAAGCTGCTGGCCGCCATGCTCCAGCCCACCGGCACGTTCTATCCCGAAATCGCCGACATCTGGGTGGAATCTATGCCCAATGCGGAAATCGCACAGCATACCGTGCAGAACCTCTTCTGCCGCCTGCCCTACGCCTCGCAGAAAGCGTACGAATGGATTGCCTCAGAAGACGACATGTTCCAACAATGCGGCTACCTGATCCTGGCACGCCTGTTCATGCAGGGCCTCCGCCCCAACGAACGCTCGGCCAACGAGTTTCTCGACCAAGCCCGCACGGCCCTGCACGCGCCCCTCCCCGTACGCCGCGCCGCCGTCTCGGCCTTACAGAAATACCAGGCATTGGACGACGCGGCACACGAGGCAGGGGAAAAGATTCTCCGGGAAGCCGGATTCTGAACTTCCCACAATAATAGGACGCACATCATTCTGATTTTAAAGAAAAAAAGATTAACTTTGTGAAAAATATCCGGGAAGTATGGCGGTCGAAATAGAGTGTGTGACAGAGGTATCCGATGAACTCGCCGAGGCGTTCGCAAGGCTCATGCCTCAGCTTTCGCCCCGGCTGGGGGCACTCTCCCGCCAGGCCATAGAACGTGTTGTGTGCAGCGATGGCGCGGCGCTGTTCGCCGCCCGGCTGGATGGCCGGATCGCCGGGGTGCTGACGCTGGTGTGGTACGACGTACCTTCGGGCCGGAAGGCATGGGTCGAGGATGTGGTGGTCGATGCCGCAGCCCGCGGCTGCGGTGCCGGTGAGGCGCTGGTGAAGGCTGCCACGGAGCATGCCGCCCGCATCGGTGCTGCGAAGGTGATGCTCACCTCGAACCCTGCGCGCGAAGCTGCCCGGGGCCTTTACCGTAAAATCGGATTCGAAGAGGCGGGGACTACGGTTTTCGTCTTTAAAACAGATAGGAAATGAAAAAAATCGTGAAGATTGTGGCCATTGTCGTGGCCGTTGTTCTGGTGGCGGCTTTTGTCGCCCCGATGTTGCTGAGGGGGAAGATCGCCCAGATCGTGAAGCGCGAAGCCAATGAGATGCTCGACGCACGGGTCGATTTCGAAAAACTCGACATCAGCCTGCTGCGCCATTTCCCGCGCGCGTCGCTCGACCTGAAAGGGCTGACCGTCGTGGGCGCGGGGCCGTTCGAAGGCGATACGATCGTTGCCGCGAACCGCATATCGGTCGTCGTGAACCCGATGTCGCTGTTCGGCGACGACGGGTTCGAAGTGACAAAGGTCATCCTCGCCGAACCGGCGCTGCACGCGCATAAACTCGCCGACGGCAAGGTCAACTGGGACATCGTGAAGGCTTCGGGGGAGGAACCCGCCGCCGGGGAAGTGTCTTCGGAGGAAGGTTCTTCGTCGTTCAGCCTCTCGATTCGCGATTTCAGGATCAGCGACGCGACGATCCGCTATGAAGACGATTCGACGGGCATGCGTTTTTCGACGGCACCCCTCTCCCTTCGCCTGCGGGGCGACATGTCGGCCGACCAGACCGACCTCGACCAGACCGACCTCGACCTGCGGCTTACGGCCGGTGCCGTGCGGCTGGTTTCGGGCGGAATTCCGCTGCTGAGCGACGCCGAGGCGGAGCTCGACGCCGTGATCGCGGCCGACCTGAAGAACAACCGTTTTACCTTCTCCCGGAACCGTCTGCGCCTCAATGCGATCGAGCTTACGCTCGACGGCTGGGCCGAAATGAAGGACGATGCCGTGGCTATGGATATTACGGCCGGATGCGACAAGGTGCAGTTCAAGGACGTGCTTTCGCTTGTCCCGGCATTCTATACCCGCGATTTCCGCAACCTGTCCGCCTCCGGCGAACTTTCGATGGCGCTGTGGGCCCGTGGCGAGATGCGCGGGGCGGCGCTCCCGGCCTTCGAACTCAAGACTGAGGTGCGCAACGGCATTTTCCAGTATTCGTCTTTGCCCAAGGCGGTCGACGGAATCAATATCGCCGTACGGATAGCCAACCCCGGCGGCGTCATGGACAAGACCGAGGTAGACCTTTCGGAATTCACGCTCCGCATGGCGGGAAACACGCTTTCGGCATCGCTCTATGCGACGAACCTGGTCAGCGATCCGGTATTCCGCGCCGCGGCCGACGGACGGGTAGACCTGGGGGCGGTGAAAGAGGTTTACCCGCTCGGTGAGGATGTAGCCCTGAGCGGACTGATTAGCGCCGACGTGAAGGTTTCGGGGCGCATGTCCGATGTCGAGAAGGCCCGTTACGGGCAGATCGGCGCCTCGGGGACGTTCGTCGTCGAGAAACTCGGCCTCTCCATGCCCGGCCTGCCCGCGGTGCATATCCGCCGTGCCGCGGCTACGATCACCCCGGCGTCGATGACGCTGGGCGAGTTCGGCGTGACCGTGGGTAAGAGCGACCTTGCGGCCAACGGCCAGCTTACGGGGTATATCGGCTACCTGCTGCGGGGCGACAAGCTCTCCGGGCGCCTTTACGTGAAATCCGACCTGCTCGACCTGAACGAGATCATGAACGCCATGCCGGCCGACGAAGAAACCGCCGGCGGGGAAGCTGCTGCCCAAACGCCCGCCGAGTCTCCTGCTCCCGCGCAGGCGCTCGAAGTCCCGCGCAACCTCGACCTTTCGCTCAAGACCGAGTTGCAGAAGGTGTTGTTCCAGAAGATGACCATCGGCGGCATTACCGGCGAAATGCGCATGGCGGACGGAACTTTGTCGCTCAGCCGCCTGCGTATGCAGCTCTTCGGAGGTACGGCTACCGCATCGGGCAGCTACTCGACGGCCTCCGATCCGCAGCGCCCGGCGCTGCAACTCTCGTTGGGGCTTTCGGGGGCATCGTTCTCCAAGACCTTCGACGAGTTGGAGATGGTGCAGAAACTCGTCCCGGTCTTTGCCAAGACGGGCGGCGACTATTCGCTCTCGCTCGATATGTCCGCGACGCTCGATGCGCAGATGTCGCCCGACCTGCAGTCGGTCAACGCCACGGGCGAGATCAAGTCGGCCAATATCCGCATCCAGAACATTGAGGCGTTCGATGCACTGGCCAAGGCGCTCAACAACGACAACCTGCGTAAGATCGAGGCCAAGGACGTGGCTATCCGCTTCGCCATCCGCGACGGACGTATCGCTACGGAGCCTTTCGACCTGAAGATGGGCGACATCAGGATCAACATGTCGGGTTCGACGGGGCTCGACCAGACCATCGACTATACGGCCAGGGTAGCCCTCCCGGCCGGTTCGACGGGCGGTATCCTGCAATCGGTCAACGTCGGTATCGGCGGCACGTTCACCTCGCCCAAGATCACGCTCGGTGTGAAGGAGGCCGCCGAACAGGCCGTGAAGAACGTCGTCGACCAGCAGATCCAGAAGCTCACGGGCAGTGAGTCGCTCGGCGAGGAGATCCGCAAACAGGCCGACAACCTCCGGGCCGAGGCCGCGAAGGCGGGTGAGAAACTCGTCGAGGCCGCCCAGGCGCAACGGACGAAGCTTATCGACGGTGCGAAGGAGAAAGGTGCGCTGGCCAAGCTGGCTGCCGAGAAGGCCGGGGATAAACTGGTCGAGGAAGCCCGCAAACAGGCCGACAAACTTGCGGCCGAGGCCGATAAACAGATCGAAAAACTCACGGCGAAGCAGGAATAAACGATGCTTGTCATTTTTGCCGTCATCATCGGAGGAATCATTGCGGGGCGCCTGCTGTCGAGCTGGCGCCTCGTATTCGTCTCCCGTATGATTACCGTGATTATCTGGCTCCTGCTGTTCCTGCTGGGACTGGAAGTCGGTTCCGACCCTGCCGTCGTGGGTGGTATGGCGACCCTCGGACGCACGGCCTTCGTCATCTTCGCATGCTCGGTCGCGGGCAGTATCTGCATGTCGTGGCTGTTGTGGCGCTGCGTCCGGCGGGGAACCGCATCCCGGCCTCCCGCAGAAGGGATGCCGGAACAGGCCGGGGCTGTCGCTGCGGGGATCGAGGCGCCGCAACCGCGCGTTACGACCTCTGCCGGTACGGGAATGCCCGGGCCGGCCGTTGCAGTGGAGTGTCCCGGACAGAACGCCGGGCGTGTTGCGGGGGAGCACGTCGTAAGCGGGGCGGACGCGGCGCTTTCGGCGCGTCGGGATTTTCGTTGTTCGGCTTATTTTGCCGCGGGGCGCGGCGCTCGCCGTTCTTCTCGGTGCTGCGGTCGGGACGCTCACGGCGTCCGCCGTTTGCCTTCTCGCTGCGCTGCGGCTTTTCGCTGCGGCTTTCTGCATTCTTTTCCTGGGCTTCGGCCTTTTCGCCGCCCTCTGCATGGCCCTTGCCGCGGCCTCTGCCGCCGCGATGCCCGCGTCCGCCGCGGCGGGAGCGGCGCTTTTCGGTTTCTTCCTCTGCGTCCGCATCGTCTTTTGCGGCAGGAGGCGTCCACTGTTCGGGCGGAACGATGGGCTTGGCGGAGGAGAAAAAGCTCGGCGTGAGCTGCAGCTCTTCCTCTTCGGGCTCCTGATAGCGCTCAGGCAGCGTCGTGGGGATCTCGATGCCGTCGCGCGAGCCCTTGCCGTTGCGCAGCACCTGAATTTCGCAGGTGCGATAGCGCTTGGGGCCTTCGTTCTGCCCGTCGAGCCGCACGAGTACCTGCTCGCGCAGAATGTCCACGCTGCTCACGTTGCCGAGACCGTCGGGCGTTGCCACAAACGATTCTGCCTTTGGGCAGCGGCGCACCGCGTCCTCATAGGCGTTCTGCTCATATTTGAGGCAGCACATGAGGCGGCCGCAGGTGCCGGAGATCTTGGTTGGGTTCAGGCTGAGGTTCTGCGTCTTGGCCATCTTGATGGACACGGGGACAAAATCGTCCAGAAACTGCGAGCAGCAGAAGGGCCTGCCGCAGATGCCGAGACCGCCGAGCATCTTCGCCTCGTCCCGCACGCCGATCTGCCGCAGCTCGATGCGCGTGCGGAACACGCCCGCAAGGTCCTTTACGAGCTCGCGGAAGTCCACGCGCCCGTCGGCGGTGAAGAAGAAGAGAATTTTATTCCCCTCAAACGAGCACTCGACGTCCACGAGCTTCATTTCGAGCTTGTGCTTTTCGATGAGCTCCCGGCAGATGCCGAGCGCTTCCTTTTCGCGCTTGCGGTTGAGCTCCGCGATGCGCAGATCGTCCGGCGTGGCGCGGCGCACGACGGGACGCAGCGGCTGCACGCAGTCGCCGTCCCCGACCATGTGATTTCCCTTGACGCACTCGCCAAGCTCCATGCCCTTGGACGTTTCCACAACGAGCGTGTCGCCCGTCCTCGCGGTCACGCCGGCGGGGTCGAAATAGTACGTCTTGCCGCGGCCGCGGAATTTTATGCTGATTACTTCTGTCACGGGATTTTCCTCATTTCCTGATGTGTGAGCGCCGGAGGTCATTTGCCGTCCGGCAGATAGGTGGATAGATAACCGGTCACGTGCTTCGGGCCGACATTCAGCCGGAGATATTCCTCCGCGCGGCGGAGAAACGCTTCGAGCGCAAGAAGCTCCCGCCGGTCGGAAACGAGCTTCACGGCAAGCTCCTCCGCCGCGGTAACGACCTCGAGAAGCTGCGCGTTATCGAGCTTTTCCATCGCCGTGCAGCAGCGCAGAAGCTCCGCGCGGTCGAGCCGCGCTTCAAGATAGCCGCGGGCGCGCTCGTTCTCCGGCGCGGCAGTCCCGCCCGCGAGCCGGATCTCGCCGCAGCGCGACTGCACCGTTTCGAGCAGCTTTTCGCGGCTTTCGGCGCAGAGAAGGAACATGACGCCGCGCGGCGGCTCTTCGAGCAGCTTCAGGAAAGCATTCTGCGCGGCGATGTTCATCGTGTCCGCTTCGGGAAAGATGTATACCTTGCCGTCGGCCTCGTTCGGCAGCACGGCAGCGTCCAGGGCGAGCGCGCGGATCTGATCGACGGTGATCTCGCGCCGCAACTTGCCGGACTTGTCCGCCGCGCGCTCGACGAGCGCCACGTCCGGATGGATGCCGGGGAACGCGCCCTGGAACACCTTGCGGCAGTGACGGCAAGCGCGGCAGGGCTTCGCGCCGCTGCTTTCGCAGAGCGCCGCCGCCGCCATTTCCCGCGCGCGAGAGCGCGCCGCGTCTCCGTCGCCGGAGATTATATACGAATGCATCATCTTTTCCATATCGATTCAGTATACCATACACATTTTTAGTTTGACAAGCGTTTGCGAATTGAATACTATGGAAAAAACATCGTGAGGGGGGAGAATATGCGAGCCGCTATCTGCGACGACCGCGCCGAGGATGCGCAGCTCGTCGCGCAGTATGTCCGCGAATGGGGCGAGAGCCGGGAAGAGAGCGTCGCGCTCGAGATGTTCCCCTCCGCCGAGGCGTTCCTCTTCGCCTACGACGAGGACAAGAATTTTGACCTTCTGCTGCTCGATGTCGAGATGGGCGGCATGGACGGCGTGACGATGGCCAGGCGCGTCCGCGCGGAGAACACCGCCGTGCAGATCGTTTTCATCACCGGCTACACGGACTACATCGCCGAGGGGTACGACGTGGCGGCGCTGCACTATCTCGTAAAGCCCGTCCGCGAGGAAAAGCTCTTCGAGGTGCTCGACCGCGCCGCAGCGAAGCTGCGCAGCGACAGCCGCGCGCTCACGCTCGAGTGCGGCGGCGAGATTTTCCGCGTGCCGCTTTATGAGATCCGCTATCTCGATGTGGAGAAAAACTACACGACCGTCCACGCGAAGCGCGACTACACCGTAAAGAAAACGCTCGGCGCGCTCTCGGACGAGCTGGACGAGCGGTTTTTCCGCATCGGGCGCGCGGCGATCGTGAATCTTTCGTACATCCGCCGCGTGACGAAAACGGACGCGATCTTATCCGACGGTGCGGCCATCCCGCTCCCGCGCGGCGCTTACGAAGCGCTCAACCGCGCCATTATCGCGTATCATTGAGAGGTGAGAGCATGAGCCTTTTTTCCCGCCGCGTCGATAAGCAGCTCGAAGCCTACCAGCGCGAGCTGGTGGACACGCATTATAAAGAGGTGGAGAACATGTACCGCCAGATCCGCGGCTGGCGGCACGACTACCGGAATCATATCCAGGTGCTCAAGGCGTTCGCCGCCAAGGGCGATATGGACGCCATCCGCGCCTATCTCGACGAGCTGGACACCGATCTGAACACCGTGGACACCGTCGTCAAAACCGGCAACGCCATGGCGGACGCCATTTTGAACAGCAAGATATCCCTCGCCAAATCGCGCCGCATCACGGTGCAGGCCGACGCGCACATCCCCGTAAAGCTCAAAATGTCGGAGCTCGATCTCTGCTGCATTCTCGGCAATCTCTTTGATAATGCCATTGAAGCGAGCATGGCCCTGCCGGAAAAGGACCGGCTCATCCGCGTGTACATGGACATGAAGGGCACGCAGCTTTATATCTCCTTCACAAACTTCACCGCCGGAAAGAAGCTCGAAAAGACCGGCGGGCGCTTCCGCACCAC
>ERZ824600.3622-NODE-3622-length-14518-cov-31.590541_pt1 | contig 14518 bp, 17 predicted proteins | sample MGYA00519933_ERZ824600 | MGnify/ENA primary metagenome ERZ824600 (study PRJEB31778, sample SAMEA3449178) | human gut metagenome | biome: human gut; feature: human-associated habitat; material: faeces | place: United Kingdom | collected 2010/2012 ... | reverse complement strand
CTACAAGGAGGGCACGAAAACCATCACCTTCGCGGAATTGCAGGAAGCTATCAGCGACAAAAACGGTTCGGATTTGGATTGCCTTGTTGCACCATATCAATACGCAAGCTATGAAAGTAGCTTGCGTATTCTTTTTGTTCCAAGACGCCATACTTGGAAAACAGCGAGGTCGGTGGTTCCATATGAAAACCGATCAGCCTCGGTTTTCTCGAAAAATATACTTCAAGAATCATGAACCCATTCCAAACAATTTCGTTTTCCGCAGAGAACAATTGAAAAGTTCAAGGACAAAGGCCCTTACGATTCAGTTAAGGGGGGACAACGACTATCGAGAACGTTAGTATTTTAACAGCGCCAGCACCAAAACGCATAGTGTTAAGCGATCCGTTGCGCTGTCCTTCCTATCAATCATCGCATCATTGCCGAATTTCCTGTGATTCATCCTTACGCCGACGGCACAATGGCCGGCTCCTACCGACGGCCGCTGCTTTGACGCATCTGCCGGAAAAACCACCGGATGGACCGGCTTGCATGCAAGTGCCTTGAGCAAGCATAAGATGACCCATATATGCAGACACGAGATTCTAGAATATAGATAGCAGGTGAAACAGTCTCGGGCTATTTTTTGTATGCATCGCCGTGTTCAGCAGCCTAACCGTGGGTAATATGAATGCGCGGTCTACATCGGTTCGTCCGCGTTTGGATACAGATTCTCGACTGTCCGTTCCTTTGAATAGTCCCGTGCAGAAACAAACGAAAACGCCGATTTCATGCAGCCCTGTGTTATTTACGAAGACTACGGGAAAAGGAAATCATCGTGTTCCCCAATTATCCTTGCCTTGTATTGTTATTCGGAAACGTCGATTCTACCAGACCAACATATTCCGTGTATGCCTGATAATCTGCCAATTCAGAGAGGCATTCGGCAATGCTTCTATAGTACCAATTATGCTGGTTCTTATCCTTTTGGTTAAAGCGCTTCCATAGACCGTCACCGATAGTATTGTAATCGCGGCAAATGGCGCGCATGTTTGAGAGCTTATCTCCAAGCGCTATCAGCTTTACGTCGAGCGGCGCATTCTTAAGATGATCCAGGGTTTCCTGTTTACGGATTTTCCATGTAGATTCGGCCGGGTCGTTTTCACGTTTGTTTTCACTTTCAGAAGCCACAAGTGCAGCGACGTGCCGGCCAAACAGTTCTTCAATCTCGTCGGCGGTGGCGTCGGTATCTTCCACAACATCATGAAGCACAGCGCCTGCGAGAATCTCATCATCGGTCGTCATAGTTCCGACAATGGCCGCCGTTTCCATCGGATGTAAAATATAGGGGATTTGTGTTCCTTTGCGAAATTGTCCCTCATGCGCATTTGCGGCGAAAATAATGGCTTCACTTAACAAACGCCCCATATAAATCATTCCTTTCCTCCATAAACAACATTTGTGCAGATCGGGACGCGTATTAAACCGTAGCATGTTTGCTGCAACGAAAACGGATTGCTTGACTGCGCGCACAAAGGGGAGAGCAGCAGCCATGGCGCGCCCAGAAAGACAATGTCATGCCTGGATATTGCCGCGCACCGTGCCTTCATGAGGGGGGGCGCCTGCGTACTGCGGATCACTCCGTGTGTACCATAAATAACAGACCGTTCATATGAACGGTCCGTTTTGGTAAGCACATGTGTTAATCCTGACTCGACTGTTCACCGATGACAAGGACTTTGAAGAGACGCTCAATCCGCTTTGACGTCAACGATCTCGGTCTCAGCGATCGCCTTATCGATCATGGGCGCAAAGTCTACGAGCGCTTCGCTTTCGCGGAGTTTATCGACCTTGGGCTTCGTGACCGGGTGCTGCGGAACAAATACCGTGCAGCAATCCTCGTAGGGAAGGATGGAGGTTTCAAAGGTCCCGATCGCCTTTGCACGATCGATGATTTCCTCCTTGTCGAATCCGATGAGCGGACGGAACACAGGCATGGTAACGGCGTCGTTCGTCACCGTGAGAGATTCGATGGTCTGGCTTGCGACCTGACCGATGGCTTCGCCGGTGATGAGCGCCTGGGAGCCGTCTGCGATTGCGACGCGTTCCGCGATCTTCATCATCAGTCTGCGCATCAGCACGGTCGTCTCAGAGGACGGGCATTGGTCGTAGATTGCAAGCTGGATCTCCGTGAAGGGAACGAGGTACAGACGTATCGGGCCGGCATACCGGGAAACGATGCGGGCAAGCTCGACAACCTTGTCGCGTGCGCGCTCGCTTGTATACGGATAGCTGTAAAAATGCACCGCGCTGATCGCGACACCGCGTTTTGCGATCATATGACCGGCGACCGGGCTGTCAATGCCGCCGGAGATGAGCAGCATGGCCTTACCGTTCGTGCCGACAGGCATACCGCCCGCACCGGGGATCTCGCGCACATAGACGAACGCGCGTTCCTGGCGTATCTCAACGCCGACATGGATCTCCGGCTTGCGGACATCAACGCGCAGAGTGGGGAACCGCGTCAGCAGCGTATGCCCGAGTTCCTTGCAGATGTCCTCGGAACGCATGGGGAACTGCTTGTCCGCACGCCGGGAGAACACCTTGAAGGTGTGGGACGCATCAGGATCATCCGCGAGCGTTTCCCGCATGAGCCGGGTCGCGGCTTCCTCGACCGCACTCCAGTCCTTTTCCGTTGCATACGTCGGGCTGATGGAATGAATGCCGAACACGCGCGATAGACGATCTGCCGCTTCCAACAGCTTGTCCTGCGCGATGCCGTAGACAAAGATGCGCCCCTGCTCGTGGACGACTTTGACCGGGGCCGGCGCAAGCGCACGGCGAATGGCGTTCATGAGCGCGCGCTCAAAGAAGGGGCGGTTGAGCCCCTTCAGATGGATCTCTGCATAGCGAACCAGTAATACTGCTTCCATAGAGTTCTTGTTACCTCCTCTGATAACGGCGCAGGAAGGTCACTTGCTTTGCGAGCGCCTCCGCTGCAATATCCATTTCTTCCAATGTGTTAAAGGGACAGAGCGAAAAGCGGATCGCACCGTCCTGTCGCGCACCGACAACGCCCATCGCGCCGAGCACGCGGTTTTTGCCGCGCTTATGCGCAGCGCAGGCAGAACCCGTTGAGACATAGATCTCCTGCTGTGCAAGCGCATGCAGCAGGACTTCGCCGCGTACGCCGAGGAACGACATGTTCAGGATGTGGGGCGCGCCGTTTCTCGGCTCCGGACCGTTGACAAAGACGTCCGGGATGCCGGACAGGTTTCGACAGAGCCGCTCCTTGCAGGCATACATGTGTTCGCGCCAAGCATCCCCGTTTTGCTGATAGGCGGCCAGCGCAGCGTCCAATCCCATGATGGCGGGGGTATTCGTCGTGCCGGAACGCCGGTTCTGCTCCTGACCACCGCCGATCAGACCGCCCGCAAAGCGCACGCTGTTTTTGACATACAGCGCGCCGATCCCCTTCGGCGCATGGACTTTGTGCCCGCTGACGGAATACAGGTCGCATGACAGCTTTTGAAACGGCAGCTTGCAGAACCCCTGCACGCCGTCCACATGAAAGACCGCGTGGGGCGCGCGCTTTCGGATGAGGGCCTGTGCGGCGGAAAGGTCGTTGATCGCGCCTGTTTCGTTGTTGACCTGCATGAGCGAAACGAGTGCCGTATCTTCCGTAAGCGCTTCGGCAAGCGCATCGAGACGGAGGTAGCCGTGCGCATCTACGCCGACGTAGACGACCTCCGTATCCTCTGCATGCTCAAAGGTACGAAACACTTCGTAAACCGAAGGGTGTTCGACGGCGGAGGTGATGATGCGCTTCTTTCCACGCGTTGCACGCAGAACGCCGAAGATCGCCGTGTTGTTCGATTCCGTTCCGCCGGAGGTATAGATGATCTCGCTGCGGTCCGCGCCGAGCAGCGAGGCGAGCCGCGCGCGGGCGCCCTCGATGCGCTTCTCCATGGCGGCGGCAGGCGCGTAGGCGCTGGCCGGGTTGAAATAGCTTTCACGCATACAGTCCAGAGCGGCATTTGCGGCGCAATCGAGTACGCGCGTCGTTGCACTGTTATCCAAATAGATCATAATCGATCGTTCACTCCCGTTTAATCCGATACCCCATACTATGACGTCAACGCTGAAAATGCGCAATTCTTGCAGTATCGGTATTTATCATATCACAGATTTCCCCCTAGGAAAAGCGATGTTTTCCAGCCGCAGATCGTTTTGCCTTTACAGCGTCAAATCACGAAAGCGCTTTCTTTCGATTTTGTTCACGATTTGTTTGTTTCCTAATCTGTAAGAAAGGTTGTATAATGTAACCGCCAGCATATCTGTGCGGATACGTTGGGTAACAGGAACAATGCCCGGCCGGAAACCGGCGGGATAGCGTAGAATCAAACCGCAAGCTTTAGATTGGAGGAAACAAACATGGTTTGTAAAGAATGCGGAGCTTATAATGCGGAGCATCTGACGCATTGCCGTGTCTGCGCGGCAAAACTCAAAGACGCGGAACCCGCGGCCGAAACCGTTGATGCGGGTCAGGAAGAAGCGTCCGCACGGCCGACGCGCAGATTTGCGCAGGCGCCGAAGTGGCCGACAAACGCCTATACTGTAAAAGAAGCGCCGCAGCAGCCCGTTTCCGATGAAAAGTCTGCCGAGACGGCGAAAGTCGAACCGGCCCAGGATGAGCCGCAGAAATCCGCCGATGCCGCTGCTGAAAAACCTGCGGAAAAGCCCGTTGAGAAATCGGCCGCCGTACCCGTGTCGGCAGCTCCCGTTGTGCAGGCGCCGCCGCGCACCGCGTCCGTAAGGGCAGCTGCGCCCATGACGGAGAATAAACAGTTTTGCACCGCTTGCGGCAAACCGTTGATGCCGGACGCCATGTTCTGCGCATACTGCGGCGCAAAAACCGCTGCTGCGGCAGCCGCCGCACCCGCGCCGGCAGCAGCTCCGGCCCCGGCCGCTCCCACCAAGATGAACGCGCGCTCCGCGTATCAAAGGCGCGCCGAATCGTCTGAGCCCGAGGAAGAGGAAACGCGCCCCGCAAAGCGGGTCGCCGCACCGTCAAAGAAGCAGCAGCTAGCCGCTTTCGATGAGGATGACGATTTGGAAGAAAAGAACGATGATTTCTCGGATCTCTATGATGAGGATGAGGATTTTGACGATGAATACTATGATGATGAGTTCGATGAGGACGAGGATGACGATATGCCCAAGCGCAAAGGCAAGGGCGGAACGATTCTGTTTGTCGTGCTGATCGTTGTCCTGCTCGCACTGGTCGGTTTCTTCGGCAAGTATATCATCAACAAGAATTACGGCGGTAGCTTTTCTAATATGATTGCCGCACTGACGGGGAAACAGCAGGAAACGCCCGCAAACGAAGAGAACGACCCGGATGTGAACGTTGTTTCGAACACGACGAGCGACGCACCGAGTGCTACGATCGTTGAGGATACGATCAACGGAACAGAGGTGTTCAACATCACCGTCAACGCTCCGAACGGCACGAAAGTACGGATCGTCGACAAGTCCGGAACGCTGCAAGAGGACAGCACGACGATCGCCGAGGGCAACAGCATCCACATTGCTGTTCCGCGTTCGATCTACACACCGACAGACTATTGCGACAGCACGACCGTGAGCGTTACGCCCGAGGTCGAGGTCACGCTTCCGGACGGTACGACGAAGATGCTGGATGTGCCTTCTGTTACAATGACCGTACCGCAGGTGTCGCTGACGCTGACAGCGCCCGTTGGCGAATCGGTCGAGGCAACGGCGGACGGAAGCCCGATCAAGATCGAGGGAACCGTTACGGATCACACGACGAAAGTGTTTGTGAACGGCACGGAGGTGACCGTCTTTGAAGGCGGCACATTCTCCTATGACTATACGCCGACCGCGGAGGAGAACCAGACCATCGTCGTCGAGGCGAAGAAAGCCGGCTGCATGGGAACATCGCAGACGATCGCCGTCACGCCCCATGTAGTGAAGGCGCTGCCGCTTGCGCTGACCTCGCAAAACGCCGTCATCAAAGCCGCCGACGGGAAGGCCATCGTTGAAGGAACGGCAGTTCCTGGCGCAACCGTTACCGCGATCTGCGAGAATACGAATGTGACCTGCGGCGCTGTCTCCGTGACAGAAACGGGAAGCTTTACCTGTACGATCGAGGTGCCGAAAGAGGGCTATTACGAGGTCAATTTTGCCGCAACCGCAGAGGGGTATGACAATGCGGCCGTGACTTGCACGATCGAGCGCAAGCCGACGACGAAGTCCTCGAGCTATAAGGAAAAAGCGCTGAACCTCAACAAGAACTACGAGAAGGTTGCGGGTGGACAGTCTGACGCAACGACGCTCAAGTTTACCGGAAAAGTGAAGGAGATCATCCCGAACGAGGCCGGCCTGGTCATCTTTAAGATGGAAGACTCCGCGGGCAATGTTGTCTATGTTTGCAATCGCAGCGACAAGAACAAGATCGAAAACAACGATCTCAACAAGTCTAAGACGGTTGCAGGATATAACGCGGGTCTGTATCCGGAAACGACCAATCCATATATCTGGGGCTGGTTCATCTGGAACAACTGACGGGAGAAGCGCTTGAAGATCTGGGCAAAGTGCTTAAGAGAGCAGAAGATACAAAAAGACGTCGTGCAGGAGTTCGCTTCTGCACGACCTTCTGACTTTGCAGGCTGGAGCGTGGTTCTGGATTCGCTTTGCAAGGCGCTGGATCTCAGCCGGCCCGTCATGATGAGCAAGCATCTTCGCGAGCTGCGGCAGTTTTCCCGCACGGTGTTTTATGCGGCGGATTTCATGGAGAGCGTCGGGTTTGATCGCTTTGAAATCGAGATTTTTCCAGAGAAAAAGAAGAAGAGCGGATAGGAATCGTTGCTTAGCATAAGTTCGCTCCTTTTGCGACAGAATAGGGAACGGAAGGAGTGATTGTAGTGGATCTTATCGCTTTGATACTCATGGTGATTGGCGCCCTGAACTGGGGACTGATCGGGCTGTTTCAGTTCGACCTCGTTGCAACCATCTTTGGCGGCATGAATGCAGTTCTTTCCAGAATCATTTACAGCCTTGTCGGGCTTGCCGGAATCTGGGGCATCACGATGCTCTTTCGGCGCGGTTCGGAATCGGATCATGCGGGTGCGCAGCCGGAGCGCAGCAGAGACTGACGATAGCGGCATTGAATCGGGATCCCAAAGCGGGCGGAGTAATCCGTCCGTTTTTTTGTTTATAAAACCGGATAGAATGGAGAAAACAATGGCAGAGTTCTTTATGACCTGTACTGGATGCGGCAATACATGCAGACTGGAAGTATATGGAACGCCGGAATCGCTGACCGTGCTGGGCAACCGCTGCGGCGTAGGCTGCGATGAAGCGAGAAAAGAATTGGCGGCGAGAACGCAGCCGGGCTCCGCTGCATCGCGAAACCTGCGCATCGGCGCGATCTATCGCCATTTTAAGGGCGATCGTTATCTTGTCGAGGATGTTGTGACACATAGTGAGTCGGGCGAGCGTCTGGTGCTGTATCGCCAGCTCTACGGTGAATGCCGTCGGTTTGTCCGGCCGCTCGACATGTTCCTTTCCGAAGTGGATCACGCGAAGTACCCGGAAGTACAGCAGACCTACCGCTTTGAAGAGGAGCACATTGCAAGTGTGAACCATAGTAGATAGAGGAGGGGGAAACCCAATGCTGCATTTTGAAGATATTAAGAACAACGAAGAGATCAAGACCTATATTTCCTGTGCGGACGCGTCGCTTATCGCGCTTGGCTATACGGAACACTGCTTTGCACACGTCGGCAGCGTTTCTGAGACGGCGGGGTATATTCTTGAAACACTTGGTTATCCCGCGCGTGAGGTGGAGCTTGCAAAGATCGCCGGATATCTGCACGATATCGGAAATCTTGTGAATCGCGTAGATCACTCGCAGAGCGGCGCAGTCATGGCATTTGCCCTGCTGCGCGACATGGGCGCGGATCCGGACGAGATCGCGACCATCGTTACCGCTATCGGGAACCATGACGAGGGAACGGGAGTTGCGGTGAACCCCGTTGCAGCCGCACTGATCCTTGCGGACAAATCCGACGTTCGCAGGAGCAGAGTCAGAAACAGCGATACTGCACAGTTTGATATTCACGACCGTGTGAACTACTCCGTAAAGAAATCGCAGCTCAAGATCAATGAGGATCGAACGCTTATTAAGCTGAAACTGACGGTCGATACAAAATACGGCTCCGTTATGGATTACTTTGAGATATTTCTCGGCCGCATGATCATGTGCAGAAAGGCCGCCGACACGCTCGGCCTCCAGTTCAAGCTGATCATTAACGAGCAGCAGCTGATCTGAGCAGCGATCATGGCTTTCTCATGTTGGTGCTTTCGGCGGATGGCATAGGACTGTACACGATCGTCAGTTCCTGTACCGCAGCGAATGCGGCAACGCAGCAAAGCACGATGAGAAGGCAACTGCCCATGCAAGAGTTGAGAATCGGCGCGAACAGATACAGCAGCAGGCCGGTCAACCGGTTGGCGTTCGTGTGAAGCGGGAGCGTCAGACGGCGGGATTTTGCGAAGACGATGAAAAGAGTGCAGAGCCTGACGAAGAGAACTACCGCAGACAGCGACCCAGACCCAGAACGGGAAGCGGTATTGCGGCACGATCTTCAGCGCCGATACGCATAGAAACAGGAGATCGGCAGCGCTGTCCAAGATACTGCCCAGCCGACTCGCGACGCCAAGCCGCCGCGCGAGAAAGCCATCCAGCATATCGCTGAGACCGCACGCCGCATAGACGACATAGAAGGCGGGCTGCATCGCGGGAAGCAGTAATAGAAGAATCGAACCCGCTATCCGAAGACAGGAGAGCAGGTTCGGCAAGTTGCGCAGAAATAATACGCACCCGGAAGATCGTTTCGACGGCTCGAAGAGCACGACAGTCGAAGCGTCGCTGGTGCGTGTTGTTTCGGAGTCGAGGGCTTGCTTCATAAAGTCAATGCTCGCCGTTGCAGATGCGCGCATACAGATCGTCCGGTATCATGGGAACGGCGAGTTTCGCCATTGTCTCATCGGAAATACAGCCTGTCTGCGCATATTCGCGTCCGGCAGTGCGCATGGTTTCCAGAAACGGCTTTGTGACGGCTTCGGGCGCATTGAACATCGGAGCCTCTGAGACCGTAACGATCGTGCTGTCGCTGCCGAACATCAGCCGAAACTGCGCGATCGCCGGTTCAAAGTTGTGCGCAGCGTTCGGGAAGCAGCAGCCGCAGATCATCAGATATCGCAGCTTGGAATAATCGGCCTGTCCAACGTGCGCATAGCGTTCTCCCACCTTCTGCATCGTCATGGAGAAAAGCGCCACCGTGCGGTCTATGAGCGCCTTGAAAGGAGCGGGCATTCCATAGCAATAGAGCGGAAAACTGAACAGCAATAGATCGCTTTGCAGGATTTCGCTTAGGATTTGCGGCATGTCGTCCGTATGTATGCAGCGTCCGCCGTTGTGCATGCAGAGAAGCAGCCCGTACAGTATTCAATATGCCGGTCGATCGCATGGATCGTTTGAACTGTCTGCGGCTGAATATCGTTCATCCCGGTAAGAAATGCGCGGGCCAGGTGTATCGTATCGCTCCGCTCCCGCTTCGGAGATCCGTTGATTACGAGAATATTCATGTGAATGCCCTCAATTCTTACTCATAACGTACGAAAGACGATGCTTCCGCGCCGTTTCAGCCAGCCATAGAGCGGCAGCGTAACCAGCAGCGTGATCGCACAGCATACACCGAGATACGGCGCAGCGCCAAGACGTGCGCCCACAAAGTAATACACTGCAATGAGAACGATCGAGTAGATCCAGCCCGCAAGCAGAGCGAGCAGAACGCTGACGCTTGATTTGATCGGGTGCAGCTCGCTTGTCCAGTTCAAATTCGGACTTTGCAGTCCGAGGAATAGATCGAGACAAGCGGAAAAGCACACGTACAGAAGCGGCAAAAGTATGACGAGCAGAACTGTCAATGCATCCGGGCGCAGCGTCAGCGCCACTGCGATGCTGCAAAGAAACACGGGGATCCCCGTGAGAAGCAGCTGGACGCTGAGCTTTGCCTTGAGCGCCTGCCAAGGATCGATCGGGAGCGACTGCACGATCCAGATGCTTTTGCCTTCCAAAGAGACAGAGGGGGTCGCCATGTCGTTCATAGCGGTCAGCATGCAGACGCCGCCAACCAGCAGTATCGTTATGAACTCCAGATTGCCATCGAATACATCCAGTAGAACAGCCGCCACCGTTTGACCTTTGATCAGCAGCGCAACGGCGGCAATGAACAGCAGCAGCGTGCTCAGGCCGCAGTTGAGCATGTAGTTGGCGCTGGAGCTAAAACGCCGCAGTTCTTTCGACAGCAGTGCGGAGAAAACGCTTTTCCTGCGGACGGGCGCGGCTTTGTAAACAGCCTTTGCAACGCCGCCCTGCGCAGTCGCGATCTGCAGAAACGTTTTCGCGAGCACATAGAGCGTTGCGCCGAGCAGAATCGCTACGATCAGCGTCAACAGCAGCATCGAGAGCCAATCGCCTTCGCCCACGCGGCCGATCAGGTAGAGCAGATATGCCTTGGCGTGAATGCGGTCGCCGTAGATCGCCGCGTTTTGCACCAGTTCACGCAGCAGAGCGGACGCTTTGAAATAGACAAAGTAGTAAGCGGCGATAAACGCCAGCGCGAGCAGCGCCGAGATAAAACTCTTGCTCTTGAGCTTCGTGCTGAGCTTTGCTACAACCCAGCCGAGCAGGCAGGACAAGAACAGCACGAGCAGCGAGAGAAGAAGCGTGAGCACGACAGGCCCGACGATACCGGCAATGTCAACCGGAACGACGATGTAATACACCACGACCGCGGGCAGGATGGCCACGGCAGAGTACATCAATCCCATCAGGTAAACGCCGAGCAAGCGAACCGTGAGCAGATACCGAACGGGGATCGGCAGCGAGAGCAGCAGTTCATTGTCCTTTGCCAGATACAGACCCGAATATGTATTGAATACGCTCCCGAGGACGCCGAGCGCCAAAGATAGCAGTCCAAAGATGGAGAAATAGAGCCATCCGACGTTTGCTTCCACAAGCGGGCCGCATATGGAAAAAGCGAGGTATGCGAATAAACCGCCAAGGAAGCCGACCATCAGCAGCGCAAAGAGCACGATCATGACGATGCAGGAAGCCTTGGAGCGCGCGGCGCCGTTCTTCTGATTGTAGAAGAAGCCGCGGTTCAGCTCCAGCATTTGCTTTTTCAGCAGCGTTTTCAGCATGATTCCTCCTCCAGCTCAAGGAACACATCCTCGAGACTGTCGTCGCCTTTGACCTCTTCCATCGTTCCGGAGCGAATGAGACGGCCGCCCTTGATGATCGCAACCTTATCGCAGAGTTTTTCGGCCACTTCCAAAACGTGCGTGGAGAAAAAGATCGCGCCGCCCGCATCGCAAACCTCGCGCATCATGCCCTTCAGAGTATGCGCCGCCTTCGGGTCAAGCCCCACGAACGGTTCATCCATCAGAATCAGCTGCGGATCGTGCAGCCAGGCGGAAACAATGGCCAGCTTCTGCTTCATACCGTGGGAATAGGCGGAGATGGGGGCCGCAAGGTCGCTTGTCAGCTCGAACAGATCGCCGTATTTTTGTATGCGTTCCTGCCGCTTTGCCGCGTCAACGCCGAAAATATCCGCGATGAAGTTCAGGTATTGAATCCCCGTCATAAAGTCGTAGAGATCCGGGTTGTCCGGAATATAAGCAAGACGCTGTTTGCAGGCGATCGGGTCCTTGCGGACGGAGATGCCGCAGACCAGGATGTCGCCGGAATCAAACCCCAGAATTCCCGCAACGGATTTCAGCGTAGTGGTTTTTCCGGCGCCGTTATGGCCGATAAAACCGTAGATTTCGCCCGGCAGGATGTGCAGCGAAAGATCATTGACCGCGGTTTTGTCCCCGTAGGTCTTGGTCAGATGTTGAATTTGCAGCATGTTATTTTCCTCCTTTTCATGGGCGCGGCGCTGTACAGAAACGCCGCAGTCAAATGCGAGTATCGAAAAAACGGATCGGCACGGGGAATAGAGCCCCGTTTGCTTATTCCGCTCTGTCTTGTAAAGAGATCGACAGAATCCGGCTGCACGCCTCCGCAGCGCTCATTTGATCCGTGTCGATGCGAATCGCATACTCCCCGGCCTCAAAACGGCCGTGCTTTCGTTTCAGCATATCGGCGACAGGCGCGGGAAGCGTTCCATGCATTCGTTCGGCAAACCGGCGCTGGATCGTCTCAAGACTTGCGGTAACGAGCACGCGCAGAGCACCTTTCGGAAGGAGATCGAGCTGCTCGGGCTCAGATATGACATAGACGATGGCGCCGCCCGCCACCGCAGCAGCGAGCTGTTCTTTGAAAAGTGCAGCCGCAGTCGTTTCGTCCTTGGCAAGCCGCAGATAGTCTTTTCCGGAGAAAACCGTTGCGGCCATTGATGAACGCAGCTGCTCTGCAATAGAAGACTTTCCCGTACAGCTATCCCCGATCAAAGCAATCAACATGGCGCGTGATCCTCCTTTTGTAATGCGGTCGTTTCTTTGGAAGGCTCGACTTGAACAGACCGCGCATCATCGAACGGCAGCTGAGCGGCATACTTGCAGAATTCGTCTGTCTTGGACCAGTAACGAATGCCCCAGTGCTCAAAGTCCCATTGCTCCTCGTATGCGTTGCATTCATAGTCTACGTAGTAGAGCGTTCCGGCGCTTGGAACAAAGTTCGTAGGGAAGTAATCGATGTTGAGCCCGGCCGGATACAAAAGATCGCACATGCCGCGCACCTGATCGAGACAGCGATCCGGCAGCGCCTCGCGCTGCACGAGAGAGAACACCGTTTCGCCGGGTATATACTCTTTTAGCAGACGCTCATTGCTGCGGTCAACGGCGAGCAGCTCGGGCATGGGAATACCGACGTCGTGGAGCAAAGCGTAGTCGCGCAGTTCCGAATCGAGCTTGTTGCCGAACTGGTAATAGCTGCACGGCTCGTGGTGGATTTGTTTCACCACATAGAGCGCAGAAGCCCGCCTCGCGAGGTAGGAGTAGCCGCCCTTTCCCTTTCCGAGCAAGCGCTGGATCTCGTAGGCGATGCCGTCAAATAGGACGATTCCATCAATCGCAGCTGCCATGAGAGACGGTCCTTTCTCCGATGATTCGGGTGACGATGCACAGACGTTATACACCAAAAGTTTTGCATCGCACGATGTATTATATTAGCAGCGCGTGTATTCGTCAAGACACACGGAAAGGATACATGATAAATCTACGGATCATAGGAGTATTTTGAAAAGAGACTGCTGAGATGAGATGTGCAAAGATTTATTCTTCGGATCAAAAGAAATTGCCGGCAAGGGGGGCCAAACTGATAAATCGGAATTTGTCAGTATTTCATAAATCCGCAGCAGCCCATTTCCGAAAACTCAGTAAAGCCCAATGACTTATAGAAAGCAACTGTTTTAGGAGTGTTGTCCGTAGCCAACTCAATTTGTCGAACATTCGGATATCTGTCAAGAACAGCTTTCAACAGAGCGGTTCCAACTCCTTTTCGCTGCTCTCTTGGAAATACTAAAATGTCCTGAACAAATATAATGGTAAATCCATCGCCAACAACTCTGATGATTCCAAGCAACTCGTTGTTTTCATATGCAGCCAAAACGAGTAGGGAGTTTTTGTATCCTTGCTCCAACACTGACATGTTCTCTGTGTACGCAGTCCATCCGACTTCGGTATAAAGCTGACGAATTTCTGCTGCGTTGTAGCTTCCGTATTCCTTGATTTCCATTTTTACCCTCCTAAATCCCGTTTCATTGAACTGATGTTCAGCATAACACACAGTAAACTTGATCGCAAGCGATAGGCAGAGAACCGCTTACGCACCGTCTGTCCGAGATCGGGCGGCGGCGGTGCATCCGGCGACTGCATTCAGCAAAGCGGCCATAGTGTACCCGTGCATGAATAGACTGCACACCAACGGAAAGTGCGGCGGGATTCTCGTTGGGATTCACAACCGCTGCCTTTTACCGCAAATGCGGCGTCATTGGAATGCAAAAGAACAACCGCAGAGCGTCAGCCGCTTTTCCGGACAGAAACGGCATTTGAATGCGGCACAGAGACAATTATACGGATGTGAAAGGAATTGCCGATAAAGGAATGGAAGGAAATCGTCAAAAGCAGTTACGCTTCGGCGATTTCCTTCCTTCGCGGGTAATCGTCCCCCGGACCCGCTGAACACTATTATAGCCATGCGAGAGCAAAAGTCAACGAAACCGCGGGAATGCGAGGTGTTTCGACAGAATCAGAAAAAGTACGACATTTTGCGATAAATGGGCGTATGGCATTTTTGAAAACAAGAAGCGTGCAGGGCAAAGACAATGCTGTTCTGCCGCCTCCACCATGATCCGTGACGTGGCAAAAGCAAGGGATTATTACTGGTCTCTGCTGGAGGAGGCAAAGGGGCAGGAAACGGCCGGGCAGGATCGAATCGCACAGG
>ERZ824600.3617-NODE-3617-length-14536-cov-6.733099_pt1 | contig 14536 bp, 17 predicted proteins | sample MGYA00519933_ERZ824600 | MGnify/ENA primary metagenome ERZ824600 (study PRJEB31778, sample SAMEA3449178) | human gut metagenome | biome: human gut; feature: human-associated habitat; material: faeces | place: United Kingdom | collected 2010/2012 ... | reverse complement strand
GCAGGCTCGTCCAGCAGCAGCAGCTTCGGGCTGGTGGCCAGGGCACGCATGATCTCCAGACGGCGCTGCGCACCGTAGGGCAGGCTGCCGGCAGGCACGTTGGCCAGGTCGGCCATGTGGAAGATATCCAGCAGCTCAAAGGCACGCTCGGTGCACTTCTTCTCTTCCTTCCAGTAGTTGGGCAGGCGGATCAGTGCAGAGGGCAGGTTGTACTTCATAGACTCGTGCAGGCCTACCTTGATGTTGTCGATGACGCTCAATTCCTTGAACAGGCGGATGTTCTGGAAGGTACGGGCCACACCCATGCGGTTGACCTGATAGGTCTTTTTGCCTGCCGTGGGCATGCCGTCGATCAGGATGGAGCCGCGGGTGGGCTGGTAAACGTTGGTGAGCAGGTTGAACACGGTGGTCTTACCGGCACCGTTGGGGCCGATCAGGCCGGTGATCTCGTTGCGGCCGATCATCAGGTTGAAGCCATCCACGGCGGTCAGGCCGCCAAAATCGATGCCCAGCTCACGGACATCCAGAATGGGCTTTTTGTCCTTATCGCGGTCCGTCAGGAAGCCGCCGGAGGGGACACTGTTCAGTCTGGTCTGGAACTCACTCATGGTCTGCACCCTCCTTCTTTTTCTTGCCAAACAGGACACGCTCCACAAGGCGGCTCATGGAGAAATCGTAGCTGCCCAGCAGTCCGCCCGGGCGGAAGATCATCATCAGGATCAGCACCAGCGAGTAGATGACCATGCGGTAGCTGTCGAAGCTGCGGGTCGCCTCAGGCAGAATGGTCAGGACCGTTGCAGAGAGGATGGAGCCCAGCATGGAGCCCATGCCGCCCAGAACCACCATGACCAGGATCTCAATGGACTTCATAAAGCCGAAGGTGGAGGGGTTCAGCACGCCGATGTAGCAGGCATACAGACCGCCTGCCAGACCCGCAAAGGCAGCGGAAAAGGCAAAGGCCATGACCTTGTAATAGGTGGTCTGGATGCCGCAGCTCTCGGCGGCGATTTCGTTGTCGCGGATGGCCAGCACGGCACGGCCGTGGCGGCTCTTCATCATAGCGTGGATCAGGAAGCAGGTGATGACCACGCAGAGGAACACGTTGGTGAAGTTGGAGTACTTGGGGATGTTCTTCAGGCCCTTGGAGCCATAGAACAGCTTAAAGCCCAGCACATCGTCGATATTGTTCAGGGTGATGCGGATGATCTCACCAAAGCCCAGCGTCAGGATGGCCAGATAGTCGCCGGTCAGGCGCAGGGCCGGGATGCCGATGAGCACACCGAACAGACCAGCCACGATGCAGGCCAGCACCAGACCGATGGCAAAAGAGACACCGTCCGGCAGCGGGCAGAACTTGGTGAACAGGGCGCAGGTGTAGGCACCCACAGCCATGAAACCGGCATGACCCAGCGGCAGCTGCCCCAGATAGCCGGTGGCAACGTTCAGGGAGACCGCCAGGATGATATTGATGCCCACCGTCATCAGCACCTTGTTCTGGTAGGTGGACAGGATATTCCGGGTCAGGTAGGAAAGCGCCACGAACAGCAGAGCCACCAGCACGGCGTTCATCAGGTAGCGCACGGGCATTTTGATCGTTTTACGGTTCTTATTCATCTTCCTGCCCTCCTTACACCTTTTCCTGCACCTTGCGGCCGAGGAAGCCGGTGGGCTTGAACAGCAGCACGATGATCAGGATGGCAAACGTGACGGCATCCTTCCAGGCGGAAAGACCGATGGCGGAGACGAAGCACTCGCACAGGCCGATGGCAATGCCGCCGATCATTGCGCCCGGGATGGAGCCGATGCCGCCCAGAACGGCGGCAACAAAGGCTTTCAGGCCCAGCATGGAGCCCATGGTGGGGGTAGCCTGCGGGTAGGAGCAGCAGTACAGCACCGAGCCGATACCGGCCAGAGCGGAGCCCACCGCAAAGGTAAAGGAAATGGTGCTGTTGACGTTAATGCCCATCAGACGGGCAGCGTCCATATCCTCAGACACGGCACGCATGGCCTTGCCGAGCTTGGTCTTCTGCACAAGGAAGGTGAGCGCCAGCATGGACAGCACCGTGACCAGCAGGGTGATGACAGAGGTGAGGCCCAGCGGCACAGAGCCGATGCGGAAGGTCTGGTTGGTGTAGTAGGCCGGAATGACCTTTGCACCGGAACCAAGGATCAGCTCTGCAGTGTACTCCAGGAAGAAGGACACGCCGATTGCCGTGATCAGCAGGGAGATACGGGGTGCGTTGCGCAGCGGGGTGTAGGCGATCTTCTCGATCACAACGCCCAGCAGCGTGCAGGTGATGATGGTGGCGCACACAGCAGTGACCGGGCCAAGGCCCAGCTGATTCATGACGAACCAGGACATGTACGCACCAACCATAATGACATCGCCATGGGCAAAGTTCAGCAGCAGGATGATGCCGTACACCATGCTGTAACCCAGTGCGATCAGTGCATAGATGCTGCCAAGGGACAAGCCGTTGATCAGCTGACTAAAGAACACTGTCATTGGATGGACACTTCCTTTCTTTCTACCAAAAAAGCGGAGACAACCTGTTCCGGCGGCCTCCGCAAGGGTACATCATTCTCTGGTTCCGGCATTCAGGCCGCACACCGGTGTACGGCGCAGAAGCGGGATCAGAACATTTCCTTCAGTTCGGGCTTGCCGTCCACGTAGGTCAGGATTGCAGTCTTCTTGACGGGATCGTGGTGCTCATCAAAGGTAAAGGTGCCGGTGATGCCCTCAATGGTGCCGGAGGCAATGGCATCGTTGACAGCCTGCTTGTACTCATCGGTACCGGCCTCCAGGCCGGCATCCTCAGCAGCCTGCACGCCGTAAACCACGGTCTTGGCGGCATCGTAGCCCAGAGGAGCAAAGCCGTTGGGGTAATCCTTGCCGTACTCGGCCTTGTAGGCATCCTCGAACTCGGGGCTGGAGCCCTTTGCGTAGTTTGCGCAGAAGTAGCTGTCCTTCAGCTGATCGGCAGTGGCATAGCCCTCCAGGCCATCCCAGCCGTCGCCGCCCAGGAAGGGAACATTCAGGCCGACGCTCTCAGCCTGAGACAGGATCTGGCCCACTTCCTCGTAGTAGTTGGGGCAGAACACGGTCTCGGGGCCCTTGCCCATGATGCTGGTCAGCTGGGTCTTGAAGTCCACGTCGCCATCGGAGTAGCTCTCCTGATCGACAATGGTGCCGCCCAGGCTCTCGAACTCGTTGACAAAGTTCTCAGCCAGACCCTCGTTGTAGTCAGCGCCCTTCTTGAAGATGACAGCTGCCTTGGTGTAGCCCAGCTTCTGGTAAGCGTAATCAGCCATCTTGATGCCCTGGAACGGGTCGGTAAAGGTGGCACGGAAGACATTCTCGTTCACGGTGTCGGTCTCGGCATCGTAGGTAACGGCCTCAGCGGTAGCGGAAGCAGTGACCATGGGCATGTTGTAATCTGCGCTCTCGGCAGCAACTGCCAGGGTGGGGGTGGTGGTGACATCGCCCACCAGAGCGGTGATGCCCTCGTCCACCATCTTGGTGAAGCAGTTGACAGCCTGCGTAGCATCACCCTGCTCATCCTCGGTCAGGATCTCGATCTGCTTGCCATTGATGCCGCCGTCGGCGTTGACCTGCTTCAGGTACAGGGAAGCGCCGTTGACAACGGCCTGGCCGTAAACGGAAACGTTGCCGGTCAGGGGGCCCATCACGCCGATCTTGATGGTGTCACCGGAAGCAGCGGCAGAGCCTGCAGCGGATGCGGCAGTGGAAGAAGCGGCAGTGCTGGAAGAGGAGCCGCCGCAGGCGGTCAGGACACCGGCAGCAGCCACGACACCGGCAGTGGTCAGAAAGTTGCGGCGAGAGATCATCTTTTTCATAATACAATATCCTCCTGTTGGAAGTTTTTCATATGATAGATGCACAAAGCAGGGCGCTTCCCTCAAAGCCGCCCTGCTTTGTGTGTGTATTCATTATAGTCTCGCCGGGCGGGTTGTGCAATTCACAAACCGTCCATACTTTTCCGGGCATTTTCCGGCATTTTATGTGAAAGCCACCAAAAAATCCATGTTGTTTTTGGTTATTTTTTCATTTTATTCACTTTGTTTCATCGTGAAATGAAGGGTTTTCACCCATGTCAAAAAAGTTACAGCGTCGTTTTTTCTTCTGCCTGCCGGTAAATAGAGGTACGATAAAACACCATGGAGAGCACGGTGCCCACAGCGGCCAGGGCGTTTTCACCGATCAGCTTGCCCGCCACAAGGCTGTCGGCAATGTTGTAGAACTGCTGGATACGCACCCGCCCCGGCGGGCATCCTATCAATGTTTACAGCGGCAAACATCCGCAGACCCTCTTGCGCAAGGGTGCGGGACGTGGTAGGATAGAGGCAGTTAGTTAGTTTTGACTATCTATATAATATCTCATCGAAGATCGGGAGGTTACTGTGATGAACTATCTGGAAATTGAATCTGTGATCGGCCGCGAGATCCTGGACTCCCGCGGAAATCCTACCGTTGAGGCCGAGATTACTCTGGCCGACGGCACGGTTGCCCGCGGCTGTGCCCCCTCCGGCGCTTCCACCGGCGAGTTCGAGGCTCTGGAGCTGCGTGACGGCGACAAGGGCCGCTATCTGGGCAAGGGCGTGACCAAGGCTGTGGAGAACATCAACACTGTCATCGCTGACGCGGTGGTGGGCATGGATGCCTCCGACATCTACGCCATTGATGCCGCCATGCTCCGGGCCGACGGCACCAAGGACAAATCCAATCTGGGCGCAAACGCCATTCTGGCGGTCTCCATTGCCGCCTGCCGCGCTGCCGCCGCTTCTCTGGAAATGCCCCTGTACCGCTTTCTGGGCGGCGTGAACGGCAACCGCCTGCCCGTGCCCATGATGAACATCCTGAACGGCGGCGCACACGCCGCCAACACCGTGGACACGCAGGAGTTTATGATCATGCCCGTGGGTGCGCCCAGCTTCAAGGAGGCTCTGCGCTGGTGCGCCGAGGTGTTCCACGCTCTGGCTTCCATCCTGAAGGCCAGGGGCCTGGCCACCTCCGTGGGCGACGAGGGCGGCTTTGCCCCCAACCTGTCCAGCGACGAGGAGACCATCGAGACCATTCTGGCCGCCATCGAAAAGGCCGGTTATCAGCCCGGCAGGGACTTCATGCTGGCCATGGATGCCGCTTCCTCCGAGTGGAAGAGTCCCAAGGGCAAGGGTTTCTATAAGCTGCCCAAGGCCGGCACCGAGTACACTTCCAGCGAGCTGATCGCACACTGGAAGAGCCTGGTGGAGAAGTATCCCATCATCTCCATTGAAGATGGCTTGGATGAAGAGGACTGGGAAGGCTGGCAGGAGATGACCCGGGAATTGGGCGGCAAGGTCCAGCTGGTGGGCGACGACCTGTTCGTTACCAACACCGAGCGTCTGGCCAAGGGCATCCAGCTGGGTGCAGGCAACGCCATCCTGATCAAGCTGAACCAGATCGGTTCTGTTTCCGAGACGCTGGAGGCCATCAAGATGGCCCACAAGGCCGGTTACACCGCCATCAGCTCTCACCGCTCCGGCGAGACCGAGGACACCACCATTGCCGACCTGGCCGTTGCCCTGAACACCTGCCAGATCAAGACCGGTGCTCCCAGCCGTACCGAGCGTGTTGCAAAGTACAACCAGCTGCTGCGCATTGAGGAGCAGCTGGGCGGCAGCGCCGTTTACCCCGGCATGGCAGCTTTCAACGTAAAGCGCTGAAGCCGTTGAAAACCAATTGCTCTTCCGGCACCCGTACTGCTTTTGCAGCGGCACGGGTGCCGTTTTGTTTTCTCCCAATTTTTTCCTGCAATCCGCTGCTCTGCCCAGCCGTATTCCATGCATGCCGGGCATTTTGGCCCGAAATTGCAAAAAAAGGAGCAAAACATTCATGTTATCTACTCTGATCTCTCTGTACAAGCTGCTGGGCACCGGCGATTTTGTAAAAGTGCTGCTGATCCTGCTGAAGGGGCTTTTCGGCTGATGCAAAGCCGCCCTTCTCACTGCGGAAACGGGACTGCCTTACCGGCGGTCTCTTTTTTTGCCTTCTCACTTTACTTTCTTAAAAAAATATGCCATAATGAAACCAGTATTTTCCGGTTTAAAAGCCGTGCCCTGTACTGGGAAATCAGGGCCAGAATCCAACAGAAGAGGGGTTTTTTGTTATGAGCAAAACCATCATCCCGGCAAACTATACGCCCGCGCTGAACCTGTACGACACGCAGCGCGCCATTGGTACGGTCAAGCGTTTGTTTGCCGACACCCTGTGCGCCACACTGAACCTGTACCGCGTGTCTGCTCCGCTGTTTCTGGAAGCATCCACCGGTCTGAACGACGACCTGAACGGTGTCGAGCGCAAGGTCACCTTTGATATCAAGGAAAGCGGCATTGAGGCACAGGTGGTGCAGTCACTGGCAAAGTGGAAGCGCAAGGCCCTGAAGGACTACGATTTCCGTGTGGGCAAGGGCCTGTACTGCGATATGAACGCGATCCGCCGCGACGAAGATCTGGACAACCTGCACTCCATCTATGTGGATCAGTGGGACTGGGAAAAGATCATCACCCCCGAGCAAAGGAATCTCCAGTACCTCAAGGAGACCGTCCGCGGCATCGTGTCGGCTGTGTGCCGCACCAACGAAGCGCTCCGCGTAAAGTTCCCGCAACTGAACGCTGACATTTGCGAAAAGGTGTCTTTTATCACCACACAGGAGCTGGAGGACATGTATCCCGACCTCACCCCGTCCGAACGGGAAAACATTTATCTGCGTGAGCATAAGACCGCCTTTATCATGCAGATCGGCGCGCCGCTCCGCTCGGGCAAGCCGCACGACGGACGTGCACCCGACTATGACGACTGGTCGCTCAACGGCGACATTCTCTTCTGGAATCCGGTTCTGGGACGTGCCTTTGAGGTTTCATCCATGGGCATCCGCGTCGATCCCGACTCCATGTCCCGCCAGTTGACCATGGCGCATTGCGAGGAAAGACGGGACCTGCCCTTCCATAAAATGCTCCTCAACGGCGAATTGCCTCTCACCATCGGCGGCGGCATCGGACAGTCGAGACTGTGCATGCTTTTGATGGAATGCTGCCATATCGGTGAGGTGCAGTCCTCCATTTGGGACGAGAAGACCGTTTCCGCCTGCGAAAAGGCAGGCATCATGCTCCTGTAAGCCGCCTGAAATCTGTCCGAGCATCCTGCGGCAGCCACCGCGCGTCCGACACAGCTATTTACGCTGTTTTGCATAATCATTGATTCAGAAAGAATTCTTTGTCATGTCTGTTTTCGATCAACAATGCGAATACACCACAAACGGCAAGTATCGGTTCAATTACCTTCTCTCCCCACATAAAAGCTCAGATGCCGATTGGCTGACGGTTGCCTTTTCCGCCGCACGCGAGGGCGGTTCGAAGATCAAGCATCCGTATAATTTCATCCAGGCGCTCTCCGGTTTTCCCGTAAGCCACCTGAATATCCAGGATACCGTTGGTGGATGACGGCTGCTTTTACCTGTGCCATCATATGGATTTCACCTTGGCGGATGAGGTGTGCAATTTAATTCGGACGGTATGCCGCACGCGCAACATTCCCATGGATCACGTTATCACCGTCGGTTCCTGCAAGGGCGGCTTTGCCGCGGTCTACTTCGGTCTGCGGCTCTGCGTGAGACACATCATTTCCGCCGTTCCTCCCTTTTATCTCGGCACCTTCTGCCGCGACACCCACAATCATTACTGGGAGGATATGGTCGGTTCCGACTGCGATCCGGCGGAGGCTTTTCATCTCCTGAATCGGCAGATCTCCGATCTGATCCCGCAGGAGCCCAATACAAAACTCCATTTGCTCAGCTCCGAGCACGATAAGTTCTATCAGTCGCATTTCCTTCCCATGCTCGAATGCCTGAAAAAAACCGGATATGATAACTTCGACGTTACTGTCAACAATCGGATCAAAACCCATAACGGTATCAGCAACTATTCCCCTGACTTTGTTTGTTCCACGGTTTTTTTCGGTGCTGTACTGCCCCATGAAGATCACCCGTTGGGCGGACGATGTGATCAAGGTCACGTTGGATAAAGAACCGAAAAGTGATTTTACCATGACTTTAACGGACACCGACGGCACGAAGCACAGCTATTCTCTTCACAAAGGGGTGAACCGCCTGTTTATTCCGCGCTGGGGCGTTTACACGGCCTCCTTCTCTTATCCGGAGATCGGTCTGTCCTTTGCCTTCCGCGATGCCGTCCACGGTGCCGCCTCCTTTAAGACAGGCTTTTTACGCATTGGACTTCGACAATCGCTTCCAATGCCGATTTGATATGCTCAATCCCAAAAAGTCGTTTTCCTGCCGCTATGAGATCCTTAATTCCGACCGGGAGGTTGTGGAAAGCCGCGAATACGAACCCGGTACAGTCGTGAGCTATGAACCCGCTGTCAAGGGCGGTTACTATTTCAAGCTCTATATTACAGAGCGGGAAACCGGCAGAACCGCGCATATCGTTCGCCGCGCACTGATCCGTCCCAAAAAGAAGACCGTCCGTTGTACCGATCCGGAGAAAAAACAACAGTTGGCACGCTACATCACATCGGCATCGGTCATCGTCGGCAAGGGAATGCTGGTTGCACACCTTGCGGAGAACGGCGATCTCGACACATCGGATGTGCTGTACGCCGTTCACCTCCTCAACGCGGACAAGCAGGTCGTTTGTCGCCATGACTATAGCCGCGTGACCGACATTTTGTTGTATCCTCAGGGTGTCGAAAGCTACCGCCTGAAATGCTACACAAAGCAGAACGGAGAATCCGTTTCCCGCACTTCCCTCCCCTTCACCGTTACGGAGGAAATGCTCAACGGCGATCACAGCGAGAGCATTCCTTTGACCTTCCCGACAATCTTACGGCGTCCGCATACCATCCGTCGCCAAAGAAAAAAGAGCCGAAGCATTGGCTCTTTTTTTGTTTGCGCATACACTGGAAAAGGGACTACCAAATTCAAAGAAGAACAGGAGTAGGATACAAATGAACAGGCAGCGTTATATGATGGCGCAGAAAAGCGCGAGATGTCAGTCCTGCACCGATATGAGCGATAACCTTCCGGTTATGGCATATGTACCGGTTCAGGAATTCAAAGAGCTTCTGGATACCGAGACGGCACTGCGCTGTGGCACATTGTTTTCACAGCTTGTCAAGCCGCTCAAGACAGGAGGTAGATGCTGATGGAAAGAACATGTGTACAGCTTGCCGAAAAAATCCGTGCGTTGGGATTCGCAATTTATGAGGTCGAGCTGTTTTTGGATACCCATCCAGATGATTGCCGTGCCTTGGAAACACGCGAGGAATATATCGGTAAGCAAACCGAAATGATCTGCGAATACGAGAAATGCTGCGGTCCATGGATTATGACCGCCGCCGACGTTACGGGAACAGAACGTTGGGAATGGATCGACGGACCGTGGCCGTGGGAATATTCCTGCAACTAATATGACAAAAGAGAAAGGATGGCAATACAGACATGTGGCAATATGAAAAACAGCTCCAATATCCGGTGAAGATCCGCACGCCGAATCCGCGCCTGGCAAAGCTGGTCATTACGCAATTCGGAGGACCCGACGGTGAGCTTGGGGCATCCCTGCGGTACCTTTCGCAACGCTACGCAATGCCGTATAACGACATCAAGGGACTTTTGACCGATATCGGTAGAGAAGCCTCTGAAATGTTCCATTCAGAGGCTACGGCTTTTTTTGATGCTTTTGCAACCGTATAGCTCCACTTCATAGGAAGCAAATTCAGATATACATCTATGTTGTCCTTATCTTGAACTACCATCTTGTCTAAAATGTGCTTATAGAACTCATCTTCGTACTCCACGCCGCTGACAATCTCTTTGATTGCGTCCTCAATCTCTTTTAAGAGCTGCTGTTGCTGTTCTATCATTTCCCGCTGCTTATCCACGCTTTCGATGATAGATTGAAGCTCCTCGATTTCCGCATCGCAGCTTGCACGGGTGGCGGTAAATTCATCCTTGTTGATTAGATTGGACATATACAGGTCAATCAGATTAGCCCGTTTGCCCTCAATCTTCTTAATCTGCTCTTGCAGCTTTAGGACATCCGTACCCGTCGTATCCATAGCAATGATGGACTGAATGACGGCGGTTAGGTTGTTTATGATTTTATCCCTGTTGTATTTAAGGCTATTTGTTACGAGATACATAATGTGGGTTGCATCCTCATTGCGGATAGACAAGCCCGTACAGCCGACTTGGTTTCCTGCCTTGTCGATATGGGGGCTTCCGTGCTTTGCCGCTTCATTGCAGCGCCACGCCTTATATCGACTGCCGTCCTTTCTGGTTTTATACCTTGCCACATAGCTTGAGCCGCAGCAGCCGCATTTGATTTTGCCAGAGAACGGATAGCGGTTAGAGTGCTTTGCCTTGCCCTCCTGCGAAAGTGACTTTGCATCTAAAATGCGGTTTGCTTCATCGAATAACTCACGGGAGATAATCGGCTCGTGATGGTCTTTAATGATAACAAATTCCTCTTGCCCACGGTTGTACTTCTTTTCGTGAGATAGGAAGTCGGGCGTATAGGTCTTTTTCTGCACCAAGTCGCCGCAGTATTTCTCATTGCGTATCACTCGCAGAATAACCGTGTTGCTCCATTCCTTGACCCGCATAGGGCTGATACCTTCCTCACGAAGCTCACGGGCGATGACGTGCGTTCCTTTGCCCTCATTGACAAACTTATGGAAGATAAGGCGTACAACCTTTGCGCCTTCCTCGTTGATAGTCATTTTGCCGCCATCGACATCGTAGCCCAACATACTTCTGCCGAACACAACGCCTTGTTCCATCTGGCGTTTTTGTCCCCACTTCACACGCTCGGAAGTCTTGCGGCTTTCTTCCTGTGCAATAGAGGACATAATCGCCAGACGAAGCTCTGCATCGCCGTCTAAGGTGTTGATATTGTCATTCATAAATATAACACCGACGCCGTGCTTTTTCAATTCACGGGTGTAATATATACTATCAAGGGTGTTTCTCGCAAAACGGGAAATCTCCTTTGTAATAAGCAAGTCAAACTTCCTCTGCTTCGCCTCCGCAATCATCCGATTAAACTGTTCCCTCTTCTTCGTACTCGTCCCCGAAATCCCTTCATCCGCAAAAACTTTATAAAACTCCCATTCTTTCTTTTGCTCAATGTAACATCGAAAAAAATCGCACTGACTCTCAAAAGACTGCGCCTGCTCCTCCTTCTCTGTCGAAACACGACAATAAGCCGCAACTCGCTTTTTACCTGAAAAGGATTTTTCGCTGCTATATTTCTTTTGCTGGTTTAGACGCTCATACTTATTCATATTCATAAAGCTGAATGCTCCTGAAGATGTTGCTCATCCAAATATATGAGGGCAAACTCTAATTGTATTCCCTCTTTGATGCTTCTGTAGGTACTGAAGAGTTAAATCATATTGAGATGGTTTGTACAATTGTTCATCAGCTTACCCGCAATCTGACGGTACAGCAGATTAAGGAACAGGGATTTGCGGATTATTATGTTGACCATACAACTGGTATCTACCCAGTTGCGGCAAGTGGTACTCCATGGAGTGCAGATACAATGCAGTCCACCGGTGATCCAATTACTGACCTTATGGAAAATATGGCTGCGGAACAAAAAGCACGTACTACTTACGACAATATTCTTCGCCTTGTAAAAGATGACCCAGATGTTTATGATGCAATTAAATTCCTGCGTGCAAGAGAAATTGTACACTTCCAGCGTTTCGGTGAAAGTTTACGGATTGTGCAGGATAACTTGAACAGTAAGAACTTCTATGCATTTAATCCGGCCTTTGATAATAAGAAGTGCTAATTTAGCTGATACGAAAAAAGCAAGCCATTCTCCGGCTTGCTTTTTACCATACTGTTTTTTTCTAATATATCGCTTATCTGCTCTGCTTCATATCCTTTTCGGTACATTTTAATTATAGTCTCGGCAATTCCTTCTCGTTTTCCGATAGTAATTCCTTCTTGTTTTCCAATGGCGATTCCATTCTCAGTACCTTCCACATATGCCTGTTCTTTTATTCCCTGACTCAGATTACACATATCATTCACATCCTTTCTAATGTCACTTTCCAATGGAATATCAAATTCGTTTCCTATAATATCAAACTTCTCATCTACATTTAATTTTGCGGATAATAACGCTCCCAGTAAACGATGAAGTTCATATCGTTCCTCTTTTTCTGGAAGGTTTTCTGCTAAACCTATTAAGACAATATTTGCAAGGTCTATGTCACCTTTCCACTGATAAGTACCGACTACACTTTCCTGTGTAAAATGAATATAATTCATACAGTTTTGTGACATATTCATACAAACCCATATGGAATATACTCGTTTTATATCATTATAATTGGACTTTATAAACTCTCTGCCTTTCTGTGAAGAAATCATTCTGCTAATATAGAATACTGCTCTATTTATTATATCATATGCTGATGGTTCTGCTTTCTGTGCTTCTATATTCACAATAACCTGTGATAAACCGTCTTTCATCCGCACATAGAATATAATATCAAATCGTACCAGCCCTTCATTAAGTTCGCTGTTTTCTGTATTTAATCCAATTACTTTTTCTCCGTCTTGTTCTTTTTCTACATTTGTGCTTCCTGCATCTACTGGAACTGTGCTAATATATGGTTCTCCTTCAATATACTGCACGACATCTTTAGGGTTCATTCCTTTAAATTCATCAATCGTCTTTACAAGTATATGTGCAAGTATAATTTTATGCCCCAGTAGATTCTTTGCCTTTTCATCATATTGTGCATCTTTATCGGTCGCTGATATTGATTTCTTAATATCTTTGTCCACAGATACGCTCCTTTCTACTACAATGAAAATATCTTATTTTGTCATTTTCATTATAGCTCATGCTATATCTTTATAGCAAATACTTTTTCTTTTTATTTACCAAGATTTTCCTTTTGTAGATATTTTTTTGTATAGTTTCGCAAATGGAGAATGATTACTTTCATTTTTTGAGTAATCTGACAAAAAATATACGGTGGGCGCAGTAATATTTACTTGGAATAAAACAAATTTCTCCGGGATTAAATAGTAATTTTTCCTCCAGCCAATTCCAGCTCTCCAAGAAAGAAGATATCCTATATTTGTGGCCTTAGAGCGAGGATTGAATGTGAGCCATTAAGCGAATGTTCAACCCGCAGTGATAGAGCCACAAATATAGGATATCTTCTTTCTTGGAGAGCGTTAGTTTTGCCTGTGGCAAATTCTATTTAATGCAAAGGACTTTACCTGTTATGAAATCAAGTATATAATACAAAAAAGTACAGTTGGAATTTTGATTTCCTCGTAAAATCAGATATACAAAATCAGACAGAAAAAACAGGGAGAAAAATACAATGAAATGGATGATTGCATCAGATATACATGGTTCTGCATTTTACTGTGAGAAGATGCTTAAGGCATTTGAAAGAGAACAGGCAGATAAATTACTTTTGTTAGGGGATATCCTCTATCATGGACCACGAAATGATTTGCCGAAAGGATATGCGCCCAAAAAAGTAATAGAGCTGCTTAACAACATAAAAGAAAAGATTCTCTGTGTTCGTGGAAACTGCGATGCGGAAGTGGACCAGATGGTATTAGAATTCCCGATTATGGCAGACTATGCGATGATCACAGAGGGAGATTTGAATATCTTTGTGACACATGGTCATCATTTTAATGAAAAGAAGCTGCCGCCGATGTTTGAAAAGACACAGGAGGGGTTGATATTATTGCATGGGCATACCCACGTTCCAGTATGCAGAGTACATGAAAGTTATACTTACATGAATCCAGGCTCTGTATCTATTCCAAAGGAAAATTCGGAACACAGTTATATGATACTGGAGAATGGAGCGTTCTGGTGGAAGACATTAGACGGTGAGACATACCTTAATTTTAAAGGAAGTAAGCCGGAAAGAGGGTATTGCAGAGAGGAGTATAGATAGTATATCAGATGTGAGATGACTCCAGCATCTCACAGCAAGAATGCCGGGGCATTCTTGAATCTTGAGATATTAATACAGAACAGGAGGTGTGCTATGAAAAGAACGGATCAATATCTTTATCTTGCGAATGGAAGACTGCATCGGTCGTTATTTGGTGCAATCAATGAAAAAGGAGAAGTTAAGATTGTAAAAGATAATCAGGTGTTAACTAGGATGAATGAGAAGCAAGCGAAAGCGTTAGGGAATATAGCAAGAAAGATTAAAGAATTGGACAATCAAAAATCAATATCTGCTGTATATCTTTATGGAAGTGTTGCCAGAGGGTCTGCACATGGAATGAGTGATTTGGATATTTTTATTGTATTAAACGATAATGATTTAACGCCAGAAGAGTGTAGAAAGTTTCGTATAGAAAATAGCTCGTTTAACGATATAGATATAGATATTCACTTTGAAAATAGGAATATTTTTTTGAAATCAAATAGCACATACCATACAAATATAAAAAAG
>ERZ824600.3614-NODE-3614-length-14544-cov-3.257368_pt1 | contig 14544 bp, 9 predicted proteins | sample MGYA00519933_ERZ824600 | MGnify/ENA primary metagenome ERZ824600 (study PRJEB31778, sample SAMEA3449178) | human gut metagenome | biome: human gut; feature: human-associated habitat; material: faeces | place: United Kingdom | collected 2010/2012 ... | reverse complement strand
ATCAAAAATAATATATATAAAATAATTCCCATAATTACATCCCCTTATTTATTATTCTATTCCAAGTGCTTTATATACTGCATCTTCTGGTGTATTGTAAAATGCAATATTAAATTTTGAAAATAGTTCACTTGGTACTTGTGAAATATCACTTGCTGATGACATTGGTAATAATATCTTTTTTGCTCCAGAGTCAAAACATACTTGTAAAGTATTTGCTAATTCATCTACTTTACTTATAGTTCCACCAATGCTCATACTACCTAATATAACAAGGCTACCTTGCATTGGTTTTTTTAGGCTACTGCTACACATTGCAACATAAGAAGCAAGTGAAATATCTTTTGATGGACCTGTACCTTGTAAGTCTTGTATGTGTAGTAAGTAATCTATTGTTTCTGTATTTATGTTTGAACTTATGCTTTTTTTATTTGCTTTGAAATAATTGAATGATGTACTTAATGCTTCTCTTGTTTCTCTATCTGAGCCAACACCTGTTGTTTCAAATTTTCCATGTCCTACTGGAGATTCAACTTCTATTTTATATGTTCCTATTCTTCCAGAGTTTCCTAGTCCTACATAATAAGTTTGTCCTGCTTTTAGCATACCTTCAGGTATTAGTTTCCCTCCACCGATTTCTGGCACTGATACAAATTTTTCTTCCATTGTTTCATTATCTATGTATGAAAAATGTACATCATAAAATTCCATTCCGCCAATTTTCTTTAATTGTTCTTTTACTCTTCTTCTTCCAACTAAAGCATATTCTAATATTTCTTCAAGTTCTTCTTTTGTAAATTCTCCATCTGGATATAATACTTTTACAAGTCCAGAGACAGTCTTTCTAACAGCGATAACATCTCTTTGGTTTAGATTATTTCCTAATTTAAAATATTTGTCGATTGAGTCTGAGAATGTACGTTTTCTCATTTCTCTAAAGAATTCTGATATATAGTCTGTTATAAATCCGTATTCATCTGTTATTAGTTCAGGTCTCATTTTTGGAATTTCCCAACCAGGTAAATAATAGTGCATTCTATCAAAAAATGCTGAATCATTTGCCATTTCTGGTGGGAATGGTTCAAATAAATGTGATGTTTTTAGTAACACTTCTACACTTTGATTTATATTTCCTACAAATACCATTGAAGCATTTGCATTTTTTTCTTCTTTTCCTCTTGCAAAAGATCCAGAAGCCATATAGTCTTTCATTATTTGAATACCATCTTTATCTTTGAAATGTATTCCTGCAACTTCATCAAAAGCTACGCAATCCCACATTCCAACAAGTCCAATTTTCTTTGCTCCCATATTGTAAAATAAGTTTGCAACAGTTGTTTGTCCACCTGATACTAATATGCTATTTGGAGATATTTCTTTATATATATGTGATTTTCCTGTTCCTCTTGGACCTAATTCACACATATTGTAATTGTTTTCTACTAATGGTACTATTCTTTCTAAGAAGTGCCATTTTTGATTTTGTTTTAGTTGAGATGGTTCTATTCCCATTGATCTAATTAAAATATCCATCCATTCATCTTTAGTAAAGTGTTTTCTTCCTTCAAATAGTCCTTCTATATCCATATTAGGTAATTGGATTGGATTTAATGACTCAATTACAAAAGGCATTCTTTTATTTTCTTCAAAGTCATATTTAATTTTTATTATACTCCAAATACCACCAACTAATAATTTGTCAAATTTCTTTACAAAACTTTCATCTATTGCAACGTCTTTTATTCCTAAATTTGATAATTCTGCAACATATAAATCTATTTTTTCATTAAGTTTTACAGATACTTTATCAATTATTGTATAAATGCCTCTTTCTTTTATTTTTGATTTAACTTTCTCGGCTTCATCAGGTCTTACAAAGTTATCTGCTAGTATATTTTTTACTTGCTCTACCCCATCTTCTATTGCTTTTTCATCATCTGTAGCACAATACATACCTAGGAGGTATTCAAGTACATAAACTGGTACATTTGCACCCTCTTTTATTTTTTTAGTTAAGTCTTTTCTTACTACTTTTCCTGGAAAGTATCTATTTAACTTCTCACTAAGTTCTTCCACTTTTTAACCTCCTAAAAATCAAAGTTATTTACAATTGCAATATCAATATAGAATTTCACTCTAGGAAGTTCTATTCCTGTTTCTTCGTCTGTTATTACTAAATAATAAAGTTTAGTTCTATCATATTCTATATTTTTAAATACAAACTTTTCTCTGAAAAATCTATCTTTTACTTCTGTATTTTCATAGTTAGCAATTATGGTACATTCATCAGACACTCTATTTCCGTTTTCATCTTCAAAGTGTAATAAGTATCTGCATGGCTTATTATTTTCGTCTACATTTGAATCTTGTAAGAATTCAAGATATGTTATTGCATTTGTTATTTTTGCAGTTAGACCACTATATGTTATTCCAACCTTTTTAGATTCTTCACTTGTTCTTGTTGATTTAAAATCTATTACTGGAATAATAACTTCATGTGGTAATATTCCACCATGAACATAGTTTACGCCACTTCCTTGTCTTGCATATATCATATTTCCTTTTGGTACATTGACATATCCACTATTTTGACCAAATAAATAATCTAATTTTATTGATAATACACCTTCTTCATTAGATGGTATATCTGTATATGAATATCTTGTTTTTTGTTTTGTTGCATTTGCTTCTTTTGATGTTTTTTCATAACTTTCAATTTTTCCTCTTTTATAGAAGAATCCATGATCAGCTGTTATGAATACATTTACACCACTAAATGTTGTATGTAAATCTCTAACTAGCTTTTCTATCTCATCAATAGCATCTTGACATGCTTCAAATATTTTAGATTCATTATGTTCTCCAGCATTATCTACAGTGTCGTGATATATATACACAACTTTCTTTCCTGTAAATAGCTTTTTCCATTCTGATTTTGTCATTTCATACATATCATCATATTTTATTGCTACAGAGTCTGTATTTTCTTTTTGAAGTATCAATTCTCTGTCTTTTACAGAACTTGATGTATAGCCATCCACTAATATGTCATCACTATTTTTTACTCTTGATAATTCTTTATGTGGTAGTAATGAAGCCATTCCTAGTTTTGTATATGATGGAACTAGACCTAACATATAATTAATTTCTGATTTATTACTAAATGTCTTTAATTTGTCTGTTAATTCTTTAGCACATTCGTATCTGAAAGCATCTGATATAATTACTATTATTCTATCTTTTTTATCGTTATATGGCTTAATATATGTGTTATAGAACTTGTTCTGCATTGTCATTCTATTAGAGTCATAACTTGTCATGCTTTCAATAGTATCACTCCACTTTATTGATAATTCACTAATAAAACTATTTACATATCTATTTTCAATTCTGTTCTTTAAATATATAAACATATCTTTATCTTCAATATTATCAAAGTAATAATAGCTTTTTCTGTACAATGTATCAATTATATATAACTTATCTGCATATTCTTTTGCAAATTGATCTATATCTAAAGTTTTTATATTGTTTTCTATCTTTTCAATTTCTTCAAAGAATTTTAATGCTACTTTTAAGAAAGCATACTCATTTTTATAACTATCATACCAATATTTGTTTTGTCTAATATCTAAATATTCATTATATTTTGCATACTCACCTATTCCATTAAATAACTTGTCTGTAACATAGTCTAAAATATATTTATCAATACATTTAAAAGCATCACTTGTTTTATATTCTTCTATGTCCATATTTTTTATAAGTTCATCTATTCCAAATTCTTTTTCAATTTCAAAAGATAGTCTATCATAATATTCTTTTGTAGTTTTATCTCTCATTAAAGAATTTATGAATATATATACATTTGTAGCTTTTTCCTTTAGTATATATTTGCTGAATCTTCCTATTTTGTTTTTGTCAGCTATACTAGAAGCAAAGTATGTAAATACAAGAGCTTTATATACCTCTGGAAGCTCTTTAGAGCTTTTTATAGAGCTTCCAAATGTGTGATTAAACAAGTTTATTATAAATTGTTCATTTCCAAATTTAAATAGATTTTCGTATTTTTTTGAATCTTCAAAATATAATTTTATTATACCTTTTAGTATGTCATCTTCACTAATTGATTTAATTTCTAACAATATTGCAGTAATTATATAATCGATATTGTCTGGTGTTTTTTCTTCAACATCAAATGCTTTAAAATCACTTTCTCTCTTTTTGTTGTTGAAAAATTTGCTGTAATTTTTAATTATATTTCTGCAATCTTCTGTAAGTTCAAGATTTTTTAATCTCATTGTTGTAGCATCAGGATTGAAAAGTAAATCGCTATTTGAACTTTCTATGTCTAATAGTTCATTATCTGTTCCTTTTAGTCTTTCAAAAGGAAGATAAATAACTATGTTTTTGGTTAGTTCTTTTTTTTCAATATGATACCTTATCCAGAAACTATTATTGTCATATACAATTATTTCTGTGTTTTCTATATTCAATTCATTTATTAATTCTCTATATTCTTCTTTCGGATCATACCAAAATATTATTTTTCTAGTTCTCTTTTTTTCATTGTCTCTTGAAAATTCTCCATTTATTGTATCCAAAAGAAGTTGTGTAACTTCATCAAACATTAGTTATCCCCTTTATCTTTTTCATCATTATTATTTTCATCAAAAGTAAATTTAAGTTCTCTTATATCTCTGACAGGCTCTACACTTTTATTTCCTGGATGTGATTTTTTATTATTTTTTTTAGATTCTTGATTTTCATTAATTTTCATTTTGCTTATATCTATAATAGATTCTTCCTCTTTTTTTTCTAGTTGAAAATTATTATTTTTGTTATCGCCCATTTTAATATTCCTCCATTATACAAAAATTTTTAATATAAATTCTGCTATAATTAATCCTATACTGATAATCGTTAAAATTAAACTAATATTAAATTGTTTATTTTTTTTATCTTCTACTTTCAAATTTTTTTCAATATTTTTTTCCATATCTTCTATGGCATAAACTAATAATTTCTTTTTACTACATTTCATATTACTTTTTCCATAATACTTAGGTCCAATATTATAGTGAATCTTAGCTTTTATTCCAACTAAAGCATAAAAAAGTGCTATATATAATAAAGAAAGTATTGCTAAATCCATAAGTAATAATATTGAAAAAAGTCCTAATCCATTAGCATTAATCCACTCTTTAGAAAAGATATGAGTTAATTCTAAATTTGGCATAATATAAATTATTATTGCAGATAATAAAGCCAATATAAATCCCAATTTTACATCACAATTTCTAGTTCTTTCGTAAAACTCTTCTTGTTGTTTTTCTAATTTTTCTAACATTATTTCATATTTACTCATTTTAATTATTCCTATCTTATTTTAGCTAATATATCTTTAAATTTTTCGTAATTTACTTTTACTCCATCATCCAAATCAATTCTAATTCTCTGATTTGCAATATGAGCAATTTTTTCATCATATTCTTTAATTTCTTGAAGTTTCGCATTTAAGTCTGCTTGTCTTTTTTGTGTTTCTTTTTTATCTACCATTGATAAATCTGTTGTTAGTTTATAATTAATATCTGATAATAGTTTTTCATAAGTTGTTTGTACTCTATGTAAATAATCAAGTCTTGCTTTTGGAATTAAATTCTCATTGTATCTGTGCATATAAATTAAAGCTTTAAATCCATTTTTCTTGCCACTATCTAATAACCAATAAATTGGTCTTTTTTGGTATATCTTGCAATGATCATTGAAAAAGTCATTCACAAAATACCTTCTTATTGTTTCTTCGCTTGTTTCTGTTCCTTTTTTTCCTAATGTTTCTGCAATAAAATCTAGATTTTCATTTAATGTTTCTTTTCCAAATGATACTTCAATAAATTGTTTAAATCTTTGAACAATATCATCATCAAAATATGATTCATCTGTTATTGGAATAATATTGTCTAAGTCTACTTTAAATTTTTTATATTTATTTTCATCAAATTTTCCACCAGCATACATTATTCCATTTCCATCTAATGAGTATCTTCCAAACATACAGCCAACTGAATAACTGATTAAAGACTTTATTTCTCTTAGTTTGTCTGCTTTTCTAATCGTTATATCTTTTGGGTCAACTTCTGGTGTTAGTTCATCATTTAAACCATAAATCTCAATAAATATTCTATTGAGTTCTTCTTCATTATTTTTTAACAACTTGAATTTTTCATTACAATTTAATTTCCAAGACTCACAAGCATCTTTTATTGTATAATTACAATCATTCAAATTACCTATATAATCAACTTTTTCTATATATTCAATTAATGGGTGTGTGGTAAAGTCCCAGCTTGTTTCAAATGAATCCCAGTCCTCTTTAGAAATTTCAATATTTTGATTTACTAAATAACTAATTTTATCTTTAAAATTTTCATTTTTTATTATAGGAATTTTTGCAATATCACCAACTTGATAATTTAAAGTTGGTGCAATAAATTTCATTATGTTATTTATAATTTTGGTATTATTTAATCCTAATATATAATTGAACATATTATCTGAAGGAAAACAACTCATCCCAGCCACGTCAAAAATATAACCATATGGCTTAAAACGAAAAGCAATACTACCAGATGAAATTAATGACCAAGTAACTGATTTTTTAAAATAAAATTCAGGGTTTCTCAAAACAGCATTTTTAAAATTTTTCAATTCACTCCCATCATTTTCCCAATTTATGACATAGTCATTATTTCCATACCATTTTCTAAATGCTCCACCTTTATTATACGGATACCATTTTTTATTTGAGTTTCTGCTTTCTTCAACGGATAACGAATTAAGTTTTGCTTTAGTAATGTCTATTTCATACCATTCTCTTAAAAATCTATTATTATCGGCTGTTGCAATTCCTTGTTTTACTGGAATAATATTTCCTAATTCTTTTCCTCGGCTAAAAATTGAAATAATGTTGTCTGAAGCCCAGTATGCAAAAGTTTTTCCAGGAATTTTATTAAAATTAGATTGCGTTGTTTCAAATTTTATCTGTAATTTTTCATTATCGTAAAAATTGCCATTATCATTTTCAGTGGAATTATCTATAGTATTTATTTCAGTAAAATCAGATGATTTGTATTCATCAAAATTAAAGCAATATTTTATATTATCTTTAGATAGTAAATATAATCTTTCAATATCATTTACGTCGATATATTGAAATGTTCTTTTATTTAATCTAAAATAGCTTCCACAATAGTCTTTTTTTATTTCTTTTTTTACTATAAAAGAAGCAGAACCAAAATCAATACCGAAAATTCCTCTTCCCATATGTAACAAACTTATTATACTATTTTTGTTTATCAAATCGTCTCTTACTTTTTCAAAAGAAGATATGAACAAAAATGTAGGTTGAGTAATCATTGCGTAATATCCCCTAGGTTTAGTTAGAGAATATGCCTGTTTTATAAAAGCAGAAAATATATCAGTTTTATAATCAAAATAATATTTCCTTACATAGTTAGACAGTTTTGCATCCATTCCTCTATTTCCCATATATGGTGGATTTGTTACAACTATATCATATTGTTCTGAAAGAATATTTGCACATTTTATAATTGGAATTAATTTTTTAAGTTCTATTCCAAATATAGTTTGATCTTTTTTTATTTCATTTTCTAAGTTCATATAGTTGTTTTTATTAACTATTAACAAAGAGCCAATTTCTTTTGCATCTTTAAACGCATCTAATAAATAATTTGCTTGTTCTCTATAGGCTTCATTAGTAATGTTCATAATACATTTTTCATCTATTTTATTCGATTCTTGTATGCTGATTATATTTATTTTATTTGCAATGTTTTTATCTAAAACGTTCTTGTCAAATTCTCTGGCTTTTAATAATACCGACAATATAGCTAATTGACCTGCACGATTGTCAATATCCAATCCATATAAATTGTTTTCCAAAATCATTTCTGCAATATCGTTTTTATTAAATCCGTTTTCTAAATATATTCTATAAAATATTTCAAAGGCATAAACAAGTATATGACCACTACCACAGCACGGATCTAAAAATTTTACTTCTTTAATATTAGTATTTATTATTGTTTCATTTTTATTTTTCACATAATATTTCAAATTAGTTCTAAAACTCTCTGATGTATATCTTCCAAGAGTATTCTCGACCATATACTTTACAATCCAGTCAGGTGTAAATATTTGGGTAGCAGATGGAATGTTTTCTTTTTTTATTTTAATATTTTTCTTTAAGTCTGCAAATACTTCATCTTTCTTTTCAGATATATAATATTGATATAACCAGCCTATAATTTCTACTTGTTCATAATTTTCTTCTGCTACTTCTGTGATAATTTTATTTACAAAGCCAGATTCATTTAATAAATTATCTGGTACAAGAATATCAATATAATCTGTAACTCCGTCAAACACTTGAGGAATGACTCGTCCAAGTTTTCTACATACTAAAAGTAAAATATATTTAAACTTTTCATTATCATCTTTTAGTTCAACATATTTTTCTTTTTTAAAGTTAATATCCAATTCTGGATTTACTAAGTTTGTAAATTTCATTATTTCTGGATCAGGAGTATTATCTTTTGATGACAATACTCTTATTCCTAAACTTTGATTATCTCGTGTTAGTGGTAAATAATCATGGATTTCCATATACCTAATTGCCACTATTCTATTAAACCAAGTATATGCGGCTTCTTCTATAACTTGGTCTAATCCTAATTCATTAATTCTTTTTATAAGAAGTTCTCTTTTTGTATATTCTTCTTTTGACAAATTTAAGCTATGTTTACTATTAGCAAGAATATAAACATCACCACTTTGTTGTTTTGAAAATTCTTCATCAATATAGAATGCTTTTATTTTATTTTCCATTCTTTGCATTAAATCTTGTCTTGATTCTATTGCAAATTTCTTCAATATAGCTTTATCCAATATTTTCTCTCCTATCTAATTGTTAAATTATTATTTTTATCAAATTCTTTTAACAATTTTGCTTTTAATTCTTCTACATATCTGTCTATATCTTCTCTTGAATTAATTTCATAAGAACGATTCATAAGCACATCTGTTCTTATAACTTTTCTTGGTACAATTACAACTTTTTCTTCTTCTGGTTCTTTTCCTGTTTCTTCAATTATTTTTGCTTTGCTCTTTTCATATTCTAAAGCATTTATAAATCTGTCTTTTAGTTGATCTATTCTTGTTTGTTGAGCGTATATATCTTTTAATTCGTTAGAATGTTCAAGTGTATTTATAACATCTTTACATGTTTTTATATAACTTGAACCGAAATCTTCTCTAACTTCTGCATTTTTTACTTCGTTTTCAATATAGGCAATAGTATCATTTATCATATTGATTATTGGTTCAGATTTTGCATCATACATTTTGCTTAATAAATCAATTAAGTCTTTTCTTAACATTGGTAAATTATGAATTTCACTATAAGGTTCTTCGCTATTTAGTATTTCTGTAATTTTATCTACAACACTTTTTAATTCATCTGTTTTATCTGCAAAATCTTTATTATTATCATATATCAATAATGTTTTTCTTGCATTATCAAATTGTTCTCTTTGCATACCTTTGAAAAAGTCTAATACCATTTCTGTTTTTGGAGATATTTCATTAATTTCATCTTTTTTCTCTGTAACAACTTTGAAAAATTCTGACACATCTCTTATTTTTAATAAATCACTATATAAACTAATTGCTCTTTCAACTACATCTTTTCCTGGATATTGATATGTTCTTGCTCCATATCCGTAATTTGCCAAAATATTTCTTAATCTATTTAATGTATCTGTTAGACAATTTGCTTTGAAGTCTGCAACCATTCCATCCTCATCATCTCTTAGATTAATTACATTAAATGAACTTCTAGCAACTGACTTTAAGTTATTTATCAATTCTAATGATATTTTTTGTCTAATTTTTACAATTGTTCTATCATAATATTCTCTTTTTAATATTTTTGTAAGTGTTTCTTCAGCTGTTATATTTTGAACTTCATTTCCATAGATTAGTGATATAACTTCATCTTTTAATAATCTTGTTAATAAATAAAGTATATCTTCATCTAAAAATCCATAAGGTGCTGCACTAAAATCTTGTAATATTGTTCTGATTGTCATTGTAATACTAAAAGCATTTTTTTCTTCACAATATTCTTTCATTGCATCATAAGCTTTTTTATTTACAAATTCAACTTCATTTCCAATTGTCATTTGCATATTTTGATGGAATAGTTCTTTTATGTCCTGTGCCCCATAATTGTGCTTAATATAAGTGAATTTTGTATAAATATTATTTATCAATATCTCTAGTGCTTCATTTATTCTTGTTTTTGCTTCTTTCGAATTTATGTTTTGTCTATCCCCTGCTATAATTATTTCAGCATTATTTAGATTTTCTTTTACATTATCTCTGATTCTAATTTCTGCATTTTCTATTTCTCTTTGTTTTGATCTGATAATATCCTCAACCTGTTGTGTTTGGAAAATACCACTCTTACTTCTTCTATATTCTTCAACTTGTAAGAAGTTTGTTATTTCATCATATATTAATGTTGAAATCTCTAGTTTTACAAATACATATTTGTTTTCTCTTGCTGACTGCATTATTATTTCTGTATCATCTCTCTCTGGAGATGTTGTAACAACTTTAATTCCAATTTCATATTCTTGAGAATATTTTATATTGTCTATATATTTTGTTAGTGGAAAGTTCTTACTTTTATAAGTAAATTTGTTATCTGTATAAATATAATCAAATACTATTCTTTTTAGGTAATCTGTAATTCTGTTTTGATCTATTACTATTTGCTTAATTTCTCTATTTATTTCCTGTTCTTCGTCTGTTAAGAATTTGTATTCATCATTATTTCTTTGTATTAAAGTTTGGGCTTCAAGTCTTCTCAAAGAGTCTGTTATTTCTTTCTTAATTGAAATCTTATCATCTTTTATATTTGAAACATATAAAGTTGCTAGGTTATCAATGTTAGCTGGTATTTCTTTAATATTTTTTAGCATAAATAACATTTTTAATACTTTTACATCAATGTCCTTTAATTCTCCACTTTGAACTGTATCCATAGCTGTTTTTATAACAATTTTTATTTGATGTTCTAGGAATTGTTCTATTGTGTCATAAAAAGCATAGAATGGAATTATTGTTCCTATTTCGCTATCTGCAAATCTTTTGGCTGTTTCTTGGAATGCACCTAATAATGATCTTTCTCCACTTGATAAGTGCTTTCCTGCATATCCATGTTTTCTTATATCTGTAAATACATCTTGTAATAGTTTAAATTGATATGGAATAAATGGATATGTATCAGCAAAGTCTTTTGCATCTTCATATACTTTTTGGTATGATGCATTTTTGAATGTCAATAAATTTCTTATTATTGATTCTTCTTTTTCATATATTAATTCAAGGCTCTTCTCTGCTTCTTCTGTTTTGCCTAAAATTCTCTTCTTAATAACTTCGTCAATATCAGATGATGATAAAGATAATTTTGTATCAAATCTTCCTTGAATTTTGGAAAAATCATTTCCTTGTACTTTTACAACATCATCAATGGCTTCTTGGCTAGTTACTATAACCCATGCTTTTCCACCACATTCTAGTCCTAAATCTTCAACTATTGTCTGTAAATTTAACATTAAAGATCTGTCATCTCCAATATATTGTCCTATTTCATCAACTAGGAATATTACATGATGGTTATTTTCTTTTGATTTTATATAATCTCTTACTCTTTCAGCAAATTTTTCAACTGATAAAGAATAATTTTTTTCTGTTCTATCTATTACTTCGTTTGCTTCTTCTATTGTTTTTCCAAGTACATTAGAATATGCTTTGCTAAATTCGTCTTGAACGAATTGAATACCATCTCTCATCTCTTCCCAAGGTTGTCCACAAATATTTTTAAATTCTTCTTTAAACTCTTCGTATTTTCCTTGACTAATTATAAATCTTTCAATTTCAGCTACGAAAGGAGTTATGGATAATCCCATTTTCTCATTAAATACTTTTTCAAATACATCTAATATTTTATCTTTCATTCCATTTGTGTTTTCTGTTTTGGAGTCGATATTAAATAAAATAACATCTGTAGGAATACTTCCTGCTCTTTTTATATCTGCAAGTAACATTTTATCTTGAATTTTGTCATCAAAGTAGTCAACGGCTGGTTTTCCATTTACAATTTTATTTTCTAATAGATAGGAAATAATTTTTAAGAAGTGTGATTTACCACTACCAAAGAAACCTGAAATCCAAACTCCCATTTTTTCTGTATTAGAGTTTATTCCAGCATTATATGCTTCAAAAAAGCTGTTAAAGTGTTTTAGTAATTCATCTGTTACTACATATTCTTCTAATTCTTGACTTATATAGCTTTCATCATCTACTTTTATAACTCCTTGTATTTCTCTGTCTATGTCTTTTGCATAAATTCTTTTTAAATTTTCCATTTCATTATTCCCCCTATTTTCTTCCTACAAATTGGAATGCTCTATAATAATTATCATTTTCTAATCTATTAAATAGTTTGAAACTTTGTCCATCATAACTACCTGGATAAAACATTATCAACGGATTATTTGTTATAACACTATGTAAATTATTTAAAATTGTATGTCCTCTCACAATTCCATAACATTTGCCTATTCCTGTTATTAGTATTATTTGATCAGGTTGTACCTCTTCCCTAATTTTTTTCATAATCAAATCATTGTTAGAGCCTATACCTAATGTTTTTGATATTATTTCATTTATATATTTTGTTCCTTTGTTTTTTTCAAATGCAAATACTTTTTCTAAGAATCCTTTTTCTTTTAAAATATCTATTATTATGTCATATATATCAAATACTTTTATATTCAACTTTTCTTTCTTTAACAAGTAATTTTCAAGATATTCTCTAACAATATATTCGTCTTCAGGATCATAATCAAATACATGAAAATTTATTTCATTACCTAGTCCATTGGATTCAAATAAATCTTTACTGCTTAACTTCTTTGTCATTTCGTCTAATCTTGCATTTATACTTTTCATAATAGCCCCCCTATTGCTTTTGCATATTCTAAGTCCCCATTTTTATCTAACATACTTATATATTTTTCTTTTAATAATGGTCTTACAATTTTAAATCTTGTTTTTTCTTTTATCACTAATCCAGAGTCTTGCATAATTTTCATTATTACTTGTTTTAATTTTGCTGATGTTGTTTCACTTCTCTCTTTTAGGGTATTACTTAATATACATTTTTCTTCATACCAATTATCTATATCAAACTTCTCTATATATTCTTTTCTCATCATCAATTTATCTTTATAAACTTCCATTATAAAATCTCTTACAAGTTTATCTGTTTTCATTATTGCGTATAAAAGTATGTGTTTGCTATTTTCTATATCAGAATACACAAAATCTTCAAGCATTTCTTTATCCATAGCATCTAGTCTTCTAAATATTGGAGAATTTACTCGCACAATGCTTTTGGGTGATTTATATTTTATTAAATTTTCTTCTATATTTCTTTTGCGAAGTTTCTCTTCTTCTTCTCCATCAAGCAAAAATTTTGCAATTGTTTTTGTTTCATTATATAAGAAAGGCTCTGCTGTTAATTTTGCACTATAATCTTCCATACTCTTACTCCTAACTATATTATCAAATTTGCTTACATTTTATCATATATTGTCAAAAATATCCACAATTTCATCAAAAAAGAATAAAAAATGCAAATATTCGCAAGACTTTTATGAAAATCTTACAAATATTCGCAACTTTTTGATTATTTTCTTAAAAATTAATTTTATAAGAGTTCATATTTTACTTGTATACTCTTTTTGTATAACTATACAATATTCTTTTTCTTTAAATATTTTTCTATATCACTTAAATCAGCAAAAGTTTCATCTCCAACGACAAAATCATTTCCTGTAATTTCCTGTCCAAACAATTTTTCAAATATTTCGTTATTTGGGTCTTCGGCATCTTCAGGCATTTTCATAAAGCTAATTTGTCCATCTTTACAAACATTTCCGTTTTCATCTAAAGCTTGTTTAAATTCACATTCTAAATTCATTTTGCCAAACATATTTCTTATCTTTTGTTTTTCTTCAGTTGTTATTTTATATACAACAACATCAATTTTCTTTTTTTCGTTCATTTTCTATTCCTCCCTTTTGTTCTATATTGTTAATTTTATATTTTTTCTTAATTCCAATCAAGGGGTTCGCTACATAACATCGAGTGTTTTTTATACTAGCAATAGTTTTCTTTGATATATTAATATCTATTTAATAAAAAAATTTTTTTCTTTTCTTCTTATTATTTTTTTCACTTCAGTTACTAATTCCTTATTCTTATGTTTATTATCTTTTATAAGTTTTGATACATTTAATTGATATATATATTCAATAACAGAAATATCATTAGCATCTTCCATTTTTCATTCTCCTTTATCAAACGGATAAAAGCATCCGCTATATAACA
>ERZ824600.3609-NODE-3609-length-14567-cov-3.236701_pt1 | contig 14567 bp, 7 predicted proteins | sample MGYA00519933_ERZ824600 | MGnify/ENA primary metagenome ERZ824600 (study PRJEB31778, sample SAMEA3449178) | human gut metagenome | biome: human gut; feature: human-associated habitat; material: faeces | place: United Kingdom | collected 2010/2012 ... | reverse complement strand
GGCGGTGTGATGGAAGCGGCTCTGCGCTACGCGGTCGGAAAGATCAACGGGGAGATCCCGATGCACGGCCTCGAATTCAAGCAGGTCCGCGGAAGCCAGCGCTTCAAGGAGACCACGGTGAAGGCCGGCGATCTCGAACTGAAAATCGCGGTCGTCAATACGCTTGGCGCGGCACGCGAAATCGCAAAAGAGGCGGCGGAGGGCAAATCGCCGTATCACTTCGTCGAAGTGATGGCATGCCCCGGCGGATGCGTCTGCGGAGGCGGCCAGCCCCTCCAGAACGACCGCGTCAAACGCTCGCTCCGTATGGAGGCCACCTACAAGTGCGACAAGAACATGCAGTTCAAGAACTCTCTGGAAAACCACATGCTTGCCGACTGCTATCAGAAATACCTCGGCGGTCATCCGAATTCAGAAAAAGCGCATCATCTGCTTCATACCGTGTATGAAAACCGCAATGGTGTGTTCGATGCCATTGAGGTGGTGGAAGCCGGAAAGGCATCCCGGAAGGTCGCGGTCTCGGTGTGCGTGACGCCCGGAACCGATGAGGCGGTCAGCGCAAAGGCTCTGGCGGAAATCCTCGATTTCGCAGAGAAAAAGGGGATCGCGGACAAGCTGGTGATCGAAACGGCGTTCTCTCCCTCCTCCACGCGCAGAAAAGCGGGTGAGGTGATGGTCGGCGGCCGCTTCTTCCAGACCTCCGAGCTCGAAAACGCGAAGAAGGAGATGCTTCAGGCCACCGCGGAATAATCCCGCTTGCCGGACCGGAGACGATTGGTTTCTTCGGTCCGGATCCTGAAAAAACAGAAAATCTTCTGAAAAGATCTTGCTTTTTTCAAAAAGCGTGATATCTTATCTGCAAGACCGTAGCAGGCACACTATGAATTCCCCCCCCTCACATGTGTTGCCTCTGCGGTCTTGTTTTTTTCTATCGCTGAAAATGAGCGAACGCCGATGCGTCCGCCCAAGAGCGGCAGGGGGACATGCAGGCAAAATAGACTTTCAGACAGTCCACTGCAGCCTTGACGTTATGGACTCGGATGATTGAATAACCTTTTGCGGCGGAAGCAATTGTGACTCCGCATGTCGCATAGTCGCGCCGGGAGGGCTCCTTCTCTCCGGTTATCTGCCCGAGGAACGATTTCCTGGATGGTCCGGAGAGCAGGGGATAGCCCAGTGCAAGCAGTTTTTCCGAGTTCCGGATCAGTTCGATGGACTGTTCCGCCGTTTTCGCAAATCCGATTCCGGGATCCAGAATGATGGAGTGTTTCTCCACCCCGGCGGAAAGAAGATGATCGACCATTCCGGAGAGTTCCCGTACAATACTTTCCATCAAACCGTCCGGATAGGCCAGATATTCCGGTTTCTGCATCCGGTCCGGCGTGGCGCGGGAGTGCATGATGACAGCTCCTGCTCCGGTGCGGGCAACAACTCCGGCCAGAGCCGGATCGAAAAGAAAGCCGCTGACATCGTTGATCAGATCGGCCCCGAGTTTCAGCGCTTCTTCCGCCACGGCGGCCTTCCGCGTATCGATGCTGATGAAGACCGAATCGGAGATCTCCCGCACCGCCCGCACCGCAGGAAGAACTCTTTTCAGCTCTTCTTCGACTGGAACTTCCGATGCGCCGGGACGGGTGGATTCTCCGCCGATGTCGATGATTTCCGCTCCTTCGTCGATCAGCTGCCGGATCCGCCCGGAGAGCGGACGAACGGAACCTCCGTCGCTGAACGAATCGGGGGTTACATTGAGGATTCCCATGATCTTCGGAAAAGGACCGAGAGGGAAGGGGCGTCCGCGAAATATCAGTTCCTTCATCCTGTTCTCCCGTTTGACAAAGAGAGCCGGACATCATCCGGCTCCCTTCTTTGCATAATACCTGTTTTATCATCTCCCCCGGGAATTCTCATTGCGGGGGAGAAGCGCTGCTGCGGCTTCCTCAGGATTCCTGTTCCGGTTCAGGGGAAGTTCCCTCTTCCGCAGGGGTGGAGTGATCCCCGGACTCTTCCGGAGAGCTCTTTCCTGCGGAAGTTTCCGGAGCGGAAGTCTGTTCCGTCTCTGCCGAGGGTTCCGCTTCCGGATTTTCCGGTTTTTTCTGACCTTCGATTTCGATCAGGCGGACAACGCCGGTGATCCGGTCGCCCTTGCGCAGTTCCATGATCTTGACGCCCTTGGAGGCGCGGCCGACGATGCGGATCTCATCCACGGAGATTCGGACAACCTGTCCGCGCTCGGTCGTGATAATCAGTTCATCGCCCTGCTGAACCTGGACGGCCGCCACAACCTCTTCTCCGTCACGGAGATTGAGATTTTTGACTCCTTTGGCGCCGCGCCGGGTCAGTCGGTAATCCTCCACATAGCTTCGTTTGCCCATGCCGCCGGAGGTGACAATCAGAATCTGCGGTTTGCCGGTATCTTCCAGTGCCGTGTCATCCGCATCGGTGCCGGCGTCGGCATCCTGGGTCTCGTCGATTTCGTCGATCTCCTCGTTTTCGGTGTTTTCGAGTTCATCGGCGTCTTCGGGGAGAGTGGCATCGTCCGGCAATTCGGAAGAGAGTGTTCCGTCTCCGGGCACCACCTCCATGCTGACGATCCGGTCTCCTTCAATCTTGAATTTGATTCCGGTCACTCCGCGCGCCGTTCTGCCCATTGCGCGCACATCGCTGCTCTTGAAGCGGCAGGCCATGCCTTTCGCCGTCGAGAGAATGATCTCGTCCGTGGGCTCGACGAGCTCGGCTCCGACCAGGTCGTCCCCTTCCTCGATCGTCAGCGCACGGATTCCGATCTTGCGCAGGTGGCGGAACTGGCTCAGCGGGGTCTTTTTGATGACGCCGCAGCGGGTCGCCATGGCGATGCACAGTTCCTCGTTTTCCTCAAACATTCTCTTCTTGACCGTGAGCATCGTGCGGATCTGCTCCTCCGGCTCCAGTTTGATCAGATTGACGATCGCCTTGCCCTTGCCGGTTCTCGCCCCTTCCGGAATTTCATAGACATTCAGCCAGTGCATGACGCCGCGGTTCGTGAAGAACAGGATGATGTCGTGACTGTCCGCATTGAACAGATGCTCTACATGATCCTCTTCCTTGGTCTCCATGCCGATGATTCCGACTCCGCCGCGGTGCTGCGTCTGATACGTATCCGCCGGCACCCGCTTGATATAGCCGGTGCTCGATACGGTGATCACGCAGGAGTGGCGCGGAATCAGATCCGCCACGTCAATATCTCCTTCATCGAAGGTGATCTCTGTCCGGCGGGGATCCGCGTACTTGTCCTTGACCTCCTTGAGCTCCTGCTTGATGACGCCGATGCGCAGCTCGCGGGAGGCCAGAAGGCTCCGGAGGTATTCCGCCAGTTTCGTCTTTTCATTGAATTCGTTTTCCAGATCCTCGATCGCCAGGCCGGTCAGCTGGTACAGACGCATGTTCAGAATTTCCGTCACCTGAATCTTGGTGAAGCCGTATTTGGCGACCAGTGCATCCTGCGCCTCCTGACGGGTCCGGGAGTTCCGGATGATGCGGACCACGTCGTCCAGATTGCGGACCGCAAGAAGCAGACCTTCCAGAATGTGGAGCCGCGCTTCCACCTTGGCCAGTTCAAAACGGGTCCGGCGGGTCACCACCTCCAGCCGATGGTCGATATAGCGCTGAAGAATCTGGATCAGATTCAAGGTCCGCGGACGGTTCATATCCACAACCAGCATGTTGCAGCCGATCGCGTCCTCCATCTGCGTGTGCGCATAGAGCTGATTCAGAACCACGGAGGCCATCGCGCCGCGTTTGACGTCGATGACAATCCGGATTCCGGTCTTGTGGCTGGTCTCGTCCCGCAGTCCGGAAATGCCGGTGATCTTCTTGTCCCGGACAAGGTCGGCAATCCGTTTGACCAGCATCTCCTTGTTGACCGCGTAGGGAATCTCGGTGACGAGAATCTGTTCCCCGCCGGTTTTGGTCTCCAGAATTTCGGCTTTCGCGCGGACCTTGATCACTCCGTGACCGGTCGTATAGAGGCTCCGGATCGGATCAATTCCGTGGATGATGCCGGCGGTCGGAAAGTCCGGCCCCGGAATGAATTTCATCAGATCGGCCACGGTCGCCGTCGGATTGTCGAGCAGATAGAGCGTCCCGTCGATCACTTCGCCCAGATTGTGCGGCGGAATGTTGGTCGCCATTCCCACGCCGATTCCGGTGCTGCCGTTGACCAGAAGATTCGGAAATTTCGCCGGCAGAACTTCCGGTTCCCGTTCGCTTTCGTCGAAGTTCGGGATCATGTTGACCGTGTCTTTGTCCAGATCGGCCAGGAGTTCTTCGGCCAGACGCTCCATCCGGCACTCCGTGTATCGCGAGGCCGCCGCAGGGTCGCCGTCGATGGTTCCGAAGTTTCCCTGTCCTTCGATCAGCGGCGCCCGCATGGAGAACGGCTGGGCAAGACGCACCAGCGCATCGTACACCGCGGCATCTCCGTGCGGATGGTATTTTCCCATCACTTCGCCGACGACGCGCGCCGATTTCACCGTCGCATGGCCTTTTGTCAGCCCCAGCTGTTTCATGCCGTAAAGAATCCGGCGGTTCACCGGCTTGAGTCCGTCCCGGACATCCGGAATCGCCCGGCCGACGTTCACGCTCAGCGAGTACTGCAAATACGCCGTATGCATGATATCTTCAATATGGACCGGATAGTCCTTCATCGGAACACTGCTGATCTCTGTCTCTGTTGCATCGCTCATAATTGAAAATCCCCGTTGTTAGTCCAAGTACTATACACCCGCGATCCACTTTCCGCAACCGTTTCCCCCGAGAAAAACACGCTTATTTTGCGATCTTCTCCCCGTAGGGGAGAGTTGGGGAAAAAACGCCCTCTTCCACCCCTCCGTTCTCTTTTCCGGAGATCACGGGGTCGGACGAAGATAAAGAAATTTCGCTCCCCCGAAATTGCGGATCGTTTCCAGTTTCCATGTCGATGGCGGCTGCTGGAGTCCTCCCCGCTCCGCCGCCGCTTCCCAGATCAGAAGCGCCTTTGCGCTCCATGCGGTGAAATCGGAATCGTTCAGCAGTCTGTTCAACAGTTCCGCCGATTCCGCATAAGGCGGGTCCGCAACAATCAGATCGGGCTGCGCATGGAGGACAAGACGTTTCACACAGTTCGGCAGCTCGCCCGACAGAAGTTCCAGCCGGAACGCATCGGAAATCGCTTCCGCTTTTGCACAGTTTGCCCGGATCGCATTGCACGAACTCCGGGCCGAATCCACAAACAGAACCGAGGACGCCCCCCGGCTGGCCGCTTCCAGACCCAGCGCCCCCGTGCCCGCAAACAGATCCGCCACACACATTCCGTCCAGCGGACCAAGACTGGCGAAGAGCGCTTCCCGGGCGCGGACCGCTGTCGGCCGGGCAACTGTCCCGGCCGGAACCCGAAGCTGCATTCCCCGCAGAATTCCGGAAACGATTTCCATATCAGAACGTCATTCCCATTCGATCGTTCCAGGCGGCTTCGAGGTAATGTCGTACACCACGCGGTTGACTCCGTTCACCTCGTTGATGATCCGTGTCGAGATCCGTTCCATCAGTTCGTAGGGAAGGCGCACCCAGTCCGCGGTCATGCCGTCGCAGCTTTCCACTGCGCGCACCGCAATGACGTTGTCGTACGTCCGTTCGTCGCCCATCACGCCGACCGTCTTCACCGGAATGAAGACCGCGAACGCCTGCCAGATCGTATAGTAGAGTCCGGCCTTTTTCATCTCGTCGACAATAATGACATCCGCCTCCCGGAGCGTATCCAGATCCTTCTGGTTGACCGACCCGATCATCCGGACTGCAAGTCCGGGTCCCGGGAACGGCTGGCGATAGATCATTTCATCCGGCAGCCCCAGCTTCTTTCCCACCTCGCGCACCTCGTCTTTGAACAGGCGGCTCAGCGGTTCCAGAAGTTTCAGATTCATCTTCTCCGGGAGTCCTCCCACATTGTGGTGACTCTTGATCATCGCACTCGGATTCCCGTCGATCGGCACGCTTTCGATCACGTCCGGATAGGTCGTCCCCTGCGCGAGAAAGCGGACATCCGGAATCTTCTTTGCCGCATCCTCAAACACACTGACGAATTCATGTCCGATGATTTTCCGTTTCTTCTCCGGTTCCGTCACGCCGGCAAGTTTATCCAGGAACCGGCGGGTCGCATCAATATAGACCAGGTGCATTTTGAACGATCCGGCGAACAGATCCTGAACCCGTTCCGCCTCGTTCTTGCGGAGCAGTCCGTTGTTGACGAAAATACAGGTCAGCTTCTCTCCGATCGCCTTGTGGATCAGGGCCGCCGCAACCGACGAATCCACTCCTCCGCTGAGTCCGAGAATCACGCGCTGATCTTTTGTGATCTCCCGGATCTCCCGCACGCTCCGTTCGATAAACGACTCCATCGTCCACGATCCGGAGCACCCGCAGATCCGGAGGGCGAAATTGCGGATAATCTCCGTTCCCCGATGCGTGTGGACCACTTCCGGATGAAACTGAATGCCGTAGATCTTTTTTCCGACATGGCGGACCGCCGCATATTCGGTATTTTCCGTTTTCGCCGTTGCAACAAAGCCTTCCGGAAGTTTTGTGACCTTGTCCCCATGGGACATCCAGACCTGAAGCGGCGACGGGAGTCCGTCCAGAAGCGGAGACTCCTGCGTAATCTCAATTTCCGCCTTTCCATACTCTCTGGCCTGCCCGCGGGAGACCGTTCCCCCGAGAGTCGCCACCGTGAGCTGGAGCCCGTAACAGATCCCGAGAATCGGAATTCCGAGGTTGAAAATCTCCGGATCGCATTTCGGCGCATTCGCCTGATAGACGCTGGCCGGTCCTCCGCTCAGGATGATTCCCATCGGCGCTTCCGCCCGGATCTCTTCCACCGGTGTGTTGTAGGGGATGATCCGGCTGTATACCTTGCATTCGCGGATCCGTCTCGCGATCAGCTGGCTGTACTGCGAGCCGAAATCCAGAACAAGGATTGTTTCATTCGTTGCCATCGATTCTGCTTTCCCATTGAAAAAATAAGATGTTTAATAGGAGGAATATACCACATTTTTCCGGAATTGCAAAATATTTTCACCTTTCTTCTTGATTATTTTTCTTTTGGCGGTATTGTTCTCTGACTGTCAAAACACGGAAAGCGGGGCATGCATTCGATACGGGGAAAAATTCTGGCCATAGTCATTTCGTTCCTGCTGATTCTGTGTCTTGCCTTCAGCGTCTACTCTCTGATTACGACCGCCAATTACAAACGTCTCCGGGTGGAGGCCCTGGTCTCCCGCGTCCAGTTCGAGAGCGAGAGGCTCAACCGTTCCATTTCCGTGATGGAGCAGGAGGCCGTCGGGCTCGCCAACGCCGGCCGCGCATACTATTCCTATGCCAGACACAATGATTCCCATGGAAAAAAGATCCTGCTGGAGCTGATGCCGAATTTCGTCCTCGCGGCGGGCGGAGGAATCTGGTATGAACCCTTCGCATTCAATCCCCGCAGGAGGCATGTGAGCTTTTATGTGCACTATACGCCGGAACGGAAGCTGGTTTATGAGCCGTCGATGAACTCGGCGTCGTATGACTATCCCAATCAGATCTGGTATCGGCTGGGGAAAAATTCCGCGCTGCGGCGGTATCAGCTCCAGTGGTCGCCGCCGTATTATGATTCCGAGGCGGCAAAGGCGCTGATGATTACGGTCTCGGCTCCGATTTACAGCGAAAACAATGTGTTCGTCGGCCTGGCGACCCTCGACTGGAGGGTGCAGAATGTGATCAATGAACTGACGAAGATCCGTCCGACTCCCCACTCCTTTGTGCTGCTCTGCGATCCGGCGTACAACTGCGTGCTGGCCAACACGTTCTCTCCGGAAAAAAAGGAGAGCATGACCGGGCGTCCGCTCGATTCGATTCCGTGGTACTCCAGTATTTCCCAGGCGTCCAAGATGGAGGTGCTGGTGCAGCGCTTCCGCATCAACGGGGCAAAGTTCTATGCATTCTCCCGCCGGCTCAACAACGGGATGCTGCTTTCGGTGCAGGTGCCGGCCGGGGAGATCTTCTCGCTGATCGAGCTGAGCAACCGGATCTTCATCACGCTGTTCGTGCTGTTCTCGCTGATGATGCTCTATGGAGCGTACTATATGGTGTCCCGGTTCGTGAACGCCCCGATCAAAAAGCTGATCCGGGAGGTGGTCCGGCTCGGTCAGGGAAATCTGGACGTGAAGGTCTCCGAGGGAAGACAGGATGAGATCGGACTCCTGGCAAAAACCTTCAACAAGATGGCCGACAATCTCAAGGAGTACGTCGAACGCTATACCCGCGAGACCGCGGAACGGGAACGCATCAGCAGCGAACTGGAACTGGCTTCCCAGATTCAGCACAACATTCTTCCCTGCGTGTTTCCGCCGTTCCCCGAGCTGCTGGATTCGTTCGATCTGTGCGCGGAGACCCATTCGGCAAAGGAGGTCGGCGGGGATTTCTATGATTTCTTCCGCATCGGGAGCGACAAGGTGGCGTTCCTGATCGCCGATGTCTCCGGAAAAGGCATTCCGGCGGCGCTGTTCATGATGCGGGCGCGGACCATCCTGAAAAATTATGCGCTGAGCGGCTACTCCCCCGAGGAGATCATGACCCGTTCCAACGACCGTCTCTGCGAACATAACGACGCCTGCATGTTCGTGACGCTCTTTTTCGCCGTTTACAATCTGAAGACCGGCACTTTGGAATATGTGAACGGCGGGCACAATCCGCCGTTTATCCGGCGGAACCGCGGACAATACGACTATCTCCCGGTCGATCCGGGGTCGGCTCTGGGGATCCTGCCGGGGAAGACCTATCGGACGCAGACCATCCGCCTCTCCCGCAGCGACCGGATCTTCTGCTATACCGACGGCGTGACCGAGGCGGTGAACGGAAAACATGAACTCTTCGGCGAAAAACGTCTGCTGGAGACCCTCAATTCCGCGGATTTCGTTCTGAAACCCCTGAACGACAAGCTGCGCGTCATGATGAGCCGTCTGGAGGCGTTTACCGAAGGCGTTCCCCAGTCCGATGACATTACCATGCTGATTTTTGAAGCCCGAATCCTCTAGCGCCGTTTCGGCGGCCGGAGCTGTTTGAACACCAGGAAGTGTGAGGTTGCATAATGATTCCTTATCCGCATTTTATGGAGTGGAAGCCGGGTCGCCGTTCCTCCGTTGTCCGCCGGGAGCGGATCGCGATGGAACGTCCCGATGAATACGAGATCCGCATGACGGAAGACGAAACGCTGCTGCGAAGCGCGACGGACGCCGGATTCTTCTATGCGGAAAAAACGTTGAAGGAGCTGCCTCCCGGACAGATCGGCATCGTCCGCGACTGGGCCGATGTGCCGCTCCGCATCGCCATGATCGATCTGAAGCGGATCAGCTGGAATTTCGACTATCTTCTGAGTCTGTTTCCCCTGCTGGCCGATCTGCGGATCAACGCCTGTCTGATGGAGTACGAGGACAAGTTCCCGTACCGCTTTTCCGACCGTATCGCCGTTCCGGGCGCCTTCACTGCCGATCAGATCCGCCGGATCACGCAGACCGCCCGGGAGAACCATGTGGAGCTCATTCCGCTTGTGCAGTGCTTCAGTCACTGGGAGTACATTCTGCGCCACGGGGAGTTCGCGGATCTGCGCGAGAGCGATGCGGATGTCTCGCAGGGGTGCCCGCTGAATCCGCGGACCTTTGAACTGTTCCGTTCGATGCTGAAGGAGATTCTCGAGGCGCATCCGGAGTGCCGGTATGTGCATATCGGCGCGGACGAGGCCCGGCTGCTCGGACATTGTCCGGCCTGCGCGGCCAAGGTGCGGGAATCCGGTGTGGAGCGATTGTACGGAGACTATCTCGAAGCGGCGATCGACGAGGTCAATTCCTATGGAAAGACTCCTCTGTTCTGGGCCGATTTCTTCTGGACGCACGATCGTCCGCTGATCCGGAAAAACTGCATTGCGGTGGACTGGGAATATTCTCCCCGCGCGGTGCGGGCATCCTCCGCAATCGTCGGGATCCGGACTCTGAACTATGGAGAGGAGGCGGAACACTCCCGCTATGCGCCGTATCTGAAGCCGGAGGAGTCGAGCCGGACCGTGTTCGGCTTTCCGCATCTGCTCTGGCTGAAGGATCACTCGTACCGGACATTCGGGGCGGGAAATGTCAATTCGTCCGACAATATGCTGGCGCATGCGGCGGCCGCCGCGGAGGAGCACTCGCCCGCCGTGATGGGAACCTACTGGGCGTCGGGCGACAGTCTGAGCATGCCGATGACCCTCTTCCCGTGGCGGATCTGCGGACTGGCAATGCTCGGAGCCGCCGGCTGGAACGCCGGGTATGAGCAGCGGAATCATGATTCATTTTATCGCCGTCTTTCCGAAAAGATGGACGGCTCTGCCGAAAACGCGGAAGGGTTTCGTCAGATGGACAATCAGGGGGCGATGATCGCTCCGCTGCGCTACCGGGAAAAACCGGTTGTGCCGGAGAAGGGATACGCCGCGTTCTTCGGGAAGAAGGCGCTGCTGGATTACCGGTTCCAGAATCTGTTCCGGGAGGAGAGACTGTATCCGGAGACGGCCTATGAGATGCTGTCGATCGGGAAGGTTGCCAACTCCACGCCGGAGTTCCGGATCGGGGAGGAGGAGTGTCGCTTCACGGTCGGACGGATGAATTTCATGCCGCGGGGACGGTTTCTCTGTCTGGGGACGCCGTTCCGTCTGACGGACCGTCTGGCGGTCTACGGCGACTATCCCGGGCAGACGACGCCTGCCGGAATCGTGCTGGAGGTGAAGGAGCGGAAACATCCGGAGTTTCTTTTTGTGATCCAGTCTCTGGTCGGATCCGTGACGCGGGAACGGTCCGTGGGCGCGTGCGTGTTCCATTACAGCGACCGGTCCTCCGCTTCCATTGCGCTCGAAGTGAAAAAAAATCTCGACGACTGGTGGAACATCGAAGACAGCCGCGAACTGCGGATTGCGTTTTCCAATGCGGACTGTTCCGGCACACTTGCCAATCCCCGTCTCGGCCTTCATTGCTGGCAGGTGGAGAATCCGCATCCGGAGAAGGAGCTTTGCTCGCTTGAATTCCGCGTTTCGGACCGCGTGGTGATCGCACTGGCGGCGACCCTTCTTCAGATTCCCGACGGGGCGCGTCCGCCGGCGGACGCCGTCGAGAAGCTCCGGACGATGCGGGAGGAGCTCGAACAGCTCTCCGCCGGATTCCGGAAGACCGTTCTCGCCTGCTCCGGACGCGGATCCCTGGAGGAGCTGGAGAACATCGCGTTCGCATCGCAGAAGTGCTTCCTGGATCGAATGGAGAACATGTTTTCCGGGAAATCTTCTCGGAAAATATGAAAGAAATCCACTTTTGCATGTGGAAAACCGCAGAAGTGCAAGAGGAATGAAAGAGGGAGGGTTGCAATCGTCTTGCCGCCGGAGTATGGTATGAAAAAACAGGAGGAGTCTTTTTATGCTGCACTCATTTTCCCGTATTTCGCATCGTTTTCCGCTTCCGCACATTCATCAGGGGACCACGCTGGGGAATGGTTTCCTCGGCATCTCCGCATGGGGGAGCGGAAATATGCTGAATCTTTCCGTCGGATGTTCTTCTCTCTGGGATCACCGGGGAGGGATGTCCTGGACGGCAAAGCAGAACTATCCGGCGATTCGCGCCGCGCTGGAGGCCGGCGACCGGGCCCGGATGAAGGAGCTGTTCCGGACGGATACGGAATCCGAGCCGGGAATGCCGGAACGGCCCTCGCTGATCCCGCTCGGACGGATCGTCGTCACTCTGGACGGGGAGCTGGAGCGCGTGGAGCTGAAGCTGGAGGACGGGCTCCTGTCCGTCTCGTTCCGGGATGGCGGAGACGATCTTGAAGTACGCATCTCCATGAAGGAGAAGGGGGTGTTCGCGTTCCGCTCCTCCCGCATTCAGTCGATTCGGGCCGTCCCATCCTACGACCTCGCGCCGGTTCTGAAGGAGATCTCCTTTGCGGAACCGGTCCGCGAAGAAAACGGTTTCATTCAGGCGATGCCGGCCGATCCGTCCTACGCTCTGCACTTTGACCGGCGCGAAGATGGCGTGTTCTGTCTCTTCCGCCGCGGAGAAGCCGTCGCCGCGGAGCCGCTGCCCGGCTGGACGGCTCTGGAACAGGAGAACCGGGAATACTGGAAGAGCTTCTGGGAACGGATACCCTCTCTCCGCTGCGGCAATGCGGTGGTGGAGGAGAGCTACTATCTGGGACTTTTCCGCTTCCAGTCGATGACCGCGCCCGACGGGGTGCCCGCCGGTTTGCAGGGGCCCTGGATCGAGGATCATAAACTGCCGCCCTGGTCCGGCGACTATCATTTCAACATCAATGTGCAGATGTGCTACTGGCCCGCGTACCGGGCGGGGCTGTTCGAGAATCTCAAACCGGTGTTCCGGCTGATCCGGTCCTGGCTGCCGGTGCTGCGGCAGAATGCAAAGTACTTTGTCGGGATCGACAACGGGTATATGATGCCGCATGCGGTGGATGACCGCTGCGTCTGCATGGGCTCCTTCTGGTCCGGAACGATCGACCACGCCTGCTCCGCATGGATGGCTCAGATGATGTGCGAGTATTACGACTATACCGGGGACCGGGAGTTCCTGCGCGATTTCGCATTCGATTTCATGTCCGGCGTCATGAACGTCTATCTCGCGATGCTGGAAGAGCACGACGGCGTTCTGACTCTTCCGGTCAGCGTGTCCCCGGAATACCGCGGGGCGGAGATGAACGCATGGGGCGCCGATCCCAGTTTTCAGCTTGCCGCCATCCACCGTCTTGCCGCCGATCTGATCCGCGTTGCAGGTCTGCTCGGAGAAAAGGTTGATCCGGCGTGGGTGAACGTGCGGGAGAAACTCCCGAAGGCCACGCTGATCGAGGAAAGAGGCGAACCGCAGATCGCACTGTGGAAAGGTGTGCCGCTGGAGGAGAGCCATCGACATCATTCGCATCTGGCTGGAATCTGTCCGTTTGCGACGATCCGTCCGGATGATCCGCAGTGGGGGCGCGTGATTCAGAACTCCATCAGACACTGGGTCAAGATGGGGATGGGATGCTGGACCGGATGGAGCATGCCGTGGGCCGCCATGCTCCACAACCGCGTCGGAGAGACCGATATGGCCGAACTGACCATTGAACTCTGGCATCGCGTGTTTGTCAACCGGGGCGGCGGAACGCTGCACAATCCGGCTGTGCCCGGGCTCTCCTGTTTTTCCGTCAACACGGAGCTGATGCAGATGGATGCCGGAATGGGAATCGTGGCGGCGGTGCAGGATCTTTTCGTCTATGCGCTGGATGGGGAACTCTATCTGATGAACGGGTGTCCCGAGCACTGGGAAAATGTGGAAATGAAGGGCATCCGCTGCCCCGGCGGACTGACCGCCGATCTTTCCCGGAGCGAGAAGGAGGGAATCCGGATTCGTCTGACGGCCGTCCGTCCGGTCCGCACGCTGGTTCATCTTCCCTCGCTCTCCCATTCCTGGAGCCGGGACGGCGTTCCCTTCTCCGGGAACGTCACCCCTGTGGAGCTTTCAGACGGAGAGAGCGTGGAGTTCCACTCCTGCTGAATCGGACTTCCTCCGCGCCGCCGGAGCGGCGCGGTTTCCTCTTACTGCAGAACCGCACTCCCGTACAGAGAGGGATCTTTTCCATAGGCGATTCCGCTGAACCATTCGACCCAGTGACGTCCTGCCGGATCGCGGTCGTTGACAAGAATGCTGATGCCCAGTTCCATGCCTTTGGAGGGTTTGATGTTCAGAGTCTTCCACGGAATCGCAAAGCGATAGACGATTTCGCCGTTGCGGAAGGCGTTCTCGCTCCGGATGCCGGGGACGGGTTTGTGAAGCGGCATGTTGTTGAGATTCATGCTGGCCCAGACCCAGGAGTTCGGACGGGCGGAAGAGGCGCTGACGCCGAATTCCGCATAGGCGGTCTCCTGAATGCCGTCGTTGTTCGGGCGGATCATATCCTTCTGCGGGACGCGGATGCCGATCTGCAGAGAATCGCCGTTCCAGAGCGAGGAGGCGGAGGAGGAGGGGAGAAAATCCCGGTCGCGGACATCGACGGCAAAATAGAGATTGGTTTTGTCGTACGCCAGACGGATCGTTCCGGCGGGACGGTCGAACTGTCCCTTGAGTCCGTGCGCGCTCGGGGTTCCGTTTTCGATCGCATACCATCCGGATCTGGGCCAGAGGGAGGGATCAGCCGCCAGCGCGTTCTGTCGGAACGGAATCCGGATCGGAACAAGGTCCTGCGGAAGATTCTGGGTCCAGCGGAATCCGTCGGATGCGGTGAAGTGCGCGGTGTAACGGTTCTTTTTCCCGGTCCGGGTGTTCAGGAGAGTCGCTTCCGCCGTCCGTCCGGCTGTGACGCGGGAGAGGGAGACTACCTGATCGTTTTCCTGAATTTCCAGAACGTAGGAGGAGCCGTTCCCGTTTTTCCGGTTTTCCGTGACATGGAAGCGGATCCGGGGATCGTTCCCGTCCGGGAGAGCGGAGAGCTTTGTCAGTTCCGCGGGCGGTTTCACGGTCAGG
>ERZ824600.3608-NODE-3608-length-14571-cov-6.622486_pt1 | contig 14571 bp, 11 predicted proteins | sample MGYA00519933_ERZ824600 | MGnify/ENA primary metagenome ERZ824600 (study PRJEB31778, sample SAMEA3449178) | human gut metagenome | biome: human gut; feature: human-associated habitat; material: faeces | place: United Kingdom | collected 2010/2012 ... | reverse complement strand
CCGCGGCGAAGAACGACGACAACCTCTCGATCGAGCTGATCGAGGAGGCGGGCGAGAAGGTCGGCAAGGCCGTGGCGTTCCTCATCAACACGTTCAACCCCGAGACGGTGATCGTGGGCGGCAACCTCGCGGCGGCGGGCGACTACATCATGCTGCCGCTCAAGTCGGCGACGAACAAGTATTCGCTCAACCTCGTCTACAAGGACACGAAGTTCCGCGTCTCGAAGATGTCGGAGAACGCCAACGCCTGGGGCGTGGCGATGCTCATCCGCAACAAGATCATCGGGCTGTAGTCCCCGCGCAACCCCGCACCTTACCGCCCGGCAGTCAGGCTGTCGGGCGGTTTCATCTGAAAAACACCGAGCCATGCCACTGAACATCGAAGGAAACAGCGTCCGCCTGCGGGCCGTCGAACCCGAGGACCTCGACGTGCTCTACCGCTGGGAGAATGACCCCGACGTCTGGTCCGTCAGCGGCACGACGGAGCCCTTCTCGCTGCACCAGATGCGGCGTTTCATCGCCGAGCAGCAGGCCGCGGACATCTTCCGCACGGGGCAGCTGCGGCTGATGATCGAGGCTCCGGCGAACGGGATCGAATCGGGCCCGGCGCCGTCCGGACACCCCTGGCGACCCGTCGGGGCGGTCGACCTGTTCGAGTTCGATCCGCTGAACCGGCGGGCGGGCGTCGGCATCCTCATCCACGCGGCCGAGGACCGCGGACGAGGCCTGGCCGCCGATGCACTGCGGACGCTCTGCCGCTACGGACGCGACACGCTCCACCTGCACCAGCTGTGGTGCAACGTCGGGGCCGAAAACGAAGCGAGCCTGCGGCTCTTCCGCGGGGCGGGATTCACCGAGGCGGGCCGGCTGCACGACTGGCAGTGGCGCCCGGACGGCTACCACGACGAAATCATGATGCAGCGGATACTGGAATAAGCGACGACATACGACCTGCCGCAGACGCTTCTTCCAATAGACGGCCGGGCCAAGTCTGCGTCAGCGCCGCTTCCCCCGGAGCGGGCATCACACACGTTCCACTCCACCGCAAAAAAGCGGCGCCCCGGGAAGTACCCGGGGCGCCGTCATTTCCAAACGCGGGATCACAACCGGCGCGAACCGTCGGAGATGACCACGTCATAGATCTGCGGCTCGTGGCCGTAGCGGGCTGCGAAGCGCTCGCGGGCCGCAGCGATGAAGGGTTCGTAGAGCTCCTCCTTCACCAGGTTGATCGTGCAGCCGCCGAACCCGCCGCCCATGATGCGCGAGCCGGTTACGCCGCACTCCTCGGCCAGCGAAGCCAGAAAGTCGAGCTCCTCGCACGACACCTCGTAATCCTTCGACATACCCCAGTGCGTCTCGTACATGCAGCGGCCGACCGTCTCGTAGTCGCCGCGCTGCAGGGCATCGCAGACCGTGAGCACGCGCCGCTCCTCGCCGATGACGTAGCGGGCCCGGCGGTAGTCCTCCTCCGAAATCCGCTCCCGGACGGCATCGAGCTGCTCCATCGTGGCACCGCGCAGGAACTCCTGACCGAGCGCTGCGGCCACCCGCTCGCACGAGGCGCGGCGGTCGTTGTAGGGCGATCCCACGAGGGCATGTTTCACGCGCGAATCGACCAGCACGAGGCGGTAGCCCTTCGGGTCGAAGGGGAAATATTCGTACTCGAGCGACCGGCAGTCCAACCGGATCAGGCAGCCCTTCCGACCGAAAACGGAGGCAAACTGGTCCATGATGCCGCAGTTGACGCCGCAGTAGTTGTGTTCGGTCGCCTGGCCGATCTTCGCCAGCTCGAACTTATCGATGCCGCAGCCGTAGAGGTCGTTCAGCGCGAAGGCGTAGGTCGACTCGAGGGCGGCCGACGACGACATGCCCGCTCCGAGGGGTACGTCGCCCGCGAAGACCGTATCGAAGCCGCCTATTGCACCGCCGCGCTTCTGCACCTCGCGGCAGACGCCGAAGAGGTAGTGCGCCCAGCTTTCGGCCGGCTTGTCCTCCTCGCGCAGCCCGAATTCCGAGCGTTCGCCCAGGTCGAGCGCAAAGGCCCGCACGCGGTCCGTACCGTTGGGACGAATCGCCGCAATGACCCCCTTGTCGACGGCTCCCGGGAAGACAAATCCCCCGTTGTAGTCGGTATGCTCGCCGATGAGGTTGATGCGCCCGGGCGAGGTGAAGAGCACGGCTCCTTCGCCGAAGAGCTCCGCGAATTTGCGGCTTACTCTCTCTTTCATGTTCGTGTCCATATCGGATAGTGTTTTGTGTTGTGATCGGTATACGTTGCACGAAGGTACGAAAAATCTCCGAAACACGGGCGCCGAAGGGCAATTTATACGCTTTGGACCGCCGCGCCGGAGGAACGCACACGGCACCGCGGCCCGCTCCGGGGGCAGGCTGTCGCAGAAAAAGGCCACGGGAAAGCAGGTCAACGGAAACGGGCGGCAGAAAGAGCCGCGGCGGGACAGGGCCGCGCAAAGCAGAGAGCCGCCGCGGAAAAAGGACAGCAGAAAGAGGTCACCAAAGGAGCGCAGACGCCGGATGTTGCCGGAGACTGAAAGGGCGCCGGGAATTGAAAGGGGGTTTTAGTCAGAAAGGACGCCCGGAATCGGAGGGGGTGACGGGGCCAGAGGGGGTGACGGGGCCGGAGGGGTGACGGGGACCGGAAGGTGGCCGGGGACCGGAGGGGTGGCCGGAATCAGCAGTTGACGACGGTCACCTCGATGCCGCGTTCGCGCAGCTTGTCGAGATAGGGAGCCTGAATGCCGCAGTCGGTGATGATGCGGTCGACCGCCTCCAGATCGCAGATCTTGCTGAAGCCGCGGCGTCCGAATTTCGAGCTGTCGGCCAGCACGACGACCTTCTGCGCGGCGTCGATCATCGCACGGTTGAGCGACGCCTCGAGCATGTTGGTCGTCGTCAGTCCGAAGTCCGGGTCGATGCCGTCCACCCCGATGAAGAGCTTGCTACAGTTGAAGCTGCGGAGCATCTGCTCGGCAAAGGGCCCCACGACCGACACCGAGCTGCTGCGCGTGATGCCGCCGAGCTGGATGACGTCCGCCTGCTCGTCCTGTGAGAGGATCTGCGTCACGGGCACCGAGGCCGTGATGACCGTCAGCCGCCCGGCGGGACGGATCTCGCGCGCAAGGAAGGTCATCGTCGTGCCCGACGCGATGATGATCGAGTCGTTCTGCTCGATGAGCGCCGCGGCCGCCTTGCCGATGGCCTGCTTCTCCTCCACGTTGCGCTTCTCCTTCTCGCTGACGTGGCGGTCGCTGATGTAGGGGCTCAGCAGGATGGCGCTGCCGTGCGTGCGGTAGAGTTTCTTCTGCTGCTCGAGGTAGGAGAGGTCCTTGCGGATGGTGACCTCCGAAACGCGGAACTGCTCGGCCAGCTGCGTGACCGAGATGGAGCCGTTCTGCTGCAACAGCGCCAGGATGCGGGCATGACGCTCGGGCAGGCTCAGGACAGACTCTTCGCTGACTTTGTTCATCGCATGGGGTGGTTTGACAATGCAAGTTACAAAAAAATTCCGACATATCCGCTTTCGGTTGGCCTGCCGTGCTTTCTTTCCGAAAGAGATGCCGCCTCCAGCGGCCCGAAAAGCACGAAAAGGGGTTCTATTATGAAAAACCGGACCGGGTGTTCCTTATGGAATGAAACAGTCCCGTACCCTGACATGTTCGCACATGCCGGGCCGCGCAAGGGGCGGGCTATCCGCGGATCGTGAAGCGCTTGAGCTCCCGCGTGAGCTCCTTTTCATGCCCGCCGGTCAGGCGGTCGAGCAGGGCGTGGAAGCGGGGCGAATGGTCGTGGTGGACCGTATGGCAGAGTTCGTGGAGGATGACAAAGTCACGCAGATGCTCGGGCAGGGTCATCAGATAGAGACTCAGCGAGATCGTATTGCGGCCCGAGCAGCTCCCCCACTTCGTGCGGGCGGCACGGATCGTAAGGCCCGCATAGTGCAGCCCCGTCTGCCGGGCCAGGTGCTCGATGCGCGGCGGCAGGTCGGCGTGCGCGGCACGACGCAGCGCCTCGGTCCGGGCCCGCTCCTCCTCGGGCGAGAGCTGCGGAGGCAGGGCGGCCCGTTTGGCAGCCAGCCGCTCGCGCGCCTGCTCGACCCAGTCGACCCGGCTGTCGAGAAACTCCAGCGCCCGACGCCGCGAAACCGCACGGGGGCGCGTCAGCCGCACGTCGCCCGACGCCCGCACGGAGATCGAGACGCGCCGCGCGCGGGCCGAGACGACCAGCTCGACAACGCCCAGCCGGGGATGCTCGTACCGCTCGGGCGGCGTATCGCGGTGAAAACGGATCAGCGCAGCCATAGCGAAAGAACCTGCAGCGACAGCAGCACGTCGAGCGAATCTTCGCGGACGATCTCCATCGACTCGAAAAGAATGCGGCAGTTGTCATCGCGGTAATCGAGCAAGCGCAGCGCCTGCTCGGACGTTGGATCAATCCCCTGCGACGGGACATAGCCGCTCACGGCCAACTGCCGTTCCAGCAGCTTCCGCCCGGTGATCTCCAGCACGGGGTGCTCCCGTCCCAACCGGAAACGCAGCGTATCCCGCACGAAGGAGTAGCTCTCGGGGTCCCAGTCCGCCAGGTTGACATAGCTCCGGGAATAGCGGCCGTCCACGGCGATGCAGGCGTTCCGGGGCAGGCAGACCCCCATCGAGCGGGTGGAGACGACCCCCTCTTCATCCCGCTCCCATCCCCACTGCACATAATCGCGCATCGCCGGAGGAAGTACCGCGAGCAGATCATCCGACGAGGCCACCCCGAAACGGGCAAATGCCGCGCTGTCGCGCTCGACGTACTGCAACGCCTCGTACAGTTCGCGGTAGGCCAGCCGGTGCACGGTATCGGCCGGCGCAGCCGAATCGAGCGAGAGGCGTCCCGCCGCATCGAGGCGTCCGAGCTCCGCGGCGATCCGCACGGCCCGTCGGCTCTGCGAGCGCAGGGCCAGCGGCCCGGGCTCCAGCGCCGGGACGTATGCCGCGGCGGCGAAGAGGAGCAGCGCGGCCAGCACGACCCACAGGTAGCGTCCCGTCCGGCGCGAGAGGAAGAGCAGGATGCAGAGGGTCATCACCCCGCCGCAGAGGAGCAGGTAGATGCGCGCCTCGGTCAGTCCGTATTCGCCGACGCGGCGGGCGACGCCGACCCAGAACAGCGCGACGAGGGGCAGCGACAGGAGGCTGAAACGGTCGTAGAACCAGCCGCCGCGCCGTTTTTCGAGCTGCATCCAGAGGGCCTTGACCAGCAGGGCGGTCATCGTGAAGCCGAAGACCAGGTAGGCCACGCCCCCTTCGGGCAGGCTCCACGCAAGGAGAATCTTCAGCAGGTAGAGGTAGAGGATGGCGGCGTAGACGACCACGGCGGGTGTGACGACCCAGTTCACCAGCGCCTCGAGCACGTGCGACTGTCCGAAACGGGCCTCCTCCCAGCGGTCGAGCAGCATCAGAAAGAGCGCCGGAGCCGCAAACAGGAACGTCACAAAGAGGAGGTCGGTCGTCAGGTGCGCGACCCACCGGGCTCCGTCGAATCCGAAGATGTAGGCCGCCGACCAGAGGATCGCCTCGAAGAGTCCGTAGGCGACCCCGGCGAAGAGCACGGCCAGCACCGCCGCACGCAGGTAGACGAGGGCGTCGGTCACGAAGCGGGTGTTGTCCGCGGCCCGACGGCAGGCCAGCAGGGCCAGCGGCGAGAGAACCGCCATCGTAATGACACCCTGCGCCGAGGCCAGCCAGTCGCCGACTCCCGGCCAGAGGAAGAGCGGCACGAGCGGCGCCCACGCCACCCAGTAGAGGCGGTGCCAGCGGCTCCGGTCCGTCAGGCGGTTGACAACAAGCAGCACGAAGGCGCCCCACCCCATCACCGCGAGCCGCGCACCGTCGGGTTCGCGGCCGGTTTCGACGCAGACGATCAGCGTGACGGTCAGCGCCAGCAGCAGAAGCAGCTCGAGCGGATGGCGGCATACGACGGTCACCACTCCTTCGCGGAGTTCGGCGACCCGTTCACGGATGTTCCATTTCATGACGGCGGCAGTTTTTGGTTATTCGGTTGCAGGGCGGCAGGCCGGAGAGCGCCGCGCCTCAAGCAGCGCACGGGCTTCCGCCCCGGCCTGCGGATCACTCGCCGATGCGCTGGCGCACCACCTCGAAGAGCATCACCGCGGCGGCGGCCGAGACATTCAGCGACTCGATGTGTCCGATGAGCGGAATGGCCAGCTGCTCGTCGCACAGCTTGAGCACCTCCTTCGAGATGCCCGTATCCTCGGCCCCCATCACGAGGGCCGTCGGGCGGCGGAAGTCGGCGTCGTAGAGCAGCTTGCGGCTCTTCTCGGTGGCGGCGACGATCTGGAAGCCCTCCGTTTGCAGCTGCCGGAGCGTATTGCGGATCGAGCCCACGCGGCAGACCGGGATCGTCGTCAGCGCCCCGGCCGACGAGCGGATCGCCTCGGCGTTGACCGGGGCGGAGTTCTTCAGCGGCGTGATGAGCCCGTGCGTCCCGGCGCACTCCGCCGAGCGGGCGATGGCCCCGAAGTTGCGCACGTCGGTCACCCCGTCGAAGACCACCACGAGCGGCGTCTCGTCCTCGGGGACCCGCTCCAGGATGTCGGCCAGCTCGACGTAGGCGATGGCGGCCGTCTGTGCCACGACCCCCTGATGGTTGCCGCGCGTCAGGCGGTTGAGCTTCTCGACGGGCACCTCCTGGTAGTGCACGCGATGGCGCACGCAGAGGTCCCGGAGCTCCGACATAAGCTGTCCGTCGGCTCCCTTGCGGATGTAGAGTTTCTCGATCTGCTTGCCGGCCTCGATGGCTTCGGCCACGGGACGGATCCCGAAAATCAGGTTATCCATTGTATTGCTCCTCGGTTATTTCCAGTTCATAGGAGGCCTTCTCCCACTCGTGCATCAGGTGGTCGTACTGTGCCTTCAGGTCGTTGTAGGCCTTGTAGTCGGCCTCGTTGTAGGTCGTCGCGGCCGCGGCGAAGCGCGCGTCGTATTCTGCGATCTGCCGCTCCACACCGGCCAGCTGCGTCTCGACCGCATCGACCGCCTTGCGCAGGCGGCGCAGCAGCTTCTCCTGCTCCTTCTTCTGCTCGTAGGAGAGCTTGCCCGCCGTCGCGGCCTTCGGCTCGGCGCCCTTGTCGGCGCCTTTGGCCGGCGTGTCGCGCCGCTCGATCTCCTGCAGCGACTCCAGCTTGCGCTTCTCGAGGAAGTAGTAGATGCCGCCGAGATACTCCTTCACGGCGCCGTCGCGGAATTCGTAGACCTTGTCGACCATGCCGTCGAGGAACTCGCGGTCGTGCGAGACGACGACGACCGTGCCGTCGTACTTCAGGATGGCGTTCTTGAGGATGTCCTTCGAGCGCATGTCCATGTGGTTCGTCGGCTCGTCGAGCACCAGCAGGTTGCGCGGCTCGAGCATCATGCGGGCCATGGCCAGACGCGCCCGCTCGCCGCCCGAGAGCACCTTGACCTTCTTGTCGATGTCCTCGCCGCGGAAGAGGAACGCCCCGAGGATGTCACGCAGCCGCGTGCGGATGTCGCCCACCGCCACGCGGTCCAGCGTGTCGTAGACCGTGAACTCGCCGTCCATCAGATCGTCCTGATTCTGGGCGTAGTAGCCGATGTTGACGTTGGCCCCTATGCGGATCGAACCCTCGGTCGGCGTGAGCTGCCCGATGAGCATGCGCGCCAGCGTCGTCTTGCCCTCGCCGTTGCGGCCGACGAGCGCGATGCGGTCACCCTTCGTGATGGTGAAGTTCGCCCCGCTGAAGACGTGCTTCAACCCGAACGACATGCCCGCATCCCGGATCTCGGCGACGACCTGCCCCGAGCGGGGGGCAGGCGGGAACTTGATGTTGAGCGTCGCGAGGTCCTCCTCCTCGACCTCGAGCCGCTCGAGACGCTCGAGCTGCTTGATGCGCGACTGCACCTGGTTCGACTTCGTGGGCTTGTAGCGGAACTTCTCGATGAACTCCTCGGTCTTCTCGATCATGCGCTGCTGGTTCTCGTAGGCCGCCAGCTGCTGCTGCCGCCGCTCGGCCCGCAGCACGACATATTTCGAGTAGGGCACCTTGTAGTCCGTAATCTTGCCGAGCGAGAGCTCCACGGTGCGCGTAGTGACGTTGTCCAGGAAGGCGCGGTCGTGCGAGATGAGCAGCACGGCGCCGTTGTAGTTCTTCAGATACTCCTCGAGCCACTGGATCGACTCGATGTCGAGGTGGTTCGTCGGCTCGTCGAGCAGGAAAATCGAGGGGCGCCGCAGCAGCAGTTTCGCCAGCTCGATGCGCATGCGCCAGCCGCCCGAAAACTCGCTCGTCGCCCGCGTGAAATCCTCGCGCTTGAAGCCCAGGCCGAGCAGCGTCTTCTCGATGTCGGCATCGCGCGTCTCGCCGCCGAGGATGTGGTAGCGGTCCTGCGCGTCGTTCAGGCGGTGCAGCAGCTGCTCGTAATCGGCGCTCTCGTAGTCGGTGCGCTCGGTGATCTCGCGCGTGAGCCGCCCGATCTCGGCCTCGAGGCACAGCACCTCGTCGAAGGCCTTGGCCGCCTCCTCGACGAGTGTCGTCGTATCGGCCACGCGCATCGTCTGCGGCAGGTAGCCGATCGTGCACTCGCCGTTGATCGTCACGGCGCCCGACGTGGGCTGCATTTCGCCCGCGATCAGGCGCAGCAGCGTCGTCTTGCCCGCGCCGTTGCGGCCGACCAGACCGATACGGTCCTTCGGATTGATCAGAAAGGAGATGTTGTCGAAGAGGGTCCAGCCCCCGTAGCTTACGGTAAGGTTATCGAGTGAAATCATGGTTTCTCAAAAATCGGAGGCAAAGGTAGTGATTTAATCCGACATATCGGCTCTCCGGCGGCATAAACCGCACCGGCACCACCCGCTCGTCTCCCTCCGACAACGCGGCACCCCGCAACCGGCCGGCGCACCTCACCCGACGGTCCGACGACCGCTTTCCGCAGCCGGGTCCGGGATCGCGCGGCACCCGCCCTACCGGGCTTCGAGCATGCGGACAATCTCCGCCTCGGGGTCCGGAGCGCCGAAGACGGCATTGCCGGCCACCAGCACGTCGGCTCCCGCCGCAAAGACCTCGGCGGCGTTGCGCGACGAGATGCCGCCGTCGACCTCGATGATCGTCCCGAGCCCCGCCTCGCGGACCATTGCGCGCAACTGCGCGATCTTCTCGAGCGACGAGGGGATGAACGACTGCCCGCCGAATCCCGGTTCGACGCTCATGACCAGCACCAGGTCGACCTCGGGCAGCAGCTCGCGCAGCACCTCGACGGGCGTGGCGGGCTTGATCGAGACTCCGACCTTGGCTCCGGCGGCGCGGATCAGCTCCACGGTGGCGTGCGGCTCGGCCGACGCCTCGTAGTGGAAGGTCACCAGATCGGCTCCCGCCTCGGCAAAGCGGGCGACATACTTCTCCGGCTCGACGATCATCAGGTGCACGTCGAGAAACTTCTTCGACGCCCGGCGGATGGCCTTCAGCACGGGAAATCCGAACGAGATGTTCGGGACGAAGACGCCGTCCATGACGTCGATATGGATCCAGCGGGCCGCACTGCGGTCGATCATCTGCGTGTCACGCTCCAGATGGCCGAAGTCGGCCGAGAGCATCGAAGGGGCTATGGTTCTCTCCATGGGGATTCCAAAAATTGTTTCAGGCTTCACAAAGATAGGATTTTTTCGCCGATCGGCACCCGGCGCGCCCGATTTTTCACGCACCGCGCCGTCCCGGCCGCACGTCGGGACGCAGGCGGGCGATGCGTCGGCGCACGGCCGCAGCGTCGAAGATCACCATGAGGCCACACAGCGCCGCACCGCACAGCAGCGTCGGCCACATCGCGGCGGGGAGGTAACCCTCCTGCAACGACCCGAGCAGCGGAAGATAGGCGCTCCGCACGGCCCACACCGCCGCAAGGGCAACCGCCGTCACCGCGCAGTTCAGCCCCAGCGCCAGCCGCACGTAGGGACGCGCCACCTGCCGCGGCGCATAGCCGATCAGCAGCAGATCGCGCACCCGGTCGCTGCTCCGCTGCAGGACAAGGAAGAGGCTCAACATCAGCACATACACGGCCATTACACTGAACAGCAGCCCGATGCCCGCCACGCCGCCGGCCGCCAGCCGCAGCATGCGCGCCGCCCTGCCGCCGTCGCGCACGTCGCCCTCGATCTCGTAGCCGCGGGCGGCGAGGTACTCCGTCACGGCCGCATCGACCGGGCCCGCCGTCTCGACGATCACGCGCGCCGGGTTCCGTCCGGCCTCGCCGCGCCCGAAGCGCTCGTTCGACCAGCGGATGAAGCTCTCGGGCACGAGGATCGTGTTGAGCCGGTTCGACAGCCCGACGATCCGCCCGCGGAAGTTCTCGCGGCGGCCGTCGCCCTCGATCTCCAGGTCAATGCCCACGTGGCGGAAGAGCCCCTCGGAGAGCTGCGGCAGCCCCTGCGAGCGGGCGAATCCGTAGTTGTAGAGGTTGACGTAGTTGCGCGGGATGATGATGGGCACCTCGCGCGAGCCGGCCTCGTAGTGCCACTCCCCGGGCCGGATGTCGAGGAAGCGGTCCGGCACCGACTCGAAGAAGAGATAGGTCGAGAAGCGCATGCCCCCGGCGCCGACGCTCCCGGCAATGCGGTAGTCGGCCGGGGTGAAGGCCCCGACGGCCCGCACGAAGGGCTGCGCCTCGAGATCGGCGATCTCCGCGGGCGCGAAGTCGGTCGAGCCGAGCCCCAGCGTCTGGAGCGTCCCGACCCGCTTCGAGAGGACCAGGAAATCGCCCCGCACAATGGCATCGGGCGCCGTCAGCAGGGGCCGGATGTCGCGGTAGGTCTGCCACGAGGTCAGCAGGATGGTCATTCCCACCACCCCGGCCAGGGCGAACCCCACAAGTTGGGCCGGGCTCAAATGGCAGCGCAGCAGTTTCCAGAGCAGCTTCATAGGCGGTAGATTTTATGGTACGGCAGCGGCAGGCGGTTGCCCACCGACGTAACGAGCACCCCGGCCCCCTGCCGCCGGGCCTCCTCGACGACAAGGCTGGCGAGCGTCTCGCCGTTGGCCGCATCGAGGTGGCTCACCGGCTCGTCGAGCAGCAGGAAGTCGAACGGCTGGCAGAGGCACCGCACGAAGGCGACCCGCTGCTGCTGTCCGAGCGAGAGGCGGGCGACCGGCTCGTCGCGCTTCGGGGCCAGACCGGCCGCGTCGAGCAGGCGGTCGATTTCCTCCGGGCGGCGGAAGCCCGTCAGGTCGTTCTTCAGCGCCAGATTCTCCTTAACGGTCAGCTCGCCGAAGAGCCGCAGGTCCTGAAACAGGCAGCTCAACGAGCGGCGGCGCAGCCCCTCCCACGCCGCGGGCAGGAGCGTGCGGCTCTCCGCCCCGTCGAAGAGGATGCGGCCCGCATAGTCGCCGCGCAGCCCGTACAGGAAGGCGCAGAGCGACGACTTGCCCGCCCCGGACTCCGCCTCGAAGAGACAGTATTCGCCCCGGCGGAGCGTCACCTCGCAACCCCAGACCTCCGACGTGCGGGCGTCGGGACGGTCGGCGAAAACGGCGGGCACGACCCGCTGCAATACGATTTGTTCCATGTCGATGCGTATGAATGGCCCGGACCGGAAAAGCGGCCGTCTCCGAAGAGGCGACCGTTTCTCATGTCCACGGCAAAAATTCGGGTGCTACTCGGTCAGATACGGAGCCAGAAGCTCTCCGACGACGTCGCAGATGCTCTTGAAGGCGTTCTGCTCGCGGTCGGCCATGCGGACAACCAGCTCGCCCCGCTCATTGTTGCCGTATGCCTCGAGTTCGTCAAAGCAATTCAGCACCAGAGCACTCTCCCGGTCATAGGAAGAGCCGAGCATGGGCGTCAGCAGCCCCTTCAGGGCCGCGAAATCGAGGTAGCAGCTGCCCGAGTGCTTGCGGAACAGTCCGCTCTTCGATTCGAGTGACTCGCCCGCGGCGCCGTCGAGGGCCGCCATCACGGCCGGGTCGGACGTCACGTAGAAAAATCCGTCCTGCACGCCGAACCGTACCGTTGTGCCGTACAGGGTCAGCACGCAGGCATTCTCGCCCCGCGGTTCCACGGGCACGCCGGCTAAATTCGCTTGGATCACCTCCAGGAGCGAGGGATCGTTCACCTGGGCCAGCACCGACATCAGCGGGTAACGGCCGTCGGCCGACATGCCGGAGAAGTCCACCAGCACGTCACCCTCGATGGAGGTCAGCGCCTGCTGCACCTGCGGATTGCCCGCCAGCATGGCGCCGCCCGGCAACGACGAGGCAACCTTCAGCAGCTCCCGGCCTTCGAGTCCGAAGCCCAGCACCGCGATCGTGTTCTTCGGGACGTAGCGCAGCAGCTCGCCCTTCTGCGGCTTCACGTAGGAGTAGAACTCCTCGAGCTGCCGTTTGCTCCCGGCATCGGCATACGAAAGCGTGCTCTGGCAGACAACCTCGCCCTTTTCAAAATTCAGGGCGCTGATGATCGTCATATCTCCGAAGACCTCCGCCACGGGCAGCGCATTGAGTATCGGATTTCCCTTCAGCATCCCGGCGTAATTCATGATGACGTCGATGTCGTTGCCGCGCGAGAAGGCATCGGCCACGCCCTCCTTGCCCATCAGGCTTTCGCGGGCCTTCTGCGCAAAGAGCGCATCGACCTTGCCGAGAACCGCCTCGACGGATTCGGGTGCGAAGAGGAGCAGCGCGGCCCGCTCGTCAAAGGCACACACTCCGTTGTAGGGATCGCTCTCAAATACCACGCAGGTCAGCTTGCCCCGGGTCTGCTTCTCCAGCCCGGCATTCTGGCAGAGGAGGTCGATCATCCCGGCGAACTTTGCCTGATCGGCCACGGGCAGCAGCACGCCCGCCTGCTGCGGCAGCTGCCCTCCGAGGTCCAGAGAGCCCGGCATCGACGAGAAGAGGAAGATGCTTTTCCGCTCGTCGACACCCGATTCGGCGGGATTTTCGAGCAGCTGGAGCAGGTATTGACGCTCTGTATCCGAGAGGTTCGGCGCCGCTTCGAGTTCCGCGCGCAGCCGCTGGCAGAGCGGGCTTTGGTCGCACGAGCCGACGCCGCTCTTCTCGACCAGCGCCGCGGGGTTGACCGACAGGGTGAAGGTGGAATCGGCCGGCAGCAGGTTCCGATAATCGGACTTGCCGTGGCACGAGACCAGCAGCAGCGCTACCGCCGCACAGCAGAGCGCCTTCCAGGAGCAGAGGGGATGTTTCATATCCGTCATCGTTTTTAAGGGTTTCAATTACCAACAAAGGTAGCAAAATTCGTGAGAAAGCCCACCGCGGGCCCTTCCGAAATTGCGTGACAGCCGAAAAAAGCTCTCCCGAGGCCCCCTGTCGACCGATTCCGGACGGATTTTCGGCGGCCGTTTCGGAGATAAATCGTACATTTGTCAAAAAAAAGAGATAGACCCCATGACCGTCACTCCGTTTATCATCCTCTTGGCCGCCGTACCGGCCGTTGCCCTAGTGCTGGTTCTGCTGCTCTGGCAGCGCGAAGTCCGCCGTCTGCGCCGCGAGGGGGCCGAAGCCACCGAACGCGAGCGCGACACGGCAGGCCGTCTGATGCAGGCCGAGACACGTGCGGCGGCAGCCGAACAGGCCGCCGGCGCCGAGCGCGAGCTCCGCACCCGCAGCGAGGAGCAGCTCCGCACGCTTACGGCCGAGCACGGCCGCACCGAGGCCGAGCTGGCGGCCCTGCGGGCCTCCTCCGCGGCCGAGATCGCCGCCCTGCGGCAGCGTAGCGCCGAGGAGCGCGAGGCCGAGCGCGCGGCCCGCGAGAAGCAGGAGGAGACCTTCCGCCTGCAGTTCCGCAACCTCGCCACGGAGATTCTGGGCGAGCAGTCGCAGCGCTTCCGCCAGAGCAGCCAGGAGCAGATCGACCTGCTGCTCAAACCCTTCCGGGACAACATCACCGACTTTCGCAAGCGCGTCGAGGAGATCTACACCACGCAGACCTCGCAGCGCGGCGAGCTGAAGGCCGAGTTGAAGCAGCTCATGGAGCTCAACCGCACGATCTCGACCGAGGCGCAGAACCTCACCAGCGCGCTGAAGGGCAACTCGAAGGTACAGGGCGACTGGGGCGAGATGCTGCTGGAGACGATCCTCGACAGCTCGGCCCTCACGCGGGGCATCCACTACGAGACGCAGTACAACATCAAGGACGAGGAGGGGCGCAACCTGCGGCCCGACGTCGTGCTGCACCTGCCCGAAAAGAAGGACATCGTCATCGACTCGAAGGTCTCGCTCACGGCCTTCGTCGCCTACACGTCGGCCGAGACCGAGGCCGAGCGGCAGCGCCACCTCGCGGCGCACGTGGCGTCGGTGCGCCAGCACGTCACCGAACTCGGCCGCAAGGAGTACCAGCGGAGGCTGAACTCCCCGGACTTCGTCATCATGTTCATCCCCAACGAACCGGCCTTCCTCGCCGCCCTGCAGAACGACACGGCGATCTGGTCGGACGCCTACGACAAGAAGGTCATCATCTCGTCGCCGACGAACCTTTTCGCCCTGCTCAAATTGGTCGCCGACCTGTGGAAATACAACGACCAGGACAAGAACAC
>ERZ824600.3602-NODE-3602-length-14600-cov-12.627570_pt1 | contig 14600 bp, 10 predicted proteins | sample MGYA00519933_ERZ824600 | MGnify/ENA primary metagenome ERZ824600 (study PRJEB31778, sample SAMEA3449178) | human gut metagenome | biome: human gut; feature: human-associated habitat; material: faeces | place: United Kingdom | collected 2010/2012 ... | reverse complement strand
TGGGCAGGCTGTCGTACTTGCGGAACTCGATGGTCTTGCCGCCGTTCTGGGGCACAGGATAGTAATCCGCAAACTGGTCATGCACCAGCCGGGGCTCTGCCTGGTCGATGAGGCGCTTCTCGTAGAAGGTCTTCATCTCCGGGGTCATGGTGGTGGTGGAGTTCAGGGGAGTTTCGGCAAACAGCTGAATGTTGAAGTTGTTCATAGTCATTATCCTTTCTTTCATTGATTTCAAGCTCCCCCTTCGGGGGAGCTCCGCAAGGCGCTGGCAAAGCCAGACCGAAGCGGTGAGAGGGTTTTCCCTCAAAAACTGATCTTTGCACCATGGAGCGCCTGACGCTCCAGCGCTTCCCGCTGGCTGCGGGTCATCCGGTTCACATCCGCACCGGTCACGGCGGCGCTGCCGGGGTGGGTGCCGTTTTCAGCAGGGCGTGCCCCGCGCTGGCGGATGCGCTCCACCACGCCCTGCTCCACGGTGCGGGCAGTCTGGCGCATGGCATCCCCGTAGTGGGCCAGCCGGTAGGCATCCAGCATCCGCATCCCGGGCAGCTGCATCAGACGGCGCATCTCGGGGTCCGCCAGCTCCTTTTGCAGGGAAAACTCCGGCACTGCCCGGCGCATCATGGCCTCCTCCGCAGCCCAGCGCCGGTGCAGAGCATCCACAGCCTGGCTTCCCGGGAAACGTTTTGGCAGCGCAGGGCGGGGCGGTTCCTGTTCCTGCCCTTCTTCCACCTTGACCGGTTCGGTCTCTTTCACCTCCTTCTCCCCCTCCGGGGCGGTCGTCTCCTGCCTTGCGTCCGCTTTTTCACCGGGCTTCATGGTACCCGATGCCACAGCCTGCTGTTCCTGGGCCGCGCTCAGGGCAGGGGCAGCCGCTTCGCCGCCGCCAGCAAACAGCTGCAGGTCCATCATCCCCTGCTTGCCCCGGGCACTCCGGTCGGCAAAGCAGACATTGTCCGGGTAGCGCTCTGCCAGCAGGGCAAAGCCCGCCTTGGCCAGCTCAAAGGCTCCCTCGACCCATGCGGTACAGGGCCGGGCAGCAGTCACCGTCAGGCGGGGGCCATCGGGCTCGTCAAAAGCATCGCTGTGGGCGTTTTCTTCGCCCGCCAGCAGGCTGACCAGTGCTTGCATCAGGGTGCTGACACCGGCGCACACGATATCCTGCCCTGCCGGGGCATAGCCTGCATGGCCCGCCGCCTCCAGACGCATGGCCGGGCCGTAAGGGCCGTCCAATTCCGTATAATTCACCTTGATCATTTCTGCCTCCTTCTCATGTAAAACCTCTCCGTCACCTGCGGTGCCGCCTCCCCTCATAGGGGAGGCAAGCCAGCAGCAGCGTGAACCTGGCTCTCCTGTCAGGAGAGCTGGCGCAAAGCGCCGGAGAGATTCTTCGCCAATGCTCTTGTGCTCAGATTTTCCTCCGCGCCGCTCAATTTTTCGCGGAATTGCGTAATCTGCATCTGGGCCGCCGTCAGCTTCTGTGCCAGCGTGCCGTTCTGCCGCACCCTCTGGCGCACTTTTTCGATGCCCTCAAAGTCCATCATCTCCAGTGCCGCCAGGGCCGCGTCGGCATTCTGGGGTGCAAAGAAACCCAGCTGGTAGCACTCCTTCGCCGTTTCATTCTGGGAAAGGCGGCTGAAGGTGGATTTTTTCTCAGCGCTCACCACGATATCAAACACCGGTTCCCGGCTTCCCAGCTCCACGCCGCCCATCAGCCCCATGGGGCGGGCACGCAGCGCTGCCCCGGAAAAGGGCACGAACTCCCTGCCTCCGGCAGGCCCGATGACACGGAACACCCGCTCCTCATCGTAAAACTGCCGCATCAGGTCAATGATGAGGTAGCACTCCCTTGCAAAGGCCCGGTAGGCGCTTTTGAGCATATCGCGGGAGAGCTTGCTGCCCGCCTCCTGCAGGGCCGCAATGGCACTTGCCGCCGTCACGCCGCCTGCGGTGCCGCCCTGGGTCATATCCCGGTTTCCGCTGATCTCCTTCAGTTCCTCAATGCGGCTGTTGCGGTAGCTCAGGCTGTTTCCCTGCAAACCGGCGGTCTGCAATGGACGGAAACTCTCGTCTCCCAGCCGCCCGGCCACATGGACGATGTCCCGGCTGAGATCCGCCAGTTCCTCCTCGTTCACGCCCGCCGTGTCGCTGAGCACATACCGCTGCTTGGATGCCAGCAGGACATTTTCATCCATGGCATGGTTCATCCGGTCGATGGCGGTCTGGCATTCCTTCATCACATCGATATAGCCAAAGCCCGCCGGGCTGTCCTCTTCCATAAACAGCGGGTCGAACACGAAGGGATATTTCCCGTGGTCGTAGAAGCCCCGCCCGGCAAGGGCCGGGTCGTTCTCGCTGGCGTAGAGCACCACGCCGTTGCAGAACTTGCAGTAGTGGAGCAGGGTGCGTCCGGCCTCGTCCGGCTTTTTGTAGTACCAGTCCACCACCACGCTTTTTTCGGTGGTATCCAGCCCGCCGTCGTGGAGAAAACGGGGCACATCCAGCACACTGGCGCTGTGGCCCTTCAGCTGGGGCCAGCGGCTTTCCAGCTGTTTGGTGTTCTCCATGCTCAGGGAGAAAAAGTGGGGCGAGGCCTGGATGTCCGCCACGCCCGGCTCCCAGTAGAGCATGAGCAGGTTCATGGGCCGGATGGCAATCTCTCCCACGCCGCCCCGGGCCTCCGGGTCCCAGAACACGCCCTTGACCCCGGTGCCCTGCTTGAGCTTGCGCCACCAGGTGTCGCTGTACACCTGCTCATAGTCTGCCTGCTCCAGCACCACCGGCAGGATGCTGGAAAGCACCTGTGCGGTCTGCGCATCGTCTGCCGCCCGGGGCAGAACATTGGGGGCCGGGTAATTGTCCATGGCATCGGCGTGCTTATTGGCAATGCTGTTGAACAGCCACCCACTGGCAGGCTGGGGCTTGCCCTCCATCATGGGATTCTGGTAGTTCTTCCAGTGTCCCATCCGGAACCACAGCTCGTTGTCCACAATGCGTTTGTCCAGCGCGGCCTTTCCGGCCTTGTATTTCTGTAAAATGGCAGTGGCTTCGGCCACTTCTTCTGCCCCGATGGGGGGCTTTTCATCGATCATTGCTTACTCCTTTCTTGTTAGCTTCCTCACCCTCTCAGTCTCGCTCCGCTCGCCAGCAGCCGGGTTGCGGCTCCCAGCGTCTGCTTCACTCTGTTCGCATCCTTGCTGGCCGCTGCCCCAACAACTCCTCCCTCAATCCGCCGCTGGCGGCGGTCGTCGTCGTTGCTCCCAAAGTGGGAGCTTCTGACGAAACTGCAAACTTTGCAATAACTGCCAAGGCCTCGCCCTTCGGGAGAGGTGGCAGCGCGCCAGCGCTGACGGAGAGGGTGAGCTGCCTATACCCTGTAAAATCTCGCCCTCCGGTGCAGCTCCAGCGGGTCGTCCCCCACCGGAGGCTGCACGGTCTGCCGGGGCGGGGAGATGGGATTTTCCATCAGCACATAGCGGCACTCGTCATAGATATGGTCCTCCTGCCGGGTGTCGATGTCCTCCACATTGCTCTCGTCATAGACCAGGTTCGGGAGGGTGCGGATAAAGTGCCTGCAGGTGCTGAACACCTGAAACATGGGCCGCCCCTCCCCATCGAACGCCAGCCGGTAGTGGAACTGCATCTTCCCCGCCAGCCGGGTGTGGTCACCGGGGACCCAGTGGAGAAAATGGGGGCCTCGCTCCATCATGGCGGCAATACTCTCGCCCCGGCTCTCATCAAAGATGGCGGGGTCGGCCACCCCCAGAATGGTGTGGCCCTTGAGCATCGGGTCGTTCTGCTCTGCCTCCCGGATCCGCCTTGCCTGCTCCACCGGATCGATGCGCAGGCCCTCGTTGGGGCGGCCCGTGCAGCCGTACAGCTCCTTGATGCGGTAAAGCCTGCCCTCCTCATCCGCCGCGTACCACCCCACCGAGAACGGCTTCGAGAAACCGAAATCGTACCCCCGGTAGATCTTCCAGTGTCTGGGGATGGCAAAGGGCGCAATGACATGGGTCCAGCGCTGATCCTGATAATGCCCCGGGTCGTTCCTCCACTCGGTGAACACCTGCCCCGAAAAGCTGTCCCAGCTGCCATAGAGCAGGGCCTGCTTTTCCGCTTCGGGCAGGCTTGCCAGACTGGCAAGGTAGTCCGGGTCATTTTCCAGCAGGGCGGGGTTGTCGAACACGCTGGACGGGATAAACACCCTTGCCCGCTCCAGCACCTTCTCGGTTCCATCCGGCATCCGCACCGGGAACTGTTCCACAATGGGGGTGCCGGGCGGGGCAGGCGTGATGAACCGGGCTTTCACCCAGCCGTGCCCCACACCGCCGGGATTGGTGGTGGCCCGCAGGTAGACCCGGGTGCCCGGGCCGGTAGGGCGGTTGCGGCTCATCATATAGCTGTACTCTTCCCACTCGAAATGGGTCAGCTCATCGAACCCGATGAAGTCGAAGGCCTTGCCCTGATAATTTGTGCGGTCCTTGGTGTACTGCATGGAACCAAAGTAGATCTTTGCCCCGCTGGGGAACACCCACACATGGCTGGTGGCGTTGTACTGCGCCGTGGGAAAAGCCCGCTTGTAGTAGGCCATGCTCTTGTCCACCAGATCACTGAGCTGGGGGTAGGTCTTGCGCAGGATGAGCCCACGATAGTGGGGGATGTGCACCTGCCGCAGGGCCTCGATCACCAGCGCGTCACTCTTGCCGCCGCCTGCCGCGCCCCCGTACAGGGCTTCCGGTTCCGGGCGGCGCATGAACTCCGCCTGCCGGGGCTGGGGCCGCCATACGATCTCTGCATTCATACGTCCTCCACGGCTGGCAGAAGCACCACGCCGCACGCCCGGGCCTCGGCATCCGCACCCTGATCGTTCAGGGTCTTGGCCACCGCGGCCAGATCCTTCAGCACCGCCGTGGCCTCCTTGAGCCCCTTCATCAGGGCGGGGTCAGAGCCATCGCCACGCTGGACCTTCTGCCGGGCGTTCAGCTCCTTGACCTCCTGCGCCAGCATGGTGCTCAGGGTGTCGGTGGCCTTGTGCAGGCTGGCAAGGCTCTTGTCCCTGCCCGGCTGTTTTGCTTGCGCCATCCTGTGTTCTCACATCCTTTCTGTTTGGCTTGGCACAAGGATACCAGCTTTTCGTCCCCTGCAACAGCGCGCACTTTCGCAGGGCCGTTTTGTACTTTTAGTGTCATAGAATCCCATTTGTATAAAACAAGCTCTCATTTTTCATCGCTGTATCGCACCGTGCAGAAATCCCCGTTTTTCTCCCGGATTTTTCACGCGCAGACACATCAGGTGCGTGAAGCGCCTTTTGCGCAAAAAAGCAGGCACTCCGCCCGCCCCGTCCGGGGCAAAGGCAGAGTGCCTGCTTTCGTTACAGATTCAGTTTCGGTTCTGCTTACAGGGTCTCGATGCGGTCAAACAGCTGCTTGCCTGCTTCCACAGCGTCCTTGCTGCCAAAGGCTACACGGGTGGCGTTTGCCATCCGGTCTGCAAGGTCTGCGGCCTGTGCCCGGATCGTTTCAGCTGTCACGCCGCACATGGCCTTGCGGTCCGCGGCCAGCATGGCATCGGTGATGCCGCAGAAGTACCGGCGGTCCAGCTCCTTGGCCTCAGCGTTGGGCTTTTGGGGCGAATCCATCTCGGACACCGCGCCCACGATGAACTCGGTCAGGTCTTTTTCGGTGTACTCCCGGCCTGCCAGCACCTCGGGGGCCTTGGCAAAGGTCTCGTAGCTCTCGGTCAGGTGGGGGTCACGATAGGTGTACAGTCCCTCGGTCTGGGCACGGGTCAGCATTCCGGTGCCGTAAGCGCCGCCCACCTCACGGATGTTGTGCCACAGGTATTCGTAGCTCATAATGCGGGCCAGCACCCGGCGGTCGGCCTGCCGCTCCATGGGCCAGGTCAGGATATCATAGTTCACGCCGCCGTCAATGATAAAGGCCTCGTTCACGGGGGCAGTCAGCACCTCTGTGTAGGGCTTGGCAGCGGTGCGGCCCTGGGCAGCAAAGGCACTGCCGGGCAGCAGGGCACGCAGCTTTTCCAGCGCTTCCTCGCTGCCATGCAGGCTGACGGTCAGGGCTGCATGGTTCAGCACCTTTTCCCGCACCGCCTCCAGCTTTTTGCCCATGGCGGCCCAGTCGGCCTGTTCCAGCAGGCCGCACAGGAAGTGGTACCCGGTCACGCCGCTGCACCGCTCACTCAGGGCATACTCCACTGAGTAGTGGGCGGCGGCACGCACGGCAGCGTACTGGTTGCCCTGCCGGATGAACTGCTGCTCCATGTTCAGCTTCTGCTGGCTCAGCACCCGGGCAAAGGCTTCCTCGGCCTTGGGGCCGGTCAGGCAGGTCTTGTAGAGGTACTCACTGCCCAGCGCAATGGCCTTGTCCAGATTCCGCTCCAACAGGCTCATGTTCCAGGTGAGCTTTGCGTGGCAGGGGCTGCCCTCCTGCCGCCCGGTCCAGAAGCTGATGCAGGCCATGCTGTTGCCCAGCCAGGTGGCGCGCTGGGTCTGCAGCTCCCGGGCAGTGTGCTCCGGGGTATCCAGCTCGTCCAGAATATCGGTCAGCAGGTCAAGATACTGCACCTCTTCCGGGGTGCACTCGCCCAGATCGTAGTAGAAATTCAGATACAGGCTGCCCTTGGAGGGGTGGTGCAGCAGCTCCGCACCGGCCAGCGGTTCCACCGTACCGACAGCGCTCCTGTCACCGTCGCCCAGGTCGGCCACGGTCAGCGGATGGTCCAGCACCAGCTTGCCGTCGTTGCGGGCAGGGGCAGCTTCCTCTTCGTCCTTCTTGGGCAGGGCCGGGGTCTGGATCACCTGCACCGGCTCGGCCAGCAGCAGATCCTTCAGCAGGTCGTTGAACCAGCCGGTGGAGAGCTTCTCCCGCAGGGAAGCAAACAGCTTGTCGGTGTGGAGCAGCAGGGCCGGGTCGCCGGTGTGGAGCCAGCCGGTGGCGGCATAGATGGCATCCAGCACACCGTCGGGCAGGCTGCCCGGGCGCTCCAGGGAGGCAAACTCCATGGCGTTCAAGCTGGCCAGCAGCAGTTCCTCGGGGATGCCCCCTGCCAGCAGGTCGGTCACAGCCTGTCTCACGCCAGCTGCAAATTTTGGGGCCGTTTCTGCGGTGGCCCCCCGCAGCACCAGCTCCAGCGTGGGCTGCAGGGTGCTGTCGTCAAAGCCAATGTCAATATCCGCGCCCAGCTTCTGCTCCAGCAGAGCTGCCTTCAGCGGGGACTGGTTGGTGCCCAGCAGGGCATCCAGCAGGATCTCCACACCCAGCTGGCGCTCCCGGTCAGCAAACGCGCCGGTGTACCAGGCCAGCGCACACTGCACCTGATCCGGCTCGGGGTTTTCGGTGTAGTACGGGATGTGCACACGCACACCGTTCTGCTGGTCCTGCACCGTCAGCCGGGGGCGGCTGGTGCCCTTGGGCATCCTGCTCAGGTAGTGCTCATCCAGAAAAACCAGCTTTTCAGCCATATCCATCTTGCCGTACAGGGTGATGCAGCAGTTGTCGGCGCTGTAATGGCGGCGGTACACCCGCTGGTATTTTTCATAGGTCAGGGCCGGGATGGAGGCCGGGTCGCCGCCGGACACAAAGCCGTAGGCCGTATCCGGGAACATGGCCCGCTCCAGCGCGTTCTGCAGCTGCGCGTCCGGGGAGGCCAGCGCACCCTGCATCTCATTGTAGACCACACCGCTCACCGTGCCGTCCGCGTCCCGGTGCCAGCCCTCCTGCTCGAACACGGCCTTGTCCACCATGGCCAGCGGGCAGAACACGGCGTTCAGGTACACATCCATCAGGTTCCTGAAGTCGGTCTCGTTGGGGGTGGCAAAGGGATACACGGTCTTGTCCGGGAAGGTCATGGCGTTCAGGAAGGAGGCCATACTGCTCTTGAGCAGCTGCAAAAAAGGCGAGGTCACGGGGTACTTCTCGCTGCCCGCCAGCACCGAGTGCTCCAGAATGTGGAACACACCGGTGTCGTCGGAGGGGAAGGTGCCGAAGCCGATGCCGAACGCCTTGTTGGTGTCCTCGTTCTCCACCAGCAGGACAGTGGCCCCGCTCACATCGTGGTTCAGAACCGTCAGCACACCGTGCTGCTCCGGGCAGTCCTCGCGGCGCACCAGCGTATAACCGGGATAGTTCATGTTGTTTCTCCTTTGGGTCATATTTTTTCAAAGTGTTTGGCCCTATTGTACCACGCCTTCCGGTAAGACGCAACGAACAAAAAAGGTGAGCGTCCTCACCCTCTCAGGCGCTTCGCGCCAGCTCCCCCAAAGGGGGAGCTTCTGACGAAACCACAGACTTTGCAATCACTGCCAAGGCCTCGCCCTTCGGGAGAGGTGGCAGCGCGCCAGCGCTGACGGAGAGGGTGAGCCAGCTTCCGGGGACATGAAAAAGGCTCCCCCTTCGGGGGAGCTGGCAAAGCCGAAGGCTTTGACTGAGAGGGTTGTTTTCACTTTTGATCCGACACCCGGAACAGCACGAATCCCACAATGAACAGCACGATCAGGCTGCCCACGCCCACATTGGCGCTGCCGGTCAGCTGGCTGCCCACACTGACGATCATGGTGCCCAGAAAGGATGCGCCCTTGCCGCAGATATCGAACAGGCCGAAGTACTCGCCCGATTTTTCCGGCGGGATGATCTTGGCAAAATGGCTCCGGCTCAGCGCCTGGATGCCGCCCTGGAACATGCCCACCACAACGGCCAGCACCCAAAACTGCCACTGGTGCTTCAGGAAAAAGGCAAACAACGCAATGCCCGCGTAGGCTGCGATGCAGACCGGGATGAGGGTGCCCGAGGGGTATTGCCCGCTCAACCGCCCGAACACCAGTGCCGAGGGGAAGGCCACGATTTGGGTGACCAGCAGCGCCAGCAGCAGGCCGGTGGTGTCCAGCCCCAGGGCCGTGCCGTAGGCCGTGGCCATATCGATGATGGTGTACACGCCATCGATGTAGCAGAAAAAGGCCAGCAGGAACCAGAACACCTGCCTGTCCTCTTTCAGGTGGCGGAGGGTGTGGCCGATGCGGGCAAAGCTCTGCCGGATGGCATGTTCCTGCACCTCCACAAAGTGCACCTGCTTATACTGGCGCAGCAGGGGCAGGGTGGTCACCAGCCACCAGACGGCGGTGATAAAGAGAGCAAGGTTCAGCGCTGTCATCTGGGAGATGCCGATGCTCCCGGCCCCCAGCACCAGCGCCAGACAGACCACAAAGGGCACACAGCTGCCAATGTAACCCCAGGCATAGCCTTTGGAGGAAACCTCATCCATCCGGTCCGGCACAGTCACATCGCTGAGCATGGAGTCATAGAACACCAGACTGCCCGAAAAGCCCACCTTAGCAAAGATGAAGATGAGCAGGAACGGTAGCCAGGTGCTTGCCATCCCCATGGCGCAGCAGCCGATCACACCCACTGCCACGCAGAAGGTGAAGATGGGCTTTTTGAAGTTGCGGGTATCGGCCAGTGTGCCAAGGATCGGGCTGAGCACCGCCGTGATGACTGTGACCGCCGAAGCTGCATAGCCCCAGTAGGCCAGATACTCCACCGAGCTCAGGCCGCCCTCCTCAGCCAGTGCGTTGAAGAAGATGGGGATCAGCGTTGCCACCAGCAGCACAAACGCCGAGTTGCCCACATCGTATAAGATCCACGCCCGTTCCAGGCTGGTCAGGCGAACTTTTTGCTTTGCTTCGTTCATTTACGTTCCTCTCAAAATTCTCCGAAGGTGTGGTCATAGGCCTTGTCCAGCGGTGCGCCGTTGGAGAGCCCTTCCACATATTCCGTGATGAGCCGCACTGCCAGCGGGAGAGCCTGCTGATACAGCGCTTCCAGCTCTTTGTCGCTGGCCTCGCACCGAGGATTGGGCTGGAGGTTCGCCACCAGCCCGTGCATGACATCATAGGTACCTGCCGCTTTCAGGGCCGTCAACACCACCCAGCGCTTGACCGGGCTGGTAGCCTGCAGCAGATGGTGCACCCGCACCATGCCCCGCATGGCTCCGTAGGTCTCGTCTGCCGTGACATTTTCGTAGAACGGCGCAATGATCTTTGCAAACTCCCGGTTGGGGCGGATATGCCCCGCCGTGAAAAAGTGCATCGGATCAAGCGCGTCCTCCCGCATCAGCTGGTTGTCAAACTCCGTCTCGATCTCGCAGTGGCTCACACCGCTTTCCCGGGTATAGCGCTCCACATAGGGGTGGCAGGTGCTGTCCAGTGCAAAGTGGCAGACGAACCCCAGCGCATAGGCCAACGCAGCATTCTTGTTGCGGGCCGTGTTCACCACGCCCCGGGCCCGGGTAAAGAACACCCGGCCCGGCTGCTCGTGCATGGCGTTGCCCAGCCGGTTCACGGGGTTGGACTGCAATGCCCGGTAGTAGAACATCAGGTCAGGCCCGTGCAGGCCCATATCATACAGCGGCCGGTACGGGGTGATCTTTTCCCGCAGCTCCCTGGGCAGCTGCACCAGAACATCCGCACCAAAGCGGCGGTGTGCATACGTAGATGGCATATCCTCTCTCCTCCTTTTCGTACCAGAATCAGTATAGCAGAATCCCACCCCCGCCGCCACCCTTCCGGGTCTGATTTGTGTAAAATTTTTGAGATATTTTTCATCACGCCCATCCCATAGCGCAAAAACGCCCCGCCGGTCTCCCGGCAGGGCGCTTTCGCAGGGTGGTATTGCAGACCAGTTCGGTCTGTGAAACACCCGGCAGCTTTCAGTTATTCCAAACGATCAGTCCTTACGATCTGTCTTTTTTCACCATCATCTTGCTGGCCTTATAGATATCGCCGCAGCCCAGAGTGATGACCAGATCACCCTCCCGGGCGTTCTGTTTGACCCAGTCAGCGGCAGCCTCCAGGCTGTCCACCAGCACAGAGTTGGGGATCTGCGCCGCCAGCTTTGCGCTGGTAATGGTGGGGTCGTTGGGCTCGCGGCTGCCCATGATGGGGGTGATCACCGTGATATCGGGGATCTTGAACACATCCACAAAGTCGTTGAACAGCATCTTGGTCCGGCTGTATGTAAACGGCTGATGGACTGCGATGACACGATTGTAGCCCAGCTCCTTGGCGGTGTTCAGGGTTGCGCGGATCTCGGTGGGATGGTGGGCGTAGTCGTCCACGACCACCGCGCCGTTGCACTCGCCGTAGACCTCAAAACGGCGGCCTGCCCCCTTGAAGTTCAGGGCAGCGTTGGCGCACTCCTCCACGGTCAGGCCCACAGAGCGGCAGACAGCACACATGGCCAGTGCATTGTAAATGTTGTGGCGGCCCGGCACTGCCAGACGGATGTGGCCCAGCTCATTGGTATCCCACTCCTTCAGATCAAATTCAAAGAAGCCGGGCTTGTATTCCTGCACGTTGACAGCACGGTAATCGGCCGCATTGTCAATGGCAAAGGTGCGCACGCGGCGGTCCAGGGTGTACATGACATCCATGGTGTTCTTGTCATCCGCATTGGCAAAGATCATAAAATGGGTCATCAGGGCAAAGCGCTTGAAGGCAAACTTCAGCTCGCCCATGCTGCCGTAATAGTCCAGATGGTCGTTATCGATGTTCAGCACCACGGACATATAGGGGGTCAGCTTGAGGAAGGTCTCGGAGAACTCGCAGGCCTCGATGACGATATCATCGCCCTTGCCGGCCTTGCCGTAGCCGCCGATGAGGGGCAGCTTGCCGCCGATGACTGCAGAGGGATCACGGCCTGCCAGCTCCAGTGCGGTGGTGATCATGGAAGTCGTGGTGGTCTTGCCGTGGGTGCCGGAAACGCAGATGCTGTCCTTGTACAGGCGACTCACATAGCCCAGCAGAACGCTGCGCTCCACAGTGGGGATGCCATAGGAAGCGGCGGCGTTCAGCTCCACGTTGTCCTTGGCAATGGCGGCAGAGTAGACCACCAGGTCAGAGCCGATCACGTTGTCCGCAGCATGACCCAGGCTGACCTTCACGCCCATCTCCCGCTCCGAGCGGATGATGCTGCCGTCCAGCACATCGCTGCCGGAGATATCATATCCCTTGGCAGTGAGGATCTGGATCAGCGGATACATACCGCTGCCGCCGCAGCCGATGAAGTGGATCTTTTTTACATTATCCAGCAGATGCATGGTATAATCAGTAACGAACATAAGCAGGCAAACCTCCAATAAACAAACGGCCGCAAGGCAGACCGAATCCATCTTAATTCTTGGGTACTACTTATTATATAATTTTTGGCCGACAAAATAAACAGTTCCGAGCGAATTTTCGGAAAGAACCAGAAACTCCGGCACATTTTTGTGACAACTGTACAGATAGCCCATGGATTTTCGCCCCTTTTGCACACTTCATAAAAGATTTACATTTTTTATCAGCTTGATAGCTAACAATTTTGAAGTATTTGTGGTATGATAGTTGCGAATTTTGAACTATCACACTGCCGCCGGACGCGCGGCTGGAAAAGAGGAATCTCATTTTGAACATCAAGATCACTGCGGACAGCACCTGCGATCTGTCCGAAGCGCTGCTCCGGCAGTGGAACATCAGCCTGATCCCCATGCACATCCTCATGGGGGAGGAAAGCTATCTGGACGGCGTTACCATCCACCCCGCCGATGTATTCGCCCATGCCCAGAACGGCGGCAAAATGCCCAAATCCGCCGCCCCTAATCTGGTGGAATACACCGACTTCCTCGCCCCCTTTGCCAGAGACTACGATGCCGTCATCCACATCAATGTCGGCTCCAAATTCTCCTCCTGCTTCCAGAACGCCCGGCTGGCGGCGCAGGAGTTCGGCAACGTCTATGTTGTGGACAGCGAGAATATCTGCACCGGGCAGGGCTATCTCGTCCTGCAGGCAGCCAAATGGGCCGCTGACGGCCTGCCGCCCAAGAACATTTCCATGCGCTTACAGGGCCTTGCCAAGCGGATCGAGTTGAGCTTTGTGCTCAACCAGCTGGACTACATGGCCAAAAGCGGCCGCTGCTCCGGCGTGCTGGCCTTCGGGGCCAACATTCTGGGCATCAAGCCCAGCCTGGCCGTCATCGATGGTGAACTGAAAGTCGTGCGGAAATACCGGGGCAGTCTGCCCATCTGCGTGGGCAAGTACATCACCGACCAGCTGGCGAACCGGGAGGACATCGACCGCAGCATGGTGTTCATCTCTTCCACTCAGGCAAAGCCCGGCTGCATGGAGGCCATCAAGGCCGGACTGCGGCAGTACGGCAATTTTGAGAATGTCTACGAGACCGACATCGGCACCACCATCGGCGGCTATTCCGGCCCCGGCACCATCGGCATCGTGTTTGCACGCAAGCAGTAAATTTCTCCCTGCACACAAAAAAGACGCGCTCATCACAGAGCGCGTCTTTTTTTGTTGATATCCGTTTTTCTCAGCTCAGCCGTCCGCTTTCTACCGAGAAGCTCAGGTCGGCCACGGCCATGGTGGATCTGCGATGGGAGACCAGCAGAACAGTCTTTTCCCTGCACTCATCCCGCACGGCCTTGAGGATGATCCCTTCGTTCAGGCTGTCCAGATTGGAGGTAGGCTCGTCCAGCAGGAGAAAGGGTGCATCGTGCAGGAAGGCACGGGCCACACCGATGCGCTGGCGCTCACCGCCGGAGAGTGCACCGCCCAGCTCGCCCACAGGGGTATCATATCCCTTGGGCAGGCTGTTGATAAAGCCATCCAGCGCGGCCTTTCTGCAGGCAGCCTCCACCTCGGCACGGGTGGCATCGCGCCGGGCGATCCGGATGTTGTTTTCTATGGTATCGTCAAACAGCTCCGTTTCCTGGGTCACAAGACTTTCCTGGGCGCGCAGGGCGGCAGTGTTCACGGTGCGGATGTCACGTTCACCAAACCGGATGGTGCCGCTGCTCACATCCCAGAAGCGCATGAGCAGCCGCAGAAAGGTGGATTTGCCGCTGCCCGAGGGGCCGATCACCACCACCACCTCGCCCCGGTGGATCTGCGCGCTTACATCGCTGAGCGCCACGAACGCGCCGTTATCAAAGGTTTTGCGCAGGTTTTTTACATCGATCAATACGTCAGTGGTCACTGTTGCGCAGCCTCCTTTCGAGCATCCGGAAAAGCTTGGATAGGAACAGTACGATCAACAGATAGATCAGGGCAATGGCAATCAGCGGCATGAAATTGCTGTAGGTCAGGGACCGGATGGTCAGACCTCCCTGCGTCAGGTCGGCCACGCCGATGTAGAAGGCAATGGAGGTTTCCTTTAACAGAGCGATAAATTCGTTGCAAAGCGCCGGCAGAACCGCCTTGAAGGCCTGGGGAAGCACCACATAGACCATGGTCGAGGCAAAGCCGAAGCCAAGGGACCGCCCTGCCTCCGTCTGGCCGTCATCCACAGCCATGATTCCGCCCCGTATAATTTCCGAAACATAGGCGCCGGAGTTGAGACCGAAGCAAATGACCGCCGAAGTGAAGCTGTTGACGCCAACGGGCAGGAGAACCACAAAGTAGATAATCATCAGCTGGATCATCACAGGCGTTCCCCGCACGACCGTTACATAGATCTCCACAATTTTGTTCAATACCGTCAGCCCGCCTGCTTTATCATGGGTACACCGGATGACCGACACGATGAAGCCAATGAGAATA
>ERZ824600.3601-NODE-3601-length-14602-cov-3.161752_pt1 | contig 14602 bp, 11 predicted proteins | sample MGYA00519933_ERZ824600 | MGnify/ENA primary metagenome ERZ824600 (study PRJEB31778, sample SAMEA3449178) | human gut metagenome | biome: human gut; feature: human-associated habitat; material: faeces | place: United Kingdom | collected 2010/2012 ... | reverse complement strand
TCGTCCAACACCCTGCATACGGTTTCACGCAACGTGTCCACGTTCATGACGGGACGTTTCAACAGTTCGTCCCATTCTTCTTTTTGCGGATATTTTATCACATTCATTTGCTGTCCTCCTCTTTTTGATATGAAAATACCGGCCTGTCCGGCTCAAAGAATCATCTTCTCTACGGGAACGACCAGAATGCCCTGCGCTCCCAACTCCTTCAGTTTGGAGATAATCTCCCAAAAGCGGGACTCGTCGATGACGGTGTGCACGCTGCTCCACCCTTCCTGCGCCAAAGGCATCACCGTGGGGCTTTTGGCTCCGGGCAATACGGACACGACATCTTTCACCTTGTCCGACGGCACGTTCATCAGGACGTATTTCTTGTCTTCCGCACTCTTTACCGCCTCAATGTGGAACAGCAATTCGTCCAAAATCGCCTTCTTGGCATCGTCCATGTTCCGGTTGGCGATGAGCAACGCCTCGCTCTTCATGACGACGGCCACCTCCTGCAAGTTATTGCTAACCAAGGTGGAACCGGAGCTTACGATATCGAAAATACCGTCGGCCAACCCGATACCGGGCGCTATCTCCACCGAGCCGGTGATAATGTGTATGTCGGCCGAAATATGGTTTTCCTGCAAGTAACGACGCAGGATAACCGGATAGGAGGTGGCAATCTTGCGGCCGTTGAACCACGACAACCCGGGATAATCAATATCTTTGGGTATCGCCAGCGAGAGGCGGCATTTGCTGAAACCCAGCTCCTTGACAATCTCGGCTTTGCGTTCTTTTTCGAGGAACTCGTTCAGACCCACAATTCCCACGTCGGCAACACCCGAAGCAACAGAGTCGGGAATGTCGTCGTCTCTCAAAAACAACACTTCGATGGGGAAATTGGGCGACTGCACCAGCAAGGTGCGCTTGCCCGACGATAATTTGATACCAGTTTCTGAAAGCAGAGCCATCGAATCTTCGTTGAGACGGCCCTTTGATTGAATCGCAATGCGTAACATTTTATTTCGTTTTTATATGATATTCGTTTTTCCTTTTTGCCAACAAAAAACGCCTGCCCCGACAGAGGCAAGCGTTTCTAAACGTTATGTTCATGTATATACACAACCACTCACCCCTTACTCGTAAGAGCCATGATGAAAATGGTGGTGATGAATAGTGCTATACATAATGTTTCTCTTGTTTTATGCGACAAAGATAACGAATTTGCAGAAAATTCAAAAGATTTTGTGATAAATTTTTTTCGAAAGCCATTTTTTCAAACTTTCAGACCCGACAAGAAAGGGCTCTTTCTCCTTATATAGGAAAGCGACAAAGGGGTATCGGCCAAAGTCGGTGGACGAAATCCAAAATATCATTGGAGAAAGATGGTATTTCTCCAAAATTTCATATCTTTGGGAAAAGGGCATAGAGCCGATTAGACAGCAGGTCGGAGGGGAAAACCTTCCCGTCAAAATCCATCGGCCCTAAATTATTGTTGAAAATCTTCTAAAAACATAGAACATTATGGATATGACCCTCGAACTGATATTCCGTCCCCTGGTTGCCGGACTGCTGGGTGCCGTCATAGGTCTCGACCGGGCTTACCGGGCCAAAGAAGCCGGTTTTCGCACCCACTTTCTTGTGTGCCTGGGCAGCGCCCTGTTCATGGTCGTGTCGCAATACGGATTTTCCGACGTTCTACAAGAAGGCATCACCCGCTTCGACCCCAGTCGGGTTGCGGCACAGGTGGTAAGCGGCATTGGCTTCATCGGTGCCGGTACCATCATTATACACCGGCAATTTGTGCGCGGACTGACTACCGCAGCCGGGCTATGGGCCACCGCGGGTATCGGACTGGCCATCGGAGGCGGTCTGTACTGGCTGGGCATCGCCGCTACGGCCTTTACACTCCTCGGTCTGGAACTGCTCACTATTATGTTCAAGAAAACCGGTATTCACAGTTGCAGCATCAGATTCTCGACCGGAATCTATGAGAATATTGCCAAAACAACAGAGATGATACGCCAGCAAGAGGGTCGCATCACCTCGTACGAAGCCGAAGAGCGTACCATAGGTACCGACAAACGATATTATGTATCTATCATCATCCGCTACAACTCCCCCAAAGAAGAGTTCAACATTCACCAATATCTGCAACAACTCCCCGACCTTTTCATCGAAAAAATCGAATAAGAAAAAAAATGAATAAAAACCAATACCCTCCTCTTACCTACAAATGTGTAAAATATACAACAAAAAATTTTTAACAAAGCAATAAAAGTTTTGCTTTATGTTTTTTTATTCACTAACTTTGCTGCACAGAATTCCATTCTTAAACAAAAAAATTTGTTTGAATCCCCAAAAACAAATCTCTCTATGAAATTTGTTCGCAGAGAGTTCGGTCCGTGAGGATAGACTTTTTCATTCTATTAGAGCATCTTTTGCAGGAATTATACCCTGTTAAAAGAAGAAATGCCATTGTCTGGGATAGATAATGGCATTTTTTTTGATTTACAAAACCCGATATAAACATTATACACAAGAAAACAAAGCTAAACAATTTAGCCTTTTTCGCTGTATCTTTGCCTCGTCAATTAGAAAACTCTTACATGATAAAGTGTGTCCTACCCGTACTTGAAATGAGCTGCGCCGTATGCGCGAACAATGTCGAGACAACGGTAAAAAAATTGCCGGGAGTACTCTCGGCCACCGTCAATTTTGCGAGCGAAAACCTCGTTCTTACCTACGATCCCTCGGCCATCACTCTCGAAGAGATTGCCGCAGCCGTAGAAGCTGCCGGCTACGGTCTTGTCATCAGTGAAGAGGAGAAAGAGAAACAACGCGAGGCAGCCGCGACCCGGCACTACAAGTCGCTTCGCAACCGGGTCGTAGTGGCATGGATTTTTGCCTTGCCACTCATGGCTATATCAATGGGCTGCATGCACACCCCACATATCGAATGGCTCCTGCTGCTGCTCACCCTGCCCATTCTACTCTACTCGGGACGCGATTTCTATATCCACGCCTGGAAACAACTGCGACAACACTCGGCAAATATGGATACACTCGTAGCCCTAAGCACCGGAGTCGCCTTTCTGTTCAGCCTGGCAATGACCCTCTTTCCCCAATATTGGAACAGTCGGGGCATAGAGACCCACGTCTACTACGAAGCCTCGGGTATGATTATAGCCTTTGTACTCATCGGGAAACTCATGGAAGAGCGGGCCAAGCGCAATACCTCTTCGGCCTTGAAAAGCCTGATGAACCTGCAACCGCAAACAGCCTTGAAAATCACCGAAGAGGGACCGCAAGAGGTACATATTGCCACATTGAAGAGAGGAGACCGCATCCTGGTGCGTCCGGGTGAAAAAGTCGCAGTCGACGGAGTGGTCGTACACGGAGAATCGTTTGTCGACGAAAGCATGATCAATGGCGAACCCATACCTGCCGGCAAGGCCCAGGGCGACAGCGTGCTGGCAGGGACCATCAATCGCGACGGGGCTCTCACCATCGAAGCACAGGCCGTAGGGGCACAAACCCTTCTCGCCCAGATTGTGCGCCAAGTGCAGGAGGCACAAGGCAGCAAGGCTCCGGCCCAACGGCTGGCCGACCGTGTCAGCCGCCGCTTTGTGCCCACAATCATCATACTGGCCTGCCTTACCTTTGCCGGCTGGCAATGTTTCTACTCGGGCGACAACGTACTTGCCCACAGTCTGCTGACGGCCGTATCGGTACTGGTCATCGCTTGCCCCTGCGCATTGGGGCTGGCCACCCCGACGGCCTTGATGGTAGGCATAGGCAAGGCTGCCGGCGAGCATATTCTCATCAAAGATGCCGTCGCACTGGAAAAGATGGGACAAATCGACTGTATGGTACTCGACAAGACCGGCACACTCACGCAGGGACGTCCCGAGGTGGTCGATGTGGTGTGGCTTCAACCCGAAGAGCAATACGCCGCTCCACTTGTGGTGGCCGAAGAGCAATCGCAGCACCCGCTGGCCAAAGCCATCGCGAAACACTGGGAAAGTCATGCAGCAACACGGTCTGTCACCATCGACCGATATGAAAATGTATCGGGCAAAGGCATCGAATTTGAAATTCAGGGCGAGACACTGCGCATCGGCAACCGGACATTCATGACGGCATCATCAATCGGCTCCGATACAGAAACCAGAATCGCCACATGGCAGAGCGAAGGAAAAAGCATCGTCTTCTACGGAAACCACAAGGGCATTATTGCCATTATCGCCATTGCCGACAAGATAAAGGAGTCGTCGCATGAAGCTGTTGCCCGCCTGCAACAACTCGGCATCGAGGTATATATGCTCACCGGCGACGACTCGCCAACGGCACGCACCGTGGCCGGAGCCGTTGGCATATCCCGCCTCAAGGCCAATGCCCTGCCACAGGATAAGGAAGACTTTGTGCGCACACTGCAAGGCGAAGGGAAAACCGTCGCCATGGTGGGCGACGGCATCAACGACTCTCAGGCCCTGGCCCGGGCCGATGTAAGCATCGCCATGGGGCAAGGTACCGATATTGCCATGCAGGTGGCCATGGTTACACTCATGAACTCCGATCTCAACCTTCTCACACGTGCCGTCGTACTCTCTCGCAGTACCATGCGCATCGTACGGGAAAACCTCTTCTGGGCCTTCATCTACAATGTCGTGTGCATACCGGTAGCCGCAGGTGTCCTGTTTCCGGTTAACGGCTGGCTGCTCAATCCCATGTGGGCCAGCGCTGCCATGGCATTCAGCTCGGTATCGGTGGTACTCAACAGCCTGCGCCTGAAATGGAAATAATTTTTAATAATCTCTCAAACGCTTAACGGCCAACAAAAAATCAAAACTTCATAACCTTCCAACCAATAACATTATGGAAACTCGAAAATTCAAGACAAACGCCAAATGCGGAGGCTGTGTCGCCAAAATCGAAGCCTCGCTCCACGCAGCCGTAGCCCGCGACCAGTGGGACATCGATCTCACCACACCCGACCGTGTACTCACCATCACCTGCGACCTGAGCGACGACGACATCGTGCGCCTCGTCACCGCAGCCGGCTTCAAAGCCGAAAAGATAGGATAGGCTCACTTCAAAGAAACCTCGACACCGCATGATGTCGAGGTTTTATTCCTGTCAATGAGAAAAAATAATCGGCAAAAGTGTAACCTTCGTTCTGCGTGCACGTCTAAGAGGTAAAACCATCAACCCTCACGCCATGAAAAAACTCTATCTGCTTCTATTGCCCTGCCTTCTGCTGGCCGTAGCCTGCAACCGCGGTCTTACCATCGAACTCCCCGAAATAACCCATAATTTTTCCACCAATAACCTGGTCCTTGAACGCATCGTGCGTACCTCCGAGACAACACGTCTCGACCTGACCGTGTGCTGCCTGCCGGGAAGCCGATTCTCGATATCGCCCGAAACGCACCTGAAAAGTTCAAAGGGGGAAAAAACATATGCTCTCATCGGCACCGAAGGCGTCGAGACAGGAAAGAAGATTCAATCCGACTCGACAGGACTGACGGCTGTCTCCCTGTTTTTCGAACCGCTGGCCGACGATGAAGAGCAAATCGACTTCATCGAAAGCGAAGAGTGGCAACTCCTCGGTATCAGCCTCTCCCCGCGAAAGAAACCGGCCAAAATCGAGTGTCTCATCGAAGGGACGGTCTCAGGCCGCCCCCAAAGCACGGCCATCTTGCTCAACAGCCCCGAAGAGGTGTTCAACCGGTACAAAAAAGGGAATATCGTCATTCCCGTACGCAACGGGAAATTCTCGTACCGACTGTACACCGACACCTGTACGGTCTATGGGCTCTGCTTCAACGACGAGTGGATAAATGGCCGTGCATACATCAAAGAATTTTTTGCCGAGCCGGGACGCCTCGTGCTTACCATCAAAGGAGATGACACCTTTCGTGTCGAAGGGGGCAAACTCAACGACGAGTACCAACGACTCAGTTTCTACGGACAGGATCGCATGCAAGCTATTTACGACAGACGCGACTCTCTCGATAAAGCCCGGCAATTATACACACCGAAGGTCTATGCCCTCTTCGACGAAATGGATTCCTGCACCGACCACTCCAAACGGAACTTGCTGAGCGAGAAATTCCAGAACCTGCGGGTCGACGGGAAAGCATACAGCCGGGAAGGCGATGCCCTGGATAAAATGGCGCAAAAACTCTTAAACGAAATCGGGAAATGGGAGTTTGCCCAAATCAAGGAACTCCCCTCCTTGGCCACCTACTACCTGCTACACGAAAAACTGAAAGCGTGCATTGTCTATGACAAACAGCCGGCACCCGATTCTCTGGTCGATGTTTACCGTACCCTATACCACCCCTCCTATCCCGAACACCCTTTCACCCGGGAAATCGAAACGTACCTCCAAGCGCAACAGACATTTGTCGGCGGTAAATACATCGACCTCGTCCTGCCCGATACCACAGGCACACCTCACCGGCTCTCGGAGCTGTTACAGGGTAGCAATATTGCCCTCATCGACTTCTGGTCGATTCACTGCGGCCCCTGCCGCCGCACCTCAAAGGCGATGATTCCCGTGTATGAAAAGTTCAAGGACAAGGGTTTCTGCATCGTCGGCATCAGCCGCGACGGCATGCAACAGATGATACGGGGCATACGCCATGACGGCTATCCGTGGATAAACCTCATCGACGAATACAACAGAAACCAGATATTCAAAAGCTACGGTATCGACAATTCCGCCGGCTACACGTTCCTGGTCGACAGCTGCGGCACCGTCATTACCGCCGGCGCTTCGGCCGAAGAGATGACGGCCATCGTCGAAAAATATTGCCGGTAAAGCTACATAGCCAGGGGCCTCTCCGGGTAGCAGAGAGTACCGGACAGAGGCGTTCAGGTATGGCGTAACCGTTCTCCCCACAATCGGTCCGTATCTCGGAATGAGTTACGGACCGACTAATTACACCCGATTTTCAGAGTCTTTAACACTTTACCATAAAACCTTGACAGCGATTGGGAGTCTAACAGCAAAAACCACTTAAACGCTATTCTCCTGTCATGAAAAAAATGATTCTGTTTGCTCTGTCCCTCGTGTGGATAGCAAGCGCAACGGCACAAATCCGCTCGGACTACCGCGAAAAAGAGATGAGTTGGACCCGCACGGCCAAACGTATCGACGACCGATTCTTCTACCTCTACACCGACGAAGCCAAACGCATCGCCGACAATCTGGTACTCTACCAACTCGAGTCAGGTGCCTGGCAAAAGAATGTCTACTTCCCGGCCGAAATCACTGCCGAACATAAGAAAGAAATATCGGCCAACAAGAAACACGTTGAATGGGGTACCATCGACAACGGCTCTACCACAACCGAAATCATCTATCTCTCGAAAATGTACAACGTCATACGCGACGAGAAATATAAGAAAGCGGCTCTGAAAGGTATTGAATACCTGCTCGAAGCGCAGTACGAGAATGGCGGGTGGCCCCAGTTCTTCCCCAACGCCAAAGGGTATGCCCGGCACATTACCTACAACGACAACGCCATGGTGAACGTAATGCGGGTGCTGCAAGACATCTTTGAATACGACCCGCTTTACTGGTATGTACCCACATCACTGCGCGAGAAAGCCAAGACGGCCTTTGACAAAGGCGTGCAATGTATTCTCGCCACCCAGGTAGTGCAAGACGGCAAACCCACCGTATGGTGTGCCCAGCACGACTTTGAAACGCTGGCGCCGGCCAAGGCCCGCGCCTATGAACTGCCCTCGCTCAGCGGACAGGAGTCGGACAACATCGTGCTGCTGCTCATGGATATTCCCAACCCTTCGCCCGAGATTGTAGCCGCCGTAGAGAATGCCATCGCCTGGTTTGAGAAATCGAAAATCGAGGGTATCCGCCTTGAATATTACCGCAACGACGAGGGCAAACGCGACTACCGCGTTGTGGCATGCGAGAAATGTCCGGTGCTGTGGGCACGCTTCTATGAACTCGACACCAACCGGCCCTTCTTCTGCGACCGCGACGGCATCAAGAAGTATGACGTGTCGCAAATCGGACACGAACGGCGCACAGGATACAGCTGGTACAACAACGACGGCCGTTCTGTTCTTACCCGCTACAAAATGTGGAAACGGGAGATGGGCGACAAGATGGCCCGCCCCCAAGGAGCGAAAAGAGACCGCCGCTAAACCGACATATCCATAGATATTTCACAAGTTGCAAAAAACATAAAGGGCCGCCCTTGTCGAGGGCGGCCCTTTGTTGTTATTGAGTCATCGTATCCTGCGAGGTTTCCTATCAGAGGTTGAAAAGACTCTTGTACAGGGAACGTCCGGCAGGAGTTGTTACCATCGTTTCGAGATAATCGGCGGCCTTGTCCATGGCATAATAGCCTTCAATGAGATTGACGATGAGGTCGGCCTCGAAAAGCGGCTCGAAATGTAATCGGCGGGCGGCAGGCAACTGATGGTGCGACCCGACGACATCGGCCAGCCAGACTTTTTCCTCCTCGGTGAGCGCGGCCTCCTCTTTCAACCACTCGGAGACCATGCAACGACCGGTTTCCTGTTGATGCAACGGCCGGCTGTCGCCATACTGACGCCGTGCCTCGGGACAACCTATATCGTGCAGCCAGGCAGCAATTTCGAGCAAATCGGTATGGTGTCTGTCGCACTCCTCGCCCACAGCAATAAGCCAGGTATAAGAAGCTACCTCCTGTGTATGGACAATCTGCTCATACGTCGGCGGGGTGCCGATATAATAATCGACAACCCGCCGAGCTATGGAGTCTTTTAAATTCCATTGCATAATGCAGCGATTCAAAAGATGGTTTTACAACGTTACGCCCGTTTTGAAGATGGCTATTTCGCGGTACCCTTTTTTCTCGTTGTTTACCGGTTCGCCACTGGCCACGGCTATCACATACTGAATGAAACGCTCTACGACGGTTTCCATCTTTTCGCCATCGACCAGCGTTCCGGCATTGAAGTCGATCCAGCCGGGCTTGTGAGCAGCCAAGTTGCTGTTGGTCGAAATCTTCATCGTGGGGACATAGGTTCCGAAAGGTGTTCCACGGCCCGTGGTGAAGAGTACTATCTGGCAACCCGACGAGGCAAGTGCCGTAGCAGCAACCAGGTCGTTACCGGGCGCACTGAGTAGGTTGAGACCTTTGGTTTTGAGACGTTCGCCATACATCAACACGTCGCGCACAATCGATTTGCCGCACTTCTGCGTGCAACCGAGCGACTTGTCTTCCAGGGTAGAGATACCACCCGCCTTGTTTCCGGGCGAGGGGTTTTCATACACCGGTTGGTTGTTGGCCATGAAGTAGGCCTTGAAGTCGTTGATGAGATGAACGGTCTTGTCGAAAAGTTCGGGCGTGGCACAACGGTTCATGAGTATGGTCTCGGCACCGAACATTTCGGGAACCTCGGTAAGTACCGTAGTACCGCCCTGCGACACGAGGAAGTCGGAGAAGACGCCCAACAGAGGATTGGCCGTGATACCCGAGAATCCGTCGGAACCTCCACATTTGAGGCCCACACGCAACTCGCTCAGGGGGACATCGACGCGTACATCTTTCGAGGCTTTGGCATAGAGGTCGCGCAGAAGAGACATGCCGGTTTCGAACTCGTCGTCGACTTTCTGACACACCATGAATTTTACGCGTTCTTCATCGACCTCGCCCACCAGTTCGCGGAAAGCGTCCATCTGGTTGTTCTCACAACCGAGACCGACAACCAACACGGCTCCGGCATTGGGGTGCTTCACCATGTCGCGCAACACCTTGCGGGTGTTTTCGTGGTCGTTACCGAGCTGCGAGCAGCCGTAATTGTGGGGGAACGATACAATGGCATCGACACCCTTGCCGCCGGTTTCCTGACGCAAAGCCTCGGCCAGTTGATTAACAACACCGTTGACGCACCCGACAGTAGGGATAATCCATATTTCGTTACGGACGCCCACCTCGCCGTTTTTCCGGCGGAAGCCTTTGAAGGTCAGTCCACGGTCGGGTTGGGAAACGTCGACCAGTTTCGGGGTGTAGGTATATTCAAGCAATCCTTCGAGATTGGTCTTGATGTTTTTCTCGTTCACCCAGGCACCGCAGGCAATGGCAGCCCGCGCGTGTCCGATGGGATAGCCGTACTTGATGATATTTTCGTCGGCGGCAAAATCTTGCAAAGCGACTTTGTGCCCGGCGGGAATGTCTTCGGCCACGACGATTTCGACTCCGTCGACCGTAAGCCGGTCGCCCTTTTTCAAGGGGTCGACGGCTACGACAACGTTATCGGAAGGATTGATTTTAATAAAACGTGAGCTCATAGAATAGAATTAGAGTATGGTTTTCACTGTTTCAAGCATACCTTTTTCTTGAATAGAATCGAGGTATCCTTTCACGGCATCGGTCAAGCCGGGAATGTTGTTGAGATTTTCACCCCAAATCGATTCGGCTGCCAATACGCCTTCGGCCACTTTCTTGGTGCAACCGGTAGCCCACAGGTCTTTGAGCAGCTGCATGATTTCGGGAGCATCGTTGGGAACGATTTCGGCACCGTCGGCGCGCACACCGCCCTTGTAGTAGGTGATAATGGCAGCCAAGCCCAGTACAAGACCCTTGGGAAGTTCGCCCTTGCGTTCGAGATATACTTTCAGGCCGGGCAGGTCGCGGGTCTGGTATTTGGGGAAGGAGTTGAGCATGATAGAGGTTACCTGGTGGTCAACAAACGGATTGTTGAAACGTTCGAGCACGTCTTCGGCAAATTTTTTCAGCTCGTCTTTCGGGAGGTTGAGGGTCTCCATCAACTCGTCGAACATGACTTTGTGAATATATTTGCCGATTACCTCGTGCTGGCAGGCATCACGCACGATGTTGATGCCCGACAGATAAGCTACGGGCGAAAGCACCGTGTGCGGGCCGTTGAGCAGGGTTACCTTGCGTTCGTGGTAAGGAGCCTCTGAGGGAACGAAAAGTACGTTGAGACCGGCCTTGTCGGCGGGGAATTCTTTGGCAACGCTCTCGGGAGCCTCGATTACCCAGAGGTGGAATATCTCGGCTTGAACCACCAGATTGTCGTCGTATTGCAGTTTTTCCTTGATGGCAGCAATGTCTTTGCGGGGGAAGCCCGGCACGATGCGGTCTACGAGGGTAGCATATACGCCGCAAGCCTCTTCGAACCATTTTTTGAAGCCATCGCCAAGGTTCCACAATTCAATGTACTGATAGATGGTCTCTTTGAGTTTGTGTCCGTTGAGGAAAATCAACTCGCAGGGGAAGATGATAAGACCCTTGCTCATGTCGCCGTTGAAGGTTTTGTAACGACGGTAGAGCAGCTGAGTCAGTTTGCCGGGATAGGAAGAGGCGGGAGCATCTTCGAGCTTGCAGGTGGGGTCGAAGGCAATACCGGCTTCGGTCGTATTGGATATTACGAAACGCATCTCGGGCTGATCGGCCAGTTTCATGAATTCCTCATTCTGGGTGTAGGGATTCAAGGCGCGGCTGATGACATCAATCATCGTCAGGCTGTTTACTACCTGACCCTTGTCGAGACCTTGCAGGTTTACGTGATAGAGGCAATCCTGTCCGTTCAACATATCGACCATACCTTTGTCGATGGGTTGTACAACAACGACACTGCTATTGAAATCGGCTTTCTGGTCCATGTTGTAGATAATCCAGTCTACAAATGCACGCAGGAAGTTACCTTCTCCAAATTGAATAATGCGTTCGGGGTATTTATTGGCCCGAGCAGTAGTTCTGTTAAGCGGTTTCATAGGTTTTTACGTTTAAATGAAAATGTATTTTAGAAAAGTTGAAAATCGGTATAATAGTCGATATTCTCGGCCGTGAGAATATCTATGGGCATGAAGTTCCGCCGCGGCACCTCTTTCTTGAAGACTTTATATTCGCACAAGGCTTTCATGCCCCGATAGCCTTGCAACTCGGGCCGTTGCGAAAGCAGGTAACGGATTTTACCTTCTTTCAGTGCCTTGACGTTGGGCAGCAACAACTCATACCCCAACAGCCGGAATGGCGACCGTTGCAGGTCGTCGAGATAATAGGCGATGCGAAAGGCGCGGGAATTAAAGGTTATCCCTTCTCTCACTTTGGGGTACTGAATAAAAAAGTCTCGAATGGTTTGCAGGTTCAACCGGTCGTCGGAGGGGTGAAGCATGACCAATTGCAGGCGATGTTGCGGGAGATTCTCCTCGACATATTTCTGGAAGCCCTGGTAACGGAGGTCGGACTGGTTGGAGCCTACGTTGCCGTAACGGTTGATTTTGAAAACGGCAATATCTTGCTGCGGCTCAATATCGGCCAAAAGCAATTTGGCGGCCAAGTAGCCGCTCTGAAAGGAGTCCATGCCGAAATACGACAAGGCATTGGCCTCGGCAATATCCGAATCGATAAAGACATAGGGTATCTGCCTCTTGTCGAGACGTGAAGCCAGGAACACCGAAGGATCTCGGAATATGGGGGCCAACAGCACGGCATCGGGATTCAGAGCCAGCAGCCTGTCGGCCGAGGCTTCAAAATCGCGGCTATCGTACTGGTCAAACAGTATCTGCTCGACATTGACATTCAGGCTGGCATACTCGCGTGCCGCCAGACCTACTCCCCGCAGCACCTCTATCCAATAATCGTATCCGCCGGCCTTGGGCAACAGGGCGGCCACCTTGTAGTGCCGTTTGGAGGCCAAGGCCGAGGCATAAAGGTTGGGCCGGTAGTCCAACTCCTTCAAGACCGCCTCTATCTTTTCGCGCGTCCGCCCCGATACTTCCCCCCTGTTGTGCAACACCCTATCGACGGTACCCGCCGATACGCCTGCCATACGGGCAATATCTTTAATACGGATCTTATCCGAACTTTTTTCCACGGCTTCTGCTGATTTTTCGTTTAAATAAAAACGGTCTTTTTGTTCTCGCAAATATATGGTTTTTATTTTGTACGTCAAAAAAAAATCGTAATTTCGTGCCCGAACACGGTACAATCCGACGGGCCTGTTCCCACATCGGCCAAGGCCTTATCCGGTAACCGTGAACCATTTTCTCCGACCGTTTGGGGCCGGGCTCGGCTCTCCCCTACCGACTGAAAGGACGAAGATTGTTGAGAATAAGATAAATGTCAATGAATATACTTTTTAAAACTTTATCGTTATGAAAAATTTTATGGACGAAAACTTCTTGCTGCAAACACCTACCGCGCAAGAATTATACCACAACCATGCGGCTAAAATGCCCATTATCGACTATCACTGCCACTTGATACCCCAAATGGTGGCCGACGACCACAAATTCAAATCGCTGACCGAAATATGGCTCGGCGGAGACCACTACAAATGGCGCGCCATGCGTACCAACGGTGTCGACGAACGCTATTGCACCGGCAAGGATACTTCCGACTGGGAAAAATTCGAGAAATGGGCCGAGACGGTTCCCTATACCATGCGCAACCCTCTCTACCACTGGACTCACCTCGAACTGAAAACCGCTTTCGGCATTGACAAGATTCTCAACCCCAAGACGGCCCGGGAAATCTACGAAGAATGTAACGCCAAACTGGCCCTTCCCGAATACTCGGCACGCGGCATGATGCGTCGTTACCATGTAGAAGTGGTATGTACCACCGACGACCCCGTCGACTCGCTCGAATACCACATCAAGACCCGCGAGAGCGGATTTGAAATCAAGATGCTCCCCACCTGGCGTCCCGACAAAGCCATGGCCGTAGAGGTTCCCTCTGAATTCCGTGCCTATGTCGAAAAACTCGCCGAGGTAAGTGGCATCACCATCTCGACCTTCGACGACATGGTTGCTGCCCTGAGAAAACGTCACGAATTCTTTGCCGAACAAGGCTGTAAACTCTCCGACCACGGTATCGAGGAATTCTATGCCGAAGACTACACCGAGGCCGAAATCAAAGCCATCTTCAACAAAGTATATGGCGGCACCCAACTCTCGCACGAAGAGATTCTGAAATTCAAATCGGCCATGCTCATCGTATTTGGCGAGATGGACTGGGAAACCGGTTGGACTCAACAATTCCACTACGGTGCTATCCGCAACAACAACTCCAAGATGTTCAAGTTGCTCGGCCCCGACACCGGATTCGACTCCATCGGCGAATTCACCACAGCCAAAGCCATGGCTAAATATCTCGACCGTCTCAACAGCAACGGCAAACTCACCAAAACCATTCTTTATAACCTCAACCCCTGCGCCAACGAAGTGATTGCCACCATGCTCGGCAACTTCCAGGACGGCTCGATACCCGGCAAAATACAGTTCGGCTCGGGCTGGTGGTTCCTCGATCAGAAAGACGGTATGGAGAAACAGATGAACGCCCTCTCGCTTCTCGGTCTGCTGAGCCGCTTCGTAGGTATGCTCACCGACTCGCGCAGCTTCCTCTCCTACCCGCGCCACGAGTATTTCCGCCGTACGCTCTGTAATCTGGTAGGCAACGACGTCGAAAACGGAGAAATACCCTATGCCGAAATCGACCGCGTGCGTCAAATGATAGAAGACATCAGCTACTACAACGCTAAAAATTTCTTTCAATTTTAATCTCAATCAAGACAAACTGCTATGAGCAAAAAAGTTGTTACCTTCGGTGAAATCATGTTGCGT
>ERZ824600.3597-NODE-3597-length-14608-cov-3.650725_pt1 | contig 14608 bp, 7 predicted proteins | sample MGYA00519933_ERZ824600 | MGnify/ENA primary metagenome ERZ824600 (study PRJEB31778, sample SAMEA3449178) | human gut metagenome | biome: human gut; feature: human-associated habitat; material: faeces | place: United Kingdom | collected 2010/2012 ... | reverse complement strand
TCTTGGGAATGATGCGCATGTGGGCTGCGGGGTAGCGCAGGGTGAGGCAGCTGGCCTCGGTGAGGACGACGGCGTCGGTGTTGCGCACGCCGGCTCCTTTGAGGTCGAGCACCTGACGGTCGAAGGGCACGTGCGACCATTTCGAGAGGAACTCAGGGTCGAAGATGAAGCCGTAGTCGCTCATGCCACATTCGTCGAAGACTTCGGAGTAGAGAATGAAGAGACGTCCGAACTTGGAGCGTATCTCGGAGAAGTCGATACCCCATTTGACAAAATCTTCGTCGGCCGATACGATTTTGTTGACATCGAGCTTGTTGATGCGGCCTATGAAGTCGGAACCGCCGATGAGAATCTTGCGCTTGTTGCCGCCGTTGCCGGTGAAGGCCTCTTTGGCGATGTCGATGAGGTCTTCCTGTGTCAGCTCCTTCTCGGGGTCGAACGTGTACTCCTTACCGGCCTGCCACCAGATACCGCCGGTGAGCGATACCTCTTCTTTCTTTTTCGAGTCGTAGATGCGGCTCTTCACGCCGAACATGAAGGTCTTCTCCATTCCCAGACGCATGTCGTAGATGGCAGCCTCTTCCGAGTCGGAAAACTCCCATTCCACCTCTTTGTTGGCGATTTTCTGGAAGGTCGACTGTTCGATTTGCATCTTGAAAATCTGGCAGTAGTTCTGGTCCTTGACGGGCAATGCCTCGAACTGGGCTGTCTGCACGTCGAGTTCGGTGGCGGCGCGGCCCATGCGAATAAGAGTGGTGCCCTGCTCTATCGTGGGTACACAGCCCGTGATGCTGCCGATGGTCTTGCCGTTGATGGCGTAGACATTGAGCTCGCCGGTCTCCTCCTTGCTCGAAATGTACAGCACGAGGTCGGCCTTCGACTGGGTCTTACCGTCGCTCTCATACCCCTTCACGCCCTGCACGAGAATGGTCTCGGACACCTCGAAGATGTCGTTGTTGCTGGTGGTAATCTGCACTTTCTGTGCGGCGGTAGTGGCGCTGCCCGAAGCAGGCTCGGTATAGGTCTCGGAGAGCGTGGCCTTCGTGGGCTTTACATCGACCGAGTAGTAGTCGACAACCATTGAGCCCGATTTGCGGGCACCGGCATAGCGGGAGAGTTGGTCGATAGGAGTCGACATGGGGCGCACTTTGGTGATACGCTTGTCTATCTCGTTCATGAGCAGGTCTTTGCTGTGCCCGCGGGTAATCTCGGTAGTCAAGGGAGTACCCGAAATAATTCGGCCCGAAGTGACGGGAATGATGGCGGCCAGAGCGTAGGCGCAATCATGGAGTACGAATGCCAGCAGGGCGACAAACAGGGCTGTTGCCAGCCAGAACCAGGCGTTCTTTGATTTCAGAAAATTCATAATTTGTTCTTTCATTTGTGTGAAATTTTTAGGTGAATAAATAGGTTGTTATGGTGTGATGCGATTCTTTGTGAGAGAAGGAGTCGGGCGGGTTACAAGTCCCACACGCTGCGGCGGCGTCGGAATCCGAACGCTGCCGAGCGGTTTTCGTCGGCACCTTCTCCGCCGCTGTTGCTGCCGAGCATGGGCAGCGGCGAGCCCTCGTGTTTGGAACGTTCGTTGAGGATACGTTCGTTCCGGCCCCGAATCTCGGCCGCACGTTCGGTATTGTCGAGGTCGAGGTCGTAGTTGATGCCCTTGAAGAGCAGTTCGAGAATCTCGGTCGTGAAGTTGTGCATGAACACATGCTCGCACACGTGGTACACGCGGTCGAGAAACTCTTCAAACTCGGTGTCGCTCATGCCTTTCTGGGCTTTAAAGCGGGCAATGGCGCGGGCGCTGTGCTGCCAGTTCTCTTCCATCTCGCGTTGCAGCAGTTCGCCGGCTCGCACGCGGTGCATAAACTCGTCGTTTTCGCGTTGCAGCTCGATGAGTCGGCTCTCGTCGCCCACGCAAGCCAGAATGTCTGTCCCGAAATGTCGCACGCAGGCTGCCAGAGGGTCGTCGCCTCCCAGAACATCGCCGATAAACTCGGCCATACGCGGGTTCGACATGAAGATGTCGGCCAGCTTCAACTGGTCCTGACACAGGTATTCGTAGCGTTTCCTCAGGTCGTCTTCGTATTCGAGCAGCGAATCGAAGAAGAGGTCGTCATTGTCGAAAACCCTGTCGGGGAAACTTTTGCTCACTCTCGCCAGAAGCATCTCCCGGGAGTTTCGGTGGGTATGGTCATACCCGTTTCCTGTTAAGTCTTTCATACAATTAATGAGTTTTAATAAAGTGAATAGTTGACCACCGGTGTGGTATTTTTACAATGCAAAGAAAAGGGTAGAAGCGACCTGTTATGTGTGATATTTATCAAAAGTATATGCCCTGTTCTTTCTTTTGTTTTTGTGGTAAAAATACCCTACCTGGGAGTGCTGTTGCCCATCGGGAGCGGGCAAAATATCTTTCGGATTATAAATTGCTTATTTCTGAGAGAAAACGTACCTTTGCTATCTCTAAAAGATAACCGATTCAAAACCTATATAAGTATGGCTACAAAACCCTTTAAGTATCAAGAGATGTTCCCTATGGGAAAGGATAACACCGAGTATTATCTTCTCACCAAAGATTATGTCTCGGTCGAGAATTTCGACGGGAAAGAAGTGCTCAAAGTCGAGCCCGAGGCGCTGACCCGCCTGGCCAATGCCGCCATGCGCGACGTGTCGTTCCTGCTGCGTCGCGAACACAACGAGAAGGTGGCCAGCATACTGCACGACCCAGAAGCCAGCGACAACGACAAGTATGTGGCCCTCACCATGCTGCGCAACGCCGAGGTGGCCTGCAAAGGCCAGCTGCCCTTCTGCCAGGACACAGGAACGGCGATTGTCATGGGCAAAAAAGGCCAGCAGGTGTGGACAGGCGGTGGCGACGAAGAGGCTCTCTCGCTGGGCGTATACAAGACCTACACCGAGGAGAATCTGCGCTACTCACAGAATGCTCCTCTCGATATGTACCGCGAAGTGAATACCGGCTGCAACCTGCCGGCACAGATCGACCTCTATGCTGTCGACGGCATGGAATACAAGTTCCTATTTATTGCCAAGGGAGGAGGTTCGGCCAACAAAACCTACCTTTATCAGGAGACCAAGGCGCTCATTACCCCCGACAAGCTGGTCAATTTCCTAGTCGAAAAGATGAAGACCCTCGGCACGGCAGCCTGCCCGCCCTATCACATTGCCTTTGTTATCGGTGGTACCTCGGCCGAGATGAACCTCAAAACCGTCAAGCTCGCTTCGGCCAAGTATTACGACAACCTGCCCACTTCGGGCAATGAGCTGGGACATGCTTTCCGCGATATCGAGCTGGAAAAAGAGGTGCTGCGTGCCGCTCAGGAGTCGGGCATCGGAGCCCAGTTCGGCGGTAAGTATTTTGCCCACGACGTGCGCATTATCCGTCTGCCCCGTCACGGCGCCTCCTGCCCGGTGGGACTGGGCGTTTCCTGCTCGGCCGACCGTAACATCAAGGCAAAAATCACCCGCGAGGGCCTTTGGGTAGAGCGTCTCGACGACAACCCCGGCGAACTTATACCCGATGAACTGCGCCAGGCCGGCGAAGGCAATGCCGTGCGCATTGACCTCAACCGCCCCATGAACGAGGTGCTGGCCGAACTCTCGAAATACCCCGTGGCCACCCGTCTCTCGCTCAACGGTACCATCATTGTGGGCCGCGACATTGCGCATGCCAAGATCAAGGAACGCCTCGATGCCGGCGAGGAGATGCCGGCTTACCTCAAAGAGCATCCCATCTACTACGCCGGTCCGGCCAAGACTCCCAAGGGAATGGCTTCGGGTTCGTTCGGTCCCACGACAGCCGGCCGTATGGACCCCTATGTCGACCTCTTCCAGAGCCATGGCGGTTCGATGATTATGATTGCCAAGGGCAACCGCAGCCAGCAGGTAACCGATGCCTGCCACAAGCACGGCGGTTTCTACCTCGGCAGTATCGGTGGCCCTGCTGCCATATTGGCTCAGAACAGCATAAAGAGTGTCGAGTGTCTCGAATATCCCGAGTTGGGTATGGAAGCCATCTGGAAAATCGAAGTAGAGAATTTCCCCGCTTTCATTTTGGTCGACGACAAAGGCAATGACTTTTTCAAACAGATAAAGCCGCTTTGTCTGGGTTGTCCCAACAAGTGATTGTAATCGAATCGACTATCGAAACCTCCGGCTTATAAGTCGGAGGTTTCTTTTTGCCTTTTTTGAGAGATGTGTGGAAAAATTAGGTGAAACCTTTTTTAGATATACGATATATTTATACCTTTGCCGACGAAAGTATACACCTTTGTGCCGACTTGGAGAAGATGCGGCAAAGGGAGAGGTATATATGGCCGGCTGACGTTGAACGTTTCGCGTGCCATGTTTAGTAAGTGAGGAAACCTTAACCCCCAAAAAATAAAAAAAGTATCATGAAAAGAATTTTTACTCTTTGTGCGTTCCTTTGTGCAGTAATGCTGGGGCGCGCCGGTGAAATTGTCTTGTGCGATTTCGAAAATTACAATGTGGGCGATGTCTTCCAAGTGGAAAGCATTTTTGCCCCGGGCGTAGCCTCGACCGACGGTACGGCAGTTGTGGTTGAAGACCCGACCAACCCCGACAACAAAGTGTTGAAAGTCTCCATCAAAAACTGGAACACCTTTGTGCGCTACGACTTGCCCGATGGTATTTCCGGGCAAAATCTGCTCGACCATTACCAGAAGATTTCTTTCGACCTCTATCGTGACCCGTCGCAGACGAACGACTACATGCAGACCGCCATCTTGCTGGGTGGTGCAGGCGATGGCTCCACAACCCTTTATTGGGATACCGAATTTCCTTTCTTGGGCAACAAGGGAGAATGGATACCCAAAAGCTACGACTTCAATAGCATCTATAATGAGTCGACCTGCATCTTGTTGGGACTCCACTGCGATGTCGTAGAGTATTACATCGACAACATTCGCCTCTCGGGCGTTTCCTCGGTAGAGACCGACACGATTCGTTGGACGGCTTCTACATCGGGTCAGTGGGACGTGGACAAAACAGCCAACTTCGCAGCTATCGAAGATCCCATTGACAACATCACGCCGATTGTGTTCAAAACCGGAAACCGCGTCATCTTCGATGATAATGCATATACAACGGGTGGCCCGAAGGCTCTTAACGTCCAAATCAGAGAAACTGTCGAGCCGTCGACCGTAATATTTGACAACGATATGATAGCATACCGTCTCTCACTGGTCGATGGTGCATCGGGCTACCTCACCGGCGGCGGACAGTTGATTATTGAAGGACAAAAGCAGGTGTCCCTCGACATCGACAATAAAATGGTGAAAGGTACCGTACTCAGAGGTGGAACCTTGCGCATGGGAAAACAGGGCATCGATATGCTGGGTGGTTCATTGTTGGTCGAAGGTGGCGGTACGATAAATGCCTGTCTCGACAACTCGTCGAACAACTATATAACGCTGAATGCTCCTATCACGGTTACCGATGGCGATACCCTCAACATGTATCTGTCGCGCTACACCTATATGATGTCGCCTTTGTCGGGTAGCGGTGTGGTCAACATTTATGCCGGAGGTGAGCGAGTGTACCTGGCCAATGAAAAAGCCAAAGAGTACCCCAACTGGGATCAGTTCTCCGGAACAGTGAACATTTATAAATATACCGACGTGAACGCCTCGGCCGGATATTACGGCGTGATTCTGGGCAGCGGGACAACCTTTAACCCGTCGAGCGTAGAGGAGAGCATCATTGCCGGTAATGTGAATTCGATGTTCGCCAATAAGACGCTGGTATTGCAGGAAGGTGCAGCCATTGCTGCCGAATCGGGCATACGTGGTTATCGCATAGGCGAGTTGCAGACAAAACCGGGTTCCCGCATTTACGGCTATATAAAGTCGAGCGATACACCTGCTTCGTATTATATTGTGGGAAATTCCAATACCGACGCTCTCTTGGCCGGACAGATTGCCCCCTTTGGTACCGACAGACCTGTTGTAGGCCTTATCAAGGAAGGTACCGGAACCTACACGCTTACCTGTGACAACAACGTTATTACCGGTGGTATACAGGTTCTTGGCGGTAAAGTGCTTATCGACAATGATATCAAGAAAGCCGAAGCCGAAGGACTGACCGGTGCCGGATATACGGCCGGAACTGCCAATACCGTCTTTGTGGGTGGTACCATCGGCGGATCGGGTAACATTGCAAGTGATGTTGACGTGTACGGTACACTCGAACCTGGAAGCAACGGCATAGGTACTCTTACCCTTAGAAACTTTGCCAAGGAAAACGATACAGTGTCGATTTACCTGCGCCCCACGACCGTCTTGTCGTTCGAAATCGCATCGCCGCAACACCACGACAGCCTGGTTGTAGATGGTAACCTTATATATTACAACATTACAGAGGACTTTATGGAAAGTTGGGACCTGCCTGTTGTTGAAATCAAGACCGACGACAGCTTTGTCTATAACGAAGGAGACGAATATGTACTTATCTCGGCTTATGGCAAAAGCTCGCTCTACGGCGATCCGTGGAACTTCGACGTGAAGTTGCCCGAGACCGGTGTATGGACCGTTGAGGAGCGTACAACCGATAAGGGTATCCAACTTGTCCTCATTGCAGGTGATGCTGCCGGCGTAGAAAATACCGTAGCCGAGAACGACCCCCGGGTTTATGCCAACAACGGCATCATCTATGTCGAAAACGCCGCTGGTGAGCAAGTTGCCGTTTACTCACTTTTGGGTCAGCAGTTGGAGTCTTTCACGGCTCATGAAGGCGTGAACACCATCAACGACGTGAAGGGCATGGTCGTAGTGAAAATCGGCGAGCATACTTACAAAGTCACCAATTTCTAATAGACTTATAACATACAAATCATGAAGAAACATCTTTTATATCTGCTTTGCCCTCTTTTCATTGCCGCGGCAAATGCCCAGGAGAGTGCTGATACGCAGGCCCTGCGCGACTATGCCGAAAAATGCGGCAAGAAAATAGGTGTTGCCGTCCCCGTGTGGCGCATTGATGTAACCAATGACGGTCTCCCTGAGACGCAGGCTGTTTACAACAATTTCAATATACTCGTTGCCGAGAACGAAATGAAAATCGATGCCCTGCAACCCAACCGGGGACAATTCGAGTTTTACCATGGCGACAACCTCGTGAACTTTGCCGAACGCCACGGCATGACGGTCCGCGGGCACACCTTGTGCTGGCATAAGCAGGTGTCGGGCTGGATCAGCTCCGACGGAGGTCAGAAGAACGACCACAATTATTCCCGCGAAGAGTTGCTCGAAATACTCAAAGATCACATCACGACGGTTGTTACTCACTACAAAGGCCGTGTGCATGAATGGGACGTCGTGAACGAATGTCTCGCCGATGACCAAAGCATTGTGCGTACCAATCCTACGGCCTATGCCCTGCGCCCCTCGGTATGGTACACCGGTATCGGAGAGGACTTCATCGACTCGGCATTTGTCTATGCCCATCGTGCCGACCCCGATGCCAAACTGTATCTCAACGATTATGGCGTGGAAATGCAAGGTTCGCCAAAAACCCAGGCCTACTATAACCTGGCACGCCGGTTGCAAAAGAGCGGCATCCCCATCGATGGCGTGGGCTTCCAATTCCACTTCACGGTAGGAGAAGTCGATTCGGCCAAGTTCGACAACAATGTGAAAAGGTATGCCTCCTTGGGTCTCAACTGCATCGTGACCGAGCTCGATATGTCGATACCCGACCTTGGCGCGGATGATGCATACGAAAAACAGGCTGCCGATTATCGTACTATCGCCGAGGTCATGATAAAATATGACCACTGCCCGAATGTGGTAATCTGGGGCGTTAAGGACGACCAGTCATGGAGAGAAGGAGAGCCTCTGTTGTTCAACGCCCAAATGCAGGCCAAACCGGCTTTCTACGCCTTGTATGATCTTTATAAGGAGTATGCCGAGAATCTTCCTGCCGGTATCGAGTCGACCGCTGCTGATGCTGTGGGCGAATTGCCCCCCTTTGTCGATGTGTATGACCTGATGGGCCGTTCCGTGGCCAAACAGATGCCGCGTGAGCGCATCTATGACTTGCCCGCCGGCCTTTATATTATCGACCAAAAGAAGATGGCTATTACGCATTGATGCCGAGATATAGAATCTTTTAGAGCGGGACGGTAAAGACCGTCCCGCTCTTTTTTTGTCCCATTGTAGTGGGTATCTCTTTTTCTCGACGTAGGGAGTTCCCTTTTCAACCTTGATTATTCCGTTTCTATTCTTCGTGTTATCTGTTTGTTCTTGCTCTCTGTTCACTGCAACGGCAATCTTATTTTACGTTTAACGTCGCATCTATGCCCGAGCGGTAGCGCCTCTTCTGCGTTATACCGCAGGAGATAGGCTGTTGTTGAGATTGGTTGATGAAAAATGCGGGTATAGGACTTGTGCGTAAGATGGAATGAAAAAAGGCGTCGGGGTTCTGCCCCGACGCCTTAATAATAAGGAGGTTTTCTTTTACTTCTTGATGAGGCGGAGTGTGGTAGAGCCGGTTTGGGTAGTAAGACGGCAGGTGTAGTATCCCGGTGCGTTCTCGGAGATGGGTAGGCGGCACTCGTGTTGGCCGGCAACTTGTTCCGAAGAGGCTTGGTAGACAATCTGTCCCGAGAGAGTGAATATCTCGATTTTTACCGTCGATGCCTCGGGCAGCGAGTAGCGCAGGGTGGTTTCGCCGGCAGCTCCCGACAGAATCTGTGCCGTCAGGGCCGATGTGGCTGTGGCCGGTGTGATGCCGGAAGGAGTAGAGATGTTCTCCTCGGTACCGGTGCGCCCGTAGAAGGTCAGGTCTTTGAAAGCGATGATATATTTCATGCTCTTCAAAGAGCCTTTGGAATAGGGCAGAATTTTGAAGATGAACGGTTCGCCTGGCGATACGAGTACCGATTTTTCAAACTTGTAGGTGAAAAACTGGAAGTTGTCTCGTTCGGGTTGTGTTGCGTTGAAAATGTACTCGGCCGTGATGAGCGACTCGTTGGTGTCGTAGAGCGCCGAGAAGAGCGCGTTGTCGGTTCCCAAGCGTTTGGCATAGAAGCTCAGCGAGTCGACGGTGAGATAAGTGCCTTCCTTGGGGGTGATGGTGTATTGCAGGTTGAGGTCGTCGACAAGACCCGCGTTGTTGGTCCAGTAGTCCGAGCCAAACCGCAGATAGCCGCCATTCATTTCAGAGAGGAGCCCGTTGATGGCGAGTTTGGTGTCGAGCAGCTCCGACGTCGAAGTGGCTTCGGGGCCTTCGTTGGTCATGTCCCATACGGTAACGGCCGGAGTGCCGCCTACGAGTACGCGGTTATCTTCCACAGGGTCGGTGCTTTCGCCCGGCTGATAATAGTCTTCGTCGGTGTAGGTGGGTTGTACATAGGGGGGGAAGAACTCCGTGCTGGCTGATTCGGCATCGGCCAGTCCGTCGCGCATGATATCCTCGACGAGGCTATTGATATACACTTCGATGGCGGTGTAGCCGTTGGCTCCCGCAAAAGGCTCGGCGGCATCACTTATATCGTACGGGTCGAGGCCGTTGGCTGTTTCCCAAGCGTCGGGAATACCGTCGCCGTCGCTGTCGCGCAGGCGGGGAGCGCTCTTATACTCGATATATCCCTCAACATCGGCCTGCGAGTCGATGATGCCGTTGGTACTGCCGTTAGAACCTTCGTAGGTATATGTGCCGTTCCAAGCTTCGTCGGTAATGCGTATGTCGATGATGTCGCGCATATAGGAGGCTCCTACGTAGGCGAGAACCTTTTCATAGGCTGTCTCGGCGCTGTGCCGCGAGATGTCGACACTCTCAAACGGTGTGAGTGATTTGATGGTTACTATTCCACCGGGAGGGGTGCCGTCGGGGTGTATACCACTCCAATTGTTGGTGTTGACGCTTTCGATGTTTTTCATCGACGTGGAGTTGCTCTGTATTTGAGGGCAGGTGTTGTCGAACACGTTGCCGTCGACATAGAACTTGCCCCATACGCCGGCTTCGTTGGTGTTGCTGCCGTCGTCGGCGTTGGGTGAGAAGATGCGGTGTACCAGCGAGGTCTTCGTGGCGGTCGAGGGGCCGGGTTTGTAATAGTTGTTGATAAAGTTGTAGCTACCGCCTTCACCGGCATAGCCACCGTTGGTGGGACCCCAGTTGTAGAAAACGTTGTTGATGAGGTCTACCCGTTCGTCGTCGGGACGGCCGGTGTAGCGGCTGCCGCACAGACGGGGGGTGCGGCTGGTGTGGTGGGCCAGCATGTTGTGGTGGAAGGTGGCACCTTCGCCGCCCCAGATGCCGCCGTAACCGTGGTTACCCTTGACGTGAACCGAGCGGGAGAGGCTCTCGCTGAGCAGACACCATTGCAGGGTGAAGTTGGTATTGCCGTAGAACGAGCCGCACTCGTCGGTACACCAGCTCATGGTACAGTGGTCGATGATGACGCGGTCGCGGTTGGTAGCTGTCATGGCATCGTCTTCGCTTTTGGCCTCGTCGCCCATGCGGCAGCGGAGAAAGCGCACGATAACATTGTTGGAGCGTACATTGACGTTGTAGTTTTTAAGGCAGATGCCGTCGCCGGGAGCGGTCTGTCCGGCAATGGTTACATCGCCCGGCGTGATGTCGAGTCTTGATTTGAGTTCGATGGTACCCGATACGTCGAAGACAATGGTTCGCGGGCCGCTCTGAGCGATGGCCCAACGCAGGGATCCTTCGCCGCTGTCGTTGAGGTTGGTTACATGAATGGTGCGTCCGCCGCGTCCGCCGGTAACGTAGCGCCCGTATCCTTCGGCGCCCGGGAATGCAGGCAGGTCGTCGGCTTGCGAGGCTAGTGTGGTAAGCAAGCCACTTGCGATGAGAAGTAGGGTTTTGATTTTCATGGTATATAGATGTTTACATATGCAAAGAAAGGGATAATTTTTGATATGGAAATCAAAATTCTTATGTTATGGTCAAAAAAAATATTCCAAAGGGGCTTGCAGCAGTGTTGTATGTGTGTGATTAACGCGTCGCGTGAGGAGTGTGGGGGGCGAACGGTATGAAAAAAAAGGCGCCGGGGGCAGGGCCCGACGCCTTTGGGGTATGGAAAAAGTGTGTTTTTATTTTTTGATGAGGCGGAGTGTGGTAGAGCCGGCCTGTGTGGTGAGACGGCAGGTATAGTAGCCCGGGGCGTTTTCGCTGAGAGGCAGGCGGCACTCGTGTTGTCCGGCGGTCTGCTCCGTGGTGGCTTGGTAGATGGCTTGTCCCGAGAGAGTGAATATCTCGACTTTTACCGTCGACGCCTCGGCAGCGAGTAGCGCAGGGTGGTTTCGCCGGCAGCACCCGACAGGATTTGTGCCGTCAGGGCCGATGTGGCTGTGGTCGGTGCGATACCGGTCGAGGTAGAGATGTCTTTCTCGGTACCGGTGCGGCCGTAGAAGGTTACATCTTTGCAGGAGAATGCATATTTGGAGCTGCTCCCGAACGGGCTGGTGAGGTGGGGCATTATCTTGAAGATGAACGATTCGCCGGGCGATACCAATACGGGGTGTTCAAACTTGTAGGTGAAAAGCTGCCAGTCTTGTGCCGGTTGAATACTGCTGAAAAGGTATTTTGCCGAGAAGAACGACTCCCGCGTGTCATAGAGTACCGAGAAACGCATTTTGCTGGTACCCATACATTTGGCATAGAACGTCAGAGAGTCTATGGCCAAGTAGTTGGCGTCTTGCGGAGTGATGCCATATTTCAGGCAGACGGTATCGTTGATGTTTGAGTTGTCTACCCAGTATTCCGAAGCATATCGCAGATAGCCGCCGTTCATCTGTTTCAGCAGACCGCTGATGGTCAGCTCGGTATCGAGCAGGTTCGAGGTCGAGGTGGCCAGGGGGCCTTCGTTGGTCATGTCCCATACGGTAACGGCCGGAGAGCCTCCTACGAGTACGCGGTTATCTTCCACAGGGTCGGTGCTTTCGCCCGGCTGATAATAGTCTTCGTCGGTGTAGGTGGGTTGTACATAGGGGGGGAAGAACTCCGTGCTGGCTGATTCGGCATCGGCCAGTCCGTCGCGCATGATATCCTCGACGAGGCTATTGATATACACTTCGATGGCGGTGTAGCCGTTTGCTCCGGGGAATGGTAGAGCGGCGTCGTCAACATCATAGGGGTCGAGACCGTTGGCTGTTTCCCAAGCGTCGGGAATACCGTCGCCATCGCTGTCGCGCACATAAGAGGCTCCTGCGTAGGCGAGAACTTTTTCGTAGGCCATTTCGGCATTGTGTTGAGATATGTCGACAGTGGGGAATGGGTCGGGCGACTTGACGGTCAGCAGTCCGTTGGGAGGAGTGCCGTTGAGGTGAATACCGTTCCAGTTGTTGGTATTGACACTTTCGATGTTTTTCATCGAAGTTGCATTGCTCTGAATGTCGGGACAGGTGTTGTCAAACACGTTGCCGGCTACATAGAACTTACCCCATACACCAGCCTCGTTGCTGTTGCTGCCATCGTCGGCATTCGGTGCGAATATACGGTGTACGAGAGAGGTCTTTGTGGCGGTTGAGGGGCCGGGTTTATAGTAGTTGTTGATAAAGTTGTAACTACCTCCTTCACCGGCATAACCGCTGTTCTTGGGTCCCCAGTTGTAGAAGACGTTGTTGATGAGGTCGATGCGTTCGTCGTCGGGACGGCCGGTGTATCGGCTGTCGCACAGACGGGGCGTGCGGCTGGTATGGTGCGCCAGCATGTTATTTCTGACGGATAAGGTAAGCCCGCTTTCGCGAAATGGAGGGCGATTATTGGCGTTTTGGGGTGGGGAAAATGGTCAAGAAACAAAAAACGTCCCGGCCTGTCGGCGGGACGTTTTGGGAAATGCGACGCAGTCTTGTCATAAGACGCTGTCGATAAGAGGTTTCAGATATACGGCTTCGAGGATATATACGGCGGCACCAGCCAGGTAACCAATCAGTGCCAGCCACGATATGTGTTTGAGGTACCAGCCGAAACTGATTTTTTCCAAGCCCATGGCAACCACGCCGGCAGCCGAGCCGATGATGAGGATGCTGCCGCCCACGCCGGCGCAATAGGAGATAAATTCCCAGAAGGCACCGTCTTGCACGAAGTTGGCCATGTAGCCTACCGTGCCGGGGTCGGCAACGGGATACATGCCCATGGCGGCGGCCACGAGGGGTACGTTGTCGACAATAGACGACAAGATGCCGAGCACGATGTTGATGATATATACGTTATGCACTTCTTCGTCGAGCCAGCCGGCAACCGAACCCAGAATGCCGGTTGCCTGTAAAACGGCCACGGCCATGAGAATACCGAGGAAGAAGAGTATCGAAGGCATGTCGATGCGCGAGATGACTCTCGGGACACGGTGTTCCTCGGCTTTTTCGAGCATTTTGTGGTTGTACATGATTTCGGTGAAAATCCACAGGATACTCAGCACGAAGAGAATGCCGACGAACGGCGGCATGTGGGTGATGGCCTTGAATATGGGCACGAAGATGAGACCGCCCACACCGAGGAAGAAGATGGTTTTCTTCTCTCGCGGCGAAATGAAGTCGCTGCGGGTGACGATGCGGTTTCCTTCGGGCAGTTCGCCTTTGAGCTTCCGGGTCACGAAGAGCAATGGAATGACAAGGGCGGCCACACTCGGCAGGAATACATAGGTCATCAGGGCGGCGGTAGTCACGTTGCCATTGACCCAAAGCATGATGGTGGTCACGTCACCGATGGGCGACCAAGCGCCGCCGGCATTGGCTGCAATGACAATCATACTGGCGTAAATCCAGCGTTCGTGCTGGTCGTTGACGAGTTTGCGCAACAGCATGATCATCACGATGGTGGTCGTGAGGTTGTCGAGAACCGATGAAAGGAAGAACGTGATAACGCCGAGAATCCACAGCAGACGGCGTTTTTTGCGCGTGGTGATGTGGTCGGTGATGATGGAGAAGCCCCCGTGCACGTCGATGAGCTCGACGATGGTCATGGCACCGACGAGGAAGAAGAGCGTGGAGGAGATGTCGCCCATGTGCTCGATGATTTTCACGTTGAGAATAAACTCGATGCACTGCTGGGCCAGCGACCCTTCTTGCAGGGCGGCCGAGGACGAAGCGATGAATTCTTTGAGCTCTTCTCCGCTGACGGCGGGTACGATGGTTTCGGCTCCGATGGCATAAAGTACCCACAGGAGCATGCCCAGGAGGAGGGCCGATGCGGTCTTGTCGATGCGCAGCGGGTGTTCGAGCGCAATCGCCAGGTAACCGATGATGAACAGTACGGTAATAGCTATTAACATGGTAATAGATTTAAGGTAAAAATAAGTTTATTGAGGCAAATATAAGAAAAATTCCGGCAATCAGGCATTCTCGGTCGAAATTGTGTAGTCGAAATTGTGTGGGGATTATAAAAAAAGGGCCAAGGCAACACCTTGGCCCTTTCGGAATATGGAAATGCTTTAAATAGCAGCTTCGAGCAGCGGTTTCAGGTACATGACTTCGAGAATGTACACGCCTGCACCGGCCAAGTAGCCGAGAAGGGCGAGCAACGAAATGTTTTTGAGGTACCAGCCGAAGTTGATTTTTTCCAAGCCCATGGCAACCACGCCGGCAGCCGAGCCGATGATGAGGAT
>ERZ824600.3595-NODE-3595-length-14615-cov-3.178709_pt1 | contig 14615 bp, 18 predicted proteins | sample MGYA00519933_ERZ824600 | MGnify/ENA primary metagenome ERZ824600 (study PRJEB31778, sample SAMEA3449178) | human gut metagenome | biome: human gut; feature: human-associated habitat; material: faeces | place: United Kingdom | collected 2010/2012 ... | reverse complement strand
CCTAACTTTCAGGGGTTAGTGCTCTTCCTTAAATTAATTATACTACAAAGTGCTTATATTATACAAGTACTTTTTTTATATAAAAATTACAGATGGTAGTGGAAATATTCAGTATTCTAGATTTAGAGTTTCTGCAAGAACAAAAACAGTAAACAAAAAGAAAATTAAATATTATGCTATAGATGATGCGCCAAGAGTAAAAGGATTTAATGTTAGCGGAAATAAAATGTCTTTTATTGTAAGAGATGCAGGGGGAAGTAAGTATGCTAAAATACTAGATTTAAATAATAATAATAAACAAATTGATTATTTTACTAATTTGAAAAAAGGAGATGCTACAGTACAAATAAATATTAGTAAATACAAAGCAGTAAATGGCCGATACAAATTAAAAATTATAACAGAAGATAGATATGAAGTAAAAGCTACAAGAACCATATCATTCAAGTTAAATTCTAACTCAAAACCAAGAGAAGAAACAAAAGAGATAGAAGTAACTGGAGTAAAAATAAATAAAACAAAATTAGACATGAAAGAAAAAGATGAGCAGAAATTAACAGCGACAGTGCAACCTGAAAATGCAACTAATAAAACAGTGACATGGAGCTCATCAAACACAAAAGTTGCAACAGTAGATAAAAATGGAAAAGTAAAAGCTATATCTAATGGAACAGCAGTAATAACCGCAACAGCGGTAAATGGAAAAACTACTACGTGTAAAGTAACAGTAAGTAAAGTAGAATTAGAAATAAAAAGTGATGCTGAAGAATGGTTAAAAACTTGTGAAGATATGGCAAAAAAACTAAATGGTAAATTTAGATATTATAATTATAAGAGCAATCCACAAAGCTATCAGGCAGCAATGAAAAATAAAAATTATAGATGTAATTGTGCAGAATATGTTTCATATTGTTTACAAGAGTATGGTATTCTAAAAGAAGGACAAAGTTTTTATAGTAATAGTAATGGAAATATGGTATTTAAATCAACTGCAAAAAGGAATACAACAAGTAAAAATTTAAAGAAATATGCTAATGTAATAACTGTAAATAAGAGATTGAAAGATTATTATGACAAATTACAACCAGGTGACATATGTTGCTATGCAAAACATGTAAATATATTTGTTGGACAAGATTCAAATGGTTCACTAATTTGGGATGATGCAGGACCTAGTGCTACAGAAAATAAGAGAGTTGGAAGTAAATTTAAAAAAATACAAAATCGTAAAAGAAGTTCTTATTCTAAAACAAGTAATAAGGTAATTAAAAAAATAATTAGAATAGACTTTAGCAAAGTAAAATAAGCATGAAATACATTATAAAGGAACACCTTTAAACAGTATAAAAACTGTTTAAAGGTGTTCCTTTTTCATTTAAGTTACAATTTTAGATAAAAAAAAGAGGTAAAAAAGTCATGTTTTTCCTGTCAAATGTCCTCAAAACCTTGACATAAAGTATGAAATGTGAGAGAATAAAAACATTAAATCGAGGAAAAGTGAGAAAATTATGGAAATACAAAAAATGAAAGCAATAATAGAAGCGATATTGTTTGCAGCAGGTAGAGTTGTAAGTCAAGAAGAGTTAATGATAGCATTGGAAATAGATAAAAAACAGTTAGAAGAATTAATGGACACTATAAGAAAAGATTATGATATGAGAGGGATTGAAATAATCAAAGTAGAAAATGGATATCAATTATGTACTAAAAAAGAGTATTACGAATACATAGTCCCTATTTTAGACAAAAGGGCAAAGCCAAACTTATCAACAGCAGCACTAGAAACACTTGCAATAATTGCATATAACCAAAGAACAACAAGAGCAGAAATAGAAGCAATAAGGGGAGTTAACAGTGATGGAACAATATATAAGTTATTAGACTATGGGCTAATTGAAGATGCTGGAAAAGCAGATTTACCTGGGAAACCAACAACTTATAAAACAACATTAGAATTTTTGAAAATGTTCGGTTATGAATCATTATCTGATTTACCAGAATTGCCTAAATATAAACTTGATGCAAATAGACAAATTGTAATAGAAGAGTTAATAGAGGCTCCTATGCCCGCAAGGGAAGAACATGAACTAAACCAAAATTAAAAGAATAACATTTAAAAATAGAAATATAGTCTCTATTTAAAGAAATAGGAGGAAATGAAAATGAGATTATCACAAACAGGAATGGGAACAATAAAATTAAATAATTTGGATGATATGTATCCAGGACAAAGTATATTATTACAGACAGGACAATTAGTACAATATGGTGCTGGCATATTTGCATATAATACAATACCATTATTAGTAAGAAGAAAAATAGAACAGATAATAGTAAATACCTTAAATAAATATGGATGTATAGAGGTATTGCTACCTACATTACAACCAGATACAATTTGGAAAAACTCTGGAAGATATGACCAATATGTACAAGATGGGACAATGTTAATAACAGAATCAAATAAAGGAATATTTTGTTTAGCACCTACAGGAGAAGAGGCGATGTTAGAGTTTGCAAGAGAAAAACTAAAATCATATAAAAATTTACCAACAACATTTTATCAGATTGGAGAAAAATGTAGAAATGAAATAAGAACAAGAGGTTATTTATTAAGAGGAAAGACATTTTCAATGTTAGATGCATATAGTTTTGATAAAGATGTAGAAGGAATGGAAAAGTCATATAAAAATGTTAGAACAGCATTTTTAGAAATATTTGAAGAGATAGGATTAAAAGTAATTCCTATAGTTGCAGATAATGGTGCTATGGGAGGAAAAAAATCAGAGGAATTCATGTTAATTTCAGAACAAGGAGAAGATAAAATTTTATATGATGAGAATACAGGAATAGGCTTAAATACAGAAATACTAGAAAGAGAAGACTATAAAGAATATCTTAAAGAAGAATATGGAATAGAAGATATATCTAATTTTAAAGAAATACGAACAATGGAATTAGGTCATATATTCCAATTAGGAACAAGATATTCGGAAATGATGAATGGGAAGTATATAAACCAAGAAGGAAAAGAGTCATTGTATTATATGGGATGCTATGGAATTGGTGTAAGCAGAACACTAGCGGCTTTATATGAACAATGTGTTGTAAAAAATACAAAAGGAGAGCCATGTGGCTTTGTATTACCTAATAGAATCGCTCCATATATGGTTCAAATAATACCAAAAATGGAAAATTCAGAGAAAGTAAAAATTGCAGAAGAATTATATAATAGCCCAACATTAAAGGCACTGGGAGTAATATTGGATGATAGAGAAAATATTACAATGGGTGCTAAGATTAAAGATACAAAAATATTAGGAACACCATATATGTTAGTAATTGGTGATAAAATAGATAATGACAAACTTGAACTTGAAGACAATGCAACAGGAGAAAAGTTTATTGGTACTAGAGAAGAAATTTTGGGCAAAATACTTGAACTAAAAATTAATTGAGAAATTAATACAGAATTTTAATATTAAGAAAATATTAATAAAAACTGTTGTAAAATTAACTAAAAATTGATATACTATAAAAGGAAAAAATTTATCTAAAGGAGGATAAAAATATGGAAGAAAATCAAGAAGAGAAAAAAGAAGAAATATTAGAAATCGAAGAAAATTCAGATGGACTAAATGATGGAATAAAAATTTCAAATGATGTTGTTGCTGTAATAGCAGGTGTTGCTGTATCAGAAGTACAAGGAGTAGCAAGTATGGCTGGTGGATTTGCAGGAGGAATATCAGAAGTTCTAAGTGGAAAGAAAAATCTATCAAAAGGAATAAAGGTAGATACAGATGAAAAAGAAGTAAAAATAGATGTTAATATTATAGTAGAATATGGTTCAAGAATTCCAGATGTAGCATTTGAAATACAGAACAGAGTAAAAAAATCTGTAGAAAATATGACAGGTTTAAAAGTTGCAGAAGTAAATGTTCATGTTCAGGGAGTAAAAACAGAAAGAGAAGAAAGTAACCATGAAGAAAATGAAGAAACAACGGAAGAATAAGAAAAAATAAAGCTTATTTGTACCAAGAGAGGAAGAATTAAGATGAAACTTTTAGAAAGATTTGCATTGGTAATATATTCATATATAATAATATTATTATCAGTAGTATTAAGTTTGTTAATATTTAATTGGATAGATTTTAATGTAGTTACAGATATGGTATATGCATTATTAACAGGAGAAATATCATCAAAAATAACATTAGGAGTAAGTGTTGTATTTATATTACTATCAATAAAATGCATCTTTTTTGATGAGAAATCTAAAGAAAAAGCAAAAGAAACACAAGGAATATTATTAAAAAATGAGAATGGACAATTAATGATTTCCAAAGAAACAATAGATAACGTGGTAAGAAATGCAGTGATAGGTTTTGATAATGTAAAAGAATGTAATACAAGAATAGATGTAAATAGTGAAAATCAGCTAAGAATAACATTATTTTTAACTGTAAATGAAAATGTTGTTATAAAAGAACTTGCAAGCAATTTACAGACAAAAATAAAAGAAGAAGTAAAAAAAGTATCAGACCTAGATGTTCAGGAAGTAAATGTTAAAGTAACAAGTTTACAAGAAATCAAAAAAAGTAAAGAATAGGATGATAGAAAAATGGAAAGTTTTAAGGAGTTTTTATCTAAATATTTAGGAGCAATAATTGGAGTTGCAGTTGCGATATTAATATTATGTACAAAATTATATGAATTAGTTATAGCGATTGTTTTATTAATAATGGGAGCAGTTGTTGGAAACTACATTCAAAAAAATAAAGACGAAGTAAAAAGTAAATTGAAAAATATTATAGACAGATTATAATTTAATGAGAGGAGGAAATGTTAGCAATTTGTGCTAACATAAACTATCAAAATGAAAAGATCAGCTATTAGAGAGCTAACATTTAGATTAATATATAGTTTAGAAATTCAGAGAACAGATGATTTAGAAGAACAAATTGAATTATATATACAATGTAATGAAGTAGAAGATAATGAAGCAAAAGAATACATAAAAGATGCAATAATAGGTATAAGAGAAAATATTAATGAAATACAGGGATTAATAGAAAAGAATCTAAAAGCTGATTGGAAAATTGACAGAATATCAAAAATAGATTTAAGTTTATTAAAACTTGCTATATATGAAATAAAATATAAAAAAATACCATATAAAGTTGCAATAAATGAGAGTTTAGAATTGGCAAAAAAATATGGAGAAGAGGCATCTAAAAATTTCATAAATGGGATTTTAGCAAGTGTAGTTAAAGAATTAGATAATTAATAAGGAGATAAACTAATGAAATATAATGCAGTAACAGTAACACAATTAAATAAATACTTGAAAGACAAATTTGATGAAGACGAAAATTTAGGTGCAATATTAGTAAAAGGAGAAATCTCCAATTTTAAGAACCATTACACAGGACATCTATATTTTACATTAAAAGACGAAAATTCGTTAATAAAATGTATTATGTTTAAAAGCTATGCTGAAAGGCTAGCTTTTAAACCAAAAGATGGAATGAAAGTAATGGTTTTTGGCAGTGTATCTGTATTTGAAAGAGATGGAGTATATCAAATATATGCAAAAACAATGATGGAAGACGGAATGGGAGACTTACATGAACAATTTGAAAAATTAAAAGCTAAATTGGAAAAAGAAGGATTGTTTGATGAGTTACATAAAAAGCCAATTCCACTATATCCAAAAGTAGTAGGGGTATTAACTTCACAAACGGGAGCTGTAATAAGAGATATAATAAATGTATCAACAAGAAGAAATCCTAATGTATATATACGATTATTACCTGTACCTGTGCAAGGGCCAGGAGCAGCAGAACAGATAGCAGAAAAAATAAAAATAATGAATGAAAAAAAACTAGCAGATGTACTAATAATTGGTAGAGGTGGAGGATCTCTTGAAGATTTATGGCCATTTAACGAAGAAATTGTTGCTAGAGCAATATATGAATCAGAATTGCCTGTAATTTCAGCAGTTGGACATGAAACTGATTTTACAATAGCAGACTTTGTAGCAGATTTACGTGCACCTACACCATCAGCAGCTGCGGAACTTGCTGTGCCAAATGTATATGAGTTAAAACAAAAAATTAATAACTATCAAAATAGATGTAGAATATCATTAAAAAAACAAGTTGAACTTATGAGACTAAGGTATGAAAAATGTATGAAATCAAGAGTATTTACAGATCCATTACGAAAACAGCGAGATTTAAATGTATTACTAGATTCTTATGTTCAAAGATTAGAAACAAAAATTAAGAATATTCAAAAAAATAATTATACATCATATATAGAATTAGTAACCAAATTAGACACATTAAGCCCATTAAAAACTTTAACAAGAGGATATTCATTAACAGAGAAAGATGGTAAAATAATAAAAAATGCAACAGAATTAAAAAGTAAAGATAAAGTAAGATTGGTATTTTTTAATGGAGAAAAAAATGCAGAGATTTGTTAATCAGGCTTGATTTCAAAAGAAAGGAAATAAAGAATGAAAAAGAAAAAAGAACAAAAAATATTAACATTAATAATCATTTTGGCAATAATAGCATTAGCTGTATTAATTTGGTCAATAATATATGACGCAGAAATAAAACGAAACAAGATAGCTGTTGAAAGTATCAAAATACCTGAAGTAAAAGCAAAAAAAGAGGTTGTGGAGCCGGTTGAAGAAGAAAAAACTGTTACTTCAGAGGAGGTAACCAACGAATATATAGGAGAAGAAGAAAAAGAAGATTTCAAAGAAGAAATAATAATTCAAAACAAAGATGAGAAAGCCATAGAGTTAGCTAAAAAAGAATGGGGAGAAGATGATACAGTAACATTTAATATTGAAAAGAAAAATGGGGCTAAATATTACATTGCAGTAAAAAAAGATGCAATGGTAGTTGAATGGTACGAGGTTGATACTGAAAGTTGGAAAATTAGCGAATATTAAAATAGTAAAGGAGAAAAAAACATGAATTTTGAAGAGGCAATGAAAAAACTTGAAAAAATAGTAACAGAATTAGAGAGCGGAAATTTTAATCTTGATGAGTCTGTACTAAAATTTGAAGAAGGAATTAAAATAGCTAAACAATGTAATAATATGCTAGAAAATGCAGAGAAAAAAATAACAATTCTCTTAGAAAAAGATGGAGAATTAAAAGAAAATAATTTTGATGTTGAATAAGCAAAGGAAGGTAAATTATAAAATGAATAACATTCAAAAAATAGTAACAAATAAGTATTTATACATACCATTTTTAGTATGGCTTTGCATACAAATTTTTAAAGTAATATATGAATTAATTACGACTAAAAAGTTTAATTTTAGAAGAATAATTGGAGCTGGAGGAATGCCAAGTTCTCATTCAGCAGTAGTAACAACTTTGGCGACACTACTAGGTAAATATGAAGGGTATGATACCACAATTTTTGCAATGTCAGTGGTATTTGCATTGATTGTTATGTATGATGCAGCAGGAGTTAGGAGAGCGGCTGGAGAACAAGCACATTTATTAAATAGAATTGTTGAAACACCAGAACTTTCAAGTGTTGATGTTCAAGAAAGATTGGTTGAAGTTTTAGGCCATACACCATTGCAAGTTCTAGTAGGAGCAACTATTGGAATTATAGTTGGGTTACTTGCATAAGTGAAAAACGTTATAGTATAACATGAAAACAAAAGGAGGTAATGAAATTGACAGATATTCAAATTGCTAGGAATGTACAGCTTAAGAAAATTACGGAAATTGCAAATGAAATAGATATAACAGAAGATGACTTAGAATTATATGGAAAATATAAAGCTAAAATATCAAATGAAGTTAATTCAAAACTACAAAAAAAGCCAAATGGAAAATTAATATTAGTAACTGCAATGAGTCCAACACCATTAGGAGAAGGAAAAACTACAATATCAATATCAATAGCTGATGGGTTAAGAAGGATTGGAAAAAAATCAATATTAGCATTAAGAGAGCCTTCACTTGGACCTGTATTTGGAATAAAAGGAGGAGCAACAGGTGGTGGGTATGCACAAGTTGCTCCAATGGAAGATATTAATTTGCATTTTACAGGAGATATACATGCTATAACTTCTGCAAATAATTTATTATCAGCAATGATAGATAATCACATTTATTATGGAAATGAATTGGAAATTGAAAAAGTAGTATGGAAAAGATGCATGGATTTAAATGATAGACAATTAAGAAGAGTAACTACAGGATTATCAGGAGAAAGTAAAATTGTTCCAAGAGAAGATAGTTTTGACATAACAGTTGCTTCAGAAGTAATGGCAATTTTATGTTTGGCAACAGATATGAAAGACTTAAAGAAAAGGTTAGGAAACATAATTATAGGATATAATAAAAAACAAAAACCTATATTTGCGAGAGATTTAAAAGCAGAAGGAGCAATGGCAGTCTTATTAAAAGATGCAATAAAACCAAATTTAGTACAAAGTTTGGAACATACTCCAGCATTGATACATGGAGGGCCATTTGCCAATATTGCACATGGTTGTAATTCTGTTATAGCAACTAAAAAGGCATTAAAATTAGCAGACTATGTAGTTACAGAAGCAGGGTTTGGTGCAGATTTAGGAGCTGAAAAATTTTTAGATATAAAATGCCGAGATAAAGAGATAAGACCAGATGTTGTTGTTTGTGTTGCAACAATAAAAGCTTTAAAATATCATGGTGGAGCACCAAAAGAAGATATTCAACAAGAAAATATGAACTACCTAGAAAAAGGAATGAGCAACTTATATAAACATATTGAAAATATAAAAGTGAAATTTGGGCTAAATATTATTGTTGCAATAAATAAATATAATACAGATACATTAAGGGAACTTGAATTTGTTCAAGATGAATTGTCAAAAAGAAAAGTACCTTCAAGTATAGTGGAAAGTTGGGCAAAAGGAGGAGAAGGAGCGAAAGACGTTTCTAATCAAATTGTTGAAATAGCAAAACAAAAAAATAATTTTAAATATATATATGATTTAGAAGAAGATATAGTTGAGAAAATCAATAAAATTGCCATGGAAATTTACGGAGCAAAAAGAGTTGTATATTCAGATGAAATAATTGAAAAGATTAAAAAAATAGAAGAAATGGGATATAAAAATTTACCAGTATGCATTGCTAAAACTCAATATTCATTTTCAGATAATGCAAAAGATTTAGAATGTAATGATTCATTTGAAATTAATATTAGAGATGTAGAATTAAAGGCTGGAGCAGGATTTGTAGTAGTATTAGCAGGAAAAATTATGACAATGCCAGGTTTGCCTAAAGTCCCAGCAGCAGAGAATATTAATATTGATGAAAATGGAGAAATTGAAGGAATTTTTTAGATTTGGAAACAATGTGTACATAATAGTTTCAAAGCTATGATTTGAATAATAATATAAAACTTTGAAATACTAATAAAAAGGAGTTTTTGTATATCAAATAAACAAAAACGTCAAAAAAGTATTTTAAGGAGGTTTTATGTATAATTTTAGAACAGACCTAGCACTTGAAAGAAGAGATATATATCAAAAATTAAATAAATTGCAAAAAATAGATGGGGTAGAAAGCACAGAAGAAGAGATTGACAATAATTTAAAGGTATCAAGAGTAAAGATTACAGATATAAATGGAGAAAAAGCATTAGGTAAGCCAATAGGAAATTATGTAACAGTAGATGTAAAAAAATTAAAATTGGCAGGAGAAGATGAGATTCAAAAAACATCACAAGTTTTATCAGAGGAACTAAAAAAGATATTAGACCTTCATACTAATAAACAAGAAGATGTATTGATAGTAGGCCTTGGAAATATTTATGTAACTCCAGATTCACTTGGACCAAAAGTAATAAATGAGATAGATGTAACAAGACACATAATAAAATATTTACCACAATATATAGAAGAAGGGGCAAGACCTGTTAGTGCGATTTCACCAGGTGTTCTTGGAACGACGGGAATTGAAACAGTCGAGATACTAAAAGGGATAGTAGATAATATTCATCCTAAATTGTTAATAGTAATTGATGCATTGGCTTCAAGAAGTATTGAGAGAATAAGTAGTACAATTCAAATTTCAGATACAGGAATTGTACCAGGAGCAGGTGTTGGGAATACAAGACAGGAAATAAGTAAAAAAACTCTAGGAGTTCCTGTTATAGCCATTGGAATTCCTACAGTTGTTGAACTTGCAACACTTGTGTCAGATGGAATTGATATTTTTATTGATAGATTACAAGAAAAAGCAGAATCAAATGATTTTTTAAATAAATTACAACAAAATGACAAATATGAGGAAGTAAAAGAAGCTTTAAATGTTGGGGAATATAATATGATTGTAACACCTAAAGAAATTGATGATTTGATTGAGAATATGAAAGACATAGTTGCAAGAGGGATAAATTTTGCTATTTAAAGAAAAATTAATGTAATTAAGAAATAATTAATAAAAAAATATAGTAAAAATTACAATACAATGTTATAATTAGACCATATAAATATATGGTCTATATTTGTACTAGTTGACTTGAAAAATAATAATGTATTACTACTAATTAGTGAAAGGAGGAAAAAATGCCTGAAAGAATTGAAATTACAAAAATGAAACAGAATTCAAATAATAGAGAATATGTAATGGAAAACGTAAAAAAAGAAGGAGAACTATTAGAGTTTGCAAGTGAAGAACTAAGAGATGATAAAGAAATAGTATTAGAGGCAATACATAATAATCCAGAAGCATTGGAATTTGCAAGTGATAGATTAAAAGGAGATCGACAAGTTGCATATGATTCTGTTAGCAAAGTAGGATGGACATATTGCTATATAAAAGATGATCTTATAGAAGATAAAGAATTATTAATTGCTGGACTAAAAGTATCAGGCCAAATACTATATTTTGCTTCACAAAATATGAGGGATGATAAAGAAGTTGTAATGGAAGCTGTGAATAATAAACCAATTATAATAAAATATGCAAGTAACAGACTTAGAGAAGATAAGGAAATAGGATTAGTGGCTATGAAAGCAAATAAAAATTGCTATGAATTTTTGGGTCCGAATTTAAAAAAAGATAATGATGTATTAGAGGTATTAAATAAGTAGTAATTTTAAATTAATGTAGGGCAAAAATGGAACCGACCCCAAATTGCCCTAGGAGGGAGAAAAGATAATGAAATTTTTAAAAAAGATCAATAAAGGATTATTATTAACAATAATATTATTGGTAGTGTTAGTAATTTACTTTAAAAGTGTAGAAAGGCAGAGGGAAGCAAATAAACCAGAGATTAAAAAGGCATGTGAGGAATTTATTGCTTTTACAGATAAATAAGTGGTATTACCAGAAGATATGCAAACATTTACTGGTAAGATATCAAAAGAAGATGAAGAGAAATTAAAGAAACAATTAAAAGAGGAATTAGAGAAGTACATGATAAAAGATGATGAAAGCATTGAAATGCAGTCTAAATATTTATTTGATGAATTAAATAAAAGTTATAATACAGAGAATCAGCTAAAAACTGGGAATAAAAGAATTATGACAAAAATATTGGGATATCAATTTGAAGGAAATCAAGTAACTGTACAGTTTAATTCATCAGTTGAAATGAATTATAAATACATAGAAGATGATATAGAAAAAGAAAAAAAGGATATACTTTCAGGAACAAAAGATGAAATAACTTTACAAAAATATAATGGACAATGGAAAGTTGTATATTCAAATATGCAATTTGATAATAATGATAATATGTATTATGATAATATGTATTATGATGATCAGTTAATAACATATTAGAGAGGAGGAGAAGAATGGCAAAAACAGTATTAGAATTAAAAAATGTTAATAAAACATATGGGAAAAGAAAAGTAATTGATAATATTAGTCTTGAAGTAAAAGAGGGCGAAATTTATGGTTTTTTGGGCCCAAATGGTTCTGGAAAAACTACTACTATAAAAATGATTTTAAGGCTTATAAGTAGTGATTCTGGAGAAATAAAAGTTAATGGATATGATGTTAAAAAACAATTTGAAAAGGCAATGGAATGTATAGGGGCAATAGTAGAAAATCCAGATATGTATAAATATATGTCTGGAATCGATAATTTAAGATTACATGCAAGAATAAGAAATATAGATGAACAAAGGGTTAATGAAGTTTTAGGAATGGTAGACTTAAAAGATAGAAAAAAGGAAAAAGTGAGTAAATATTCTTTAGGAATGAAACAAAGACTAGGATTAGCATTGACATTGCTACATAAACCAAAAGTTTTAATATTAGATGAACCAACAAATGGCTTAGATCCAGCAGGTATCAAAAAATTAAGAGATATTTTAAAAGAAATAGCACATAAAGAAAATGTTGCAGTATTTGTATCATCACATATATTATCAGAAATGCAATTAATGTGTGATAAAGTTGCTGTTATAGACAGTGGAAAAATAGTTAAAATTGAAGACATGTCTGATGAGACAAATGAAATAGAAGTTGTAGATATAAGAGTAGAGGATATTGAGAAGTCAATTCAAACAATAAAAGAAAGATTTGGGATAGAAGCAACTAAGAAAGAACATAGTATAGAAATTAATATATCTACAGAAAGTTTGCCAGAAGTTGTAAAAGAATTGGCAATGGCAGATGTAAAGATAAGAGCTGTTATACCAAAAGAACATAATTTAGAAGACATATTTTTTGATGCAACAAAAGGGGGAGAATAGTATGAAAATATTTAAATTGTTTATAAATGAAAATATAAAAACATGGAAAAAAGTCTCTACAAAAGTGTTATTAATAGCCATACTTTTATCTTTAGTTGGTGTGCTTGCACTTACTAAATTTACGCAACATTTAGATGAAAACAATAAAGGTGTAGTAGTTGCAGAAGATAATAGTAATGCATACTTGAAACAAGAAATAGAATATTTGAAGGAAGAATTAAAAAATGATGATTTAGAAGAGCAAAGCAGAAGAAATTTACAAGCTCAATTACAAAGATATGAGTTATATTTAGAATATAATATAAATATGTATGCCAATACATGGAAAAAAGATATTGTGGAAAAAATAGTGGAATTAAAACAAAATAAAAATGATAATCAAGCAGAAAAGTTTATAAATATCTTAAAAGAAGATAACTATTCAGGATATGTACAAATACAAAAACAATTTTTGCAAGAAAAATTAAACAATCAGGAAATAGAACAGCAAGAATTTGATGATGAAAATTTACTATTAGAACTAAAAGATAAATATGGGACAGGAGATAATGATGTAAGTTCATGGAAAACAACCATAATCAAAGAGATTGAACAAGGTAAAAAAAGTATAAGAACTGGAATTAATCAAAATACAGGAAAAGTATTAACAGTTGAAGAGAAGAAAAAACTAGAAGATATGATAATAATAGACATATATAGATTAGAACACGATATAGAACCAATAGAGCAAGGCTCATACGACAATTATAAGATAAGATTTGAATCATTATCATCTATGTTTATAATTGCGGTAATATCAATAGTTGTAATAATAATAGCTGGTGGAACAATATCATCAGAAATATCTTCAGGAACAATTAAATTTTGGGCATTAACGCCAAATAAAAGATGGAAGATAATTACTGCAAAATTATTATCAATATTATTTTACATAACAGTAGTAATAGTAATAATGGCATTATTAAGTGCAATAGTTGCAAATGTATTTTTTCAAGAAAAAGGTTCAATATATTTGTATACTAAAAATGGAGAGGTAAAACAAATTGGAAATACATTATATACCATAGAATTATATTTAGCAAAAGGGATACCAGTAGTTATGTTTGCATTATTTGCAGCAATGCTTTCAACAATTACAAGAAATACAGGTGTTTCTGTAAGCTTAAGTATGGCTTTATATATGGGAGAGGGCATAGCTATGTTAATTATAAACCAATTTATAAAAAAAGATTGGATAAGGTTTGTGCCATTTAATAATTTAGACATAGCAGATAAAATATTTAATAAATCAACAAGTGCAATACAACTAATGGCAAATGGAAGTGATAGTTTTGCAACTTCAACATCTTTAGGATTTTCACTTGGGGTTTTGGGAGTTTGTGCAATCCTTATGCTTGTAACAATGTATGACAGCTTTAATAAAAGAGATATAATATAAAATATTAGAAGGGGAAAAATAATGGCAAGCTTTACAATACATATAGCAGTAGCTAATGAATACTATAAAAAAAATAAAAATGAAATTAAAGATTATAAAGATTTTATTGATGGAACAATAGCACCAGATTTAAGTACAGATAAGAATATAAGTCATTATGGAATATGGAATAAACATAATTCACATATAGATTTTGATATGTTTTTTAAAGATTCAAAAGTAGATATGTTATCTGATTTTTGGAAAGGATATTTTTTGCATTTGGTTACTGATCATTTCTTTTATAATTATTATTTTAAACAAGAATATGTTACATCAGTAAATGAAAATAAAAGTTTATATGAAGATTTTTACATTTTAAATTCAAACTTGATTAATGATTATAAAATTGAATTTATAGATAGTATAAAAAAATTTATGGATACTAAAAAA